>MDSV01006764.1_pt1 | contig 11864 bp, 10 predicted proteins | sample 810851 | NCBI WGS metagenome assembly MDSV01 (sample SAMN05326640, study PRJNA326480) | marine metagenome | isolation source: seawater | place: Atlantic Ocean: North East | collected 2012 | reverse complement strand
TGAACTCTGTGTATATTGATTTTTTATTTTCAATATTAAACCATATATTTTGATTTACCCAAAAAGGAATTTTTACGATTGGTTTTTTGGTAAGTTTTGCAACTTGTTTTTGGGTATTTTCAGAGATTACATGATACATATCAACATATTCATCTCTTTCTTGAAATATATTTTTTTCTGTGTCATCAAATTTTTCTTCATCTATGTGGTGAATAGTGCATAAAACATTGTTCTTTAGAAGTTGCCTTTTTGGAATCTTTTTCCATGCCCAAGGTGCAATAATCCAAATTATTTTTTTTCCAAAGTATAAATTTTTAGTCTGTTTTACGTTATATTTGTTCCATTCACTTATAAACCGGTCAACTACCCAGTTTTCATTTGCATTATTAATGTAAATTTTCATTGATTATTTCTGGACGTATATTCTTCTTTACGCAATCTGCATAATACTTTTGTTCTGTTTTTTTCAATTCAGAAATGTTATTTTTAGTATTTAACTTATAAAGAGGATTATTTATAATTCTGTATTTGTAACCCTTCTTGAGAAGATCAGACATTAATTTATAATCTTGAGCATAGTAAAAGTCTTCATCATAATTTCCATTTTTTTCTAAAACACTTTTCTTAATTAAAAGTGAACCATGAATAAATGGATTTTTATACTTTATAAGAAGTTTATTTGGCAAATAATAAGATAATCCCGGTCTAAGTTTTTCTTCAGGCATCGTAATTGCTCTTAACGTACAAAAATCTAATTCAAATTTCTTCATTAATCTCATTTGAATTTCTAATCTATTCCTAGCACTAAAGTCATCATCATCTTGCCTAGCAATATAATTTCCTGATGATTCAGAAATAAGAATATTTAATGATTTTGTTAAACCTATATTTGACTCATTTTTTAAAAGTTTAATAGAATCATTTTTTGATTTGTATTCTTCAAGTATTTCAAAAGTTCCGTCTTCTGAATTATCATCTAGGATAATAAATTCTAAATTTTCATATGTTTGATCTAAAATGCTTTCCAATGACGATCTAATCTTATCTTGAGAATTGTAAGTACTCATTAATACAGATATTTTTTCTTCAACTTTAGTCATTTAATATATCTCCAAATTTTTCTTTTAATCTCAATTCGTTCAAAAAAGAAGCAATAAAATCTTTATTTTCTTTTCCTATTTTTTTCATTAAGTTTTTATCGCTTATTAATTGAAGCTTATTAATTAAGTCATCATAATCATATTGATTAAACGATAGTTTATAGTCACTTGGAAAGAATTCACTTATGCCACCTGTGGTTGGAAATATAGATGGAACTCCCAGTACAGAAGCTTCGCACAATAGTGTTGGCTGTCCTTCATAAATTCTGGTTGCAGAAATAACAGCAAGAGAGTTTTTCATTATTTTTAAAACATCTTGATTACTTTTTAATCCTATAAATTCAACATTATCAAAATGTTCATATTTTTCTTTCAATTTATTTAGCAATGGTCCATCTCCTGCTATTTTTAATATAATATTTTTAAGTTTTGCCCTTTGAAACGCCTTAATTAGTTCATTTATTCCTTTTTCTTTTGATATTCGACCACCATAAAATACGTAGTTTTGTTTATCATTTTCTACATCTGGATTAAATTCCAAATAATTAGGAAATACATAAATTTTGGATTGAAATTCGGGAATTTTTTTTATAAATTCTTTATGAAATTTTGTAAGAACAAGAATTTTCATATTTGATTTTTTGAGTATATTTAGATATTTTCTCCCGTAAATAAGTACAAAAAAAGATTTCAATAGTGAATCTTCAAAATATTTATTAAATAATCTTTTTCTTTTGGGTTTGTACCCACATGCAAAACAAAAATTATTTCCAGAAAGGTGATTTTTACTTAGTAAATGACTTGTACAAAAATACCTAAAATTATGTAGTTTTACAATAGTTTCGATTTTGTGCTTTTGAATAATGCGAAAAGTACCGATTGAGGCTTTAAACCATGTATTGTGAACGTAAACAACATCTGGCTTAAACTCTTCAATTTTATCATTTAAAATATTTATGCTGTTTCTATTATTTGAAAATAAAAGCGAAAAAAACTCAGAAAAAAAGTTTTTTATTTGGTTTTCAAAATATAACGTTTCCACATTATAAAATTTTTTTAAAAAATTTACTTCATTGTATACTGCAATATCTTCACCACCAATATTTTTATATTTATTATGTAAAATTAAGATTTTTTTCATGGCTTAAAGTTTAAAATTAATATTTGCAACATAATAATATTAACCAATGAAGGTAATTATTTTCTTCACCTATGGAATTTCATTAAAAGACTGGGAAAAAAGTGGCTTATTGGATAGAGAAGTAAAGCTATATAAATATTTAGCTGATAAATATGACATTACGTTTACTTTTCTGACTTATGGAAAAAGCGATGATGAAAATATCTTAAATTATAAAAATATTCAAATAATTCCTATTTATAAATATATTAAAAAAAGTAATTTAGAAATATTTGAATTGATTAAATCAACGACTTACCCTTTTAGATTAAGAAAAATCATTGATTTCGAAAATTCAATTTTAAAAACCAACCAACTTTGGGGAGCCTGGCTAGCAGTTATTTCAAAAATGTTATTTAAAAGACCTCTAATTGTAAGAACTGGATACGACCTTGTGACTTTTAAAATAAGAGAAAAAAAATCCTCATTTGTTATATTCCTGTATAAGTTATTAACAAAATATTCATTAAAAAAATCAAATTATTACATAGTTACAACAGATATTGACAAAAACTTCTTAGGAAATTTTAATAAAAAATTTAATGAAAAAATAAAAATTATTCCAAATTGGATAGAGGTTTTAGAACCAAAACAAGTTGAGAGAATGCAAAAGAAAATAGTTAGTGTTGGAAGGCTAGAAAAACAAAAAAATTATAAAGATCTTATTACATCTTTTTCAAATTCAGAAGTCGAAATAGATATATATGGAAGTGGGACGGAAAAAGACAATTTGATCTCCCTCGCAAAAAAAAATAATGTAAAAGTCAATTTTTACGGAAACATTGATAATGACAAGCTACTTCAAACCCTTCCAAAATATAAATTTTTTTGTACAACTACTTTATATGAAGGAAATCCAAAGTCTATATTAGAAGCAATGTCAGCTGGTTGCATAGTTATTGCTCCAAAAGTAAAAGGTATAAGTAATTTAATTGAAAATAATTACAATGGTCTCATTTATGATCCTAACTGTTCAGATGCTTATAAGGTTTATGAAGATAATGTAAATTTAGATTTATCTAATATCTCAAAAAATTCTGTTAAGTATGTAAAAGATTTTCATCACTTAGAAGAAATTGCAAAACATGAGCTTGATTTATATAAAACTTTAACTTAAGTATTTTAAAAATCTTTTATCATCTTTGTAATCTATTTTTAAATGATGGTCATATTGAAAATCAGTGTGGTTATGAGTTGAATTAATTATTGTTATATCTTTAGTTTTTAATATATCGAAAATGAGAGTTCGTGTTTCCGAATCTAAATTTGAAGTTGATTCATCTAAAAGTAATAGCTCTGTTTCAGAGAGGAGTGATCTTATAAATGAAATTTTTTGCATCTGTCCAGATGATAGACTTCGATTACTTATCTGCAGTTCAAGGTTATAATTTTCATCTTCAAATAATTTAAATGTTTTAAGCATCTTAATCAAGGTTTGATCTTGAATAAGCTTATTTTTGTTACCATATGTAAGATTTTCTTTTAGAGTACTGTCAATAATTAAAGGAGTAACACCTACATAGCCAATATTTTCTGTAAAGATATTAACTTTTCCATTTTGTGGATAATAGATTTGAGATATAAGTCCTAAAAATGTACTTTTTCCTGATCCATTTGGTCCTGTTATTACAGTGTGTTTTCCTCGTTGAATTTGAATATTTAAGTCTTCAAAAATATATTCTTCAGAATTAAAATATTTAAAGCTTAAATTTTGAACATCTACTGCAAGTTTATTGTTTCGGTCAACCTTGTAATAGTCTGGTTCAATGACAAGTTTATTTTTTTCAAACTCAATAAATTTTTCAATATGTACTGATGAATTTACCAACATATTCAATGTTCCGTTTGCATTTCCAATTGTTTGGACAAGCCTTAAAGTGATACCTAAGAATTCGAGAGTTAAATATTTAGCAAAATCAAAAAAAGTAACTAAAACAGAAATAGTTAAAATTGTTATGAAATTTGGAAAGAGTGAATTGAGAGTACCGTATGCTAGATTTCTAAATTGTGCATTTTGGAAATTTGTAATTGTTTTATCGTATAATATTAATTCATCTTTTGAGGTTTTCATTATTTTGATTAAAAATAAATTTTGTATAACTCTTTGAATGTCTCTTCCGGTTTGTTTAGCAAACGTATATGATTCGTGCATATATTTTCTTGTTAATCTTAAAAGCAATCTCGTAGGAAAGAATAAAACAATTCCACCAACTGCAAATATAGAAATAGTTTGAAAATCAGTAAATATTAAAAAGGATGAATAAACAATAATTTGAATCAGGCTGTTTGCCATTCCAGCTAACGCTCCATAAAAATATGAGATATGCCCACTCAATGTATTCACATAAAAAGTTGCATCAGCAAGAGAATAATTTCCTTTCTTGTAAATTTCATTGAGAATATGTAGTTGTAAATTTTTTTGAACTTGCAATTGTAGTGATTGAATATTTACTTTTTCCAACAAAACTATAAATGTTCTAATAACTACTAAGACTGGTAATAAATACAAATTGTCAATAATTAATGAAATAAAAATAAAATATCCAGATTCTTGAGCTTCATCTCCAGATAATAAGTTTGCAAAAACTAAGATTATTAAAATATCTGCAAACACAGTTATATTTGACAAGATTACTGATAAAAATAATCTAAGTTTCTTTTTTGTTACCTTTGTTAATTTTGAAATAAAAATTACATCATTGGTAATTTTTTTAAATTTTTTCATTTCTTATTAGATTAACTGTCAAAACTGATTATTTTGTTTTTTTTTAATTTTATAAAAAATATAATTTCAAATTATTTAACTATTTAGAATGCGATAGAAGTAAATAAAATGGTTTTTAATAAAATTGCGCTAATAAATTTAATTGGAGGTTTGGGTAATCAATTATTTCAAATAGCATTTGCAGATTATCTTTTCGATATTGGTTTTGATGTCAATGTAAAAACAAATTGGTATCAAGATCATGATTTTAGTGATGGCACAACTAAGAGAAATCTTGAAATCAACGTCAATGATTTTAATCATAAAATGGCTGATCCAAAAATTATCAGAAAATTTGAAAAACTAGAGAAAGCTAAAGATGTTTTTCTTTTGGATAGATTGTACAAATCAAGAGTAAATAAATACTATAAAATTCATGAAGGAAATATATTTAACGAAAAACAAGGTCATAAAAATAATTACTTCGAGGGTTATTGGCAAAGCACTCAATATCTTAAAAATAAAAAAAAATTTTTATTAGATGGGTTAAATAAAAACCTGGCCTTTAACGAAGAATATACTAAAAGTAATACTTCAAAAAAGACATTAATACATATAAGAAAAGGTGATTATGTAGATTGGAAAGAAGATTTATCAATAAATTATTTTTATAGTGGTATAGAAAAAATAAAGAGCAAGACTAAAGATTTTAAATATGATATTTATACCGACGAACAAAAAAATTTGTCAGACAAAATATATTCTTCAGCTGACAATATCTTTAATGATTTAAATGAAAGTCCTATAAAAACACTTGCAAAAATGACTAGATATAAAAGTTACATAATTTCAAATAGTAGTTTTTCTTTTTTCTCTGCTTTTTTATCTAAAGCTGAAAATCCAATTGTTTTTTATCCAGAACCTTGGTTCAAAAAAACAAATCACAGAATGAATAATAATTTTTCCTGGGAAGCTCTAGAAAATAATTAAGTAGGATACTAAATTAATTTTATTTTGATGCTTCAATTAAAAAATTATCAAAATTATGTATATAATCATCTGGATCATAATCATGAGATGTGATTACTAATAAAATATTGTCATTTGTTTTATAGGTTTGTTTTGACCAGACCATCGGTGGTAATAATAGGCCCTGATTTTTATTTTCTAAAATGATTACTTTTTCTTCTATTCCATCGTTGGTATAGACTTCTACTTCACCATACATTGGAACTAAAAATTGCCAACAATCTTTGTGTGCATGCTCACCTCTAATTTCATTAACTTTGTTGTTTAAAACATAAAATATTCTCTGCGGATCAAATGGCAAGTGTCTTTGAAAACTTATGACGTTTAACGTACTCTCGTTTGAGTCATGACTTTCAAGATCAATTAATTTTAGTTTTTTAGACATTATTAAATGTATTCTTTGATTTTTTTTATGACTTCATTGACATTATCCATATCAATATTTGGATAAAATGGTAAGCTAAAGATTTTTTTTGACAATTCTTCAGTAACATTTAAAGATTTTGAAATAGTTTCATTTATTTTTTGTTTGTGATCTGGAATTGGATAATGGATTTGGGTTTGAATACCATTGTTGTTTAAATGATTAATTAAATTTTCACGATCATTAGATAAAACTGTAAATAAGTGAGCTGGATTTTTTGATAAATTTTCATTTAACTCAAGAGCGGTAGTTTGAAGATTTTCTAGATAATAATTAGCTAAATGAATTCGTTCTTGATTCCACTGATCTAAAAATTCTAATTTTTTCATCAAAACAGCAGCTTGTAGTGCATCTAATCTGGAATTTCTTCCGCCGCTAACGCCAACCTCATATTTATCATTCCAGCCATATTGTCTGAGACTTAACAATCTTTTGTAAATTTTTTTATCATTCGTAACAACTGCTCCTCCGTCACCAACTGCTCCCAAATTTTTAGTAGGATAAAAAGAAAATACCCCTACATCACCTAATGAACCAAGTTTTTTTTCTTTGTATTCACCACCATGAGCATGTGCACAATCTTCAATAATCTTTATGTTTCTACCATTAATTATCTCTTTGACTTTTTGCATGTCTACTGCCTGTCCAAACAGGTGGGTTACGATAATTCCAGATGGATTGTATCTCTCTATATTTTCATTTAAAAGTTCTAAATTTATAGTTGAGTTTCTATGTACATCTAAATAAATTGGAATAGCACCGATACTTTTTATAGCCGTAGTTGAGTAATATCCAGCATTTGAAACTGTTAATACATAATCATCTCTTTTAATACCAACTGCTGTAAGTGAAATCTCTAAACCATCAGTACCATTGCCAACACCAACAGCATGTTTAACATTTAAATATTTTGAAAAATTACTTTCAAAATTTTCTACAAAATTGCCAAGAGAAAATTCATACATGTCTGCTACTTCTGAAATGATTGATTTGATATCAATGTCTTTATTTGCCAACTTCATATCAAAAAACTTCACCATAAGATACAATTAATTATATACCATGAATTTAAAAACCTTATTTAAGGAATTAATACCACCTATATTTTTTAGATTAAAAGTTAAAAAAGATATATTAAATCTTCAGCCTACATTTGAAACTTATGATGAAGCGATTAAATTTTCTGATACTTATGAAAATAAAGACTTAGTTAGAGTGATTGTTGGAAAAAGTCTTGCTTATAAAAAAAACTTAAATTTTATCAACAATTTAAACCTTGACAATATTAGTGACGCAAGAACTGTAAGAACTTTTATATCTATAGCAAGTGGAGTAAATAACAAATCATTAAAAATTCTAGACTTTGGTGGAAGTGCTGGTGTCCATTATTTCACTGCAAAACAAATTTTAAATCAAGATATAAGTCTTGATTGGGTAGTTGTTGAAACAGAAGAACTAGTTGAAGAGATCGAAAAATATGATTTTGAAAACAAAGAATTATCATTTGTTTCATCTATTTCAAAACTTACTAAAGATGATCTTAAATTTGACGTTATATATGCAAATTATTCACTTTGTTATACTTCAGATCCAATGCTGTATTTAGAAGAATTACTTAAACTAAACTTTCATAAATTATTTATAACAAATACTGCATTAAACACTTCAAATGAACAAATTGTTGGATTACAAACTTCAAAGCTGTCAACAAATGGAATAGGAAGAACCATTCCAGAAAATCTTAAACTAGAAGACAGAGAAATTGTTTATCCATTTGTTATACCTAGTAAAACTAAATTCGAATCTATATTGCTCAAGTATGGAAATATAATATCAGTTATAAAAGAAAAAAAATCGACATACAAAACAGTAGATGGAAGCTTTGATAATTATGGTTATATCGTAACCAAAAAAACTTAATTTATAATATTTTTATCTTCTTCGTGATATTCCCCATCAACGTTAACCATCCATGGATCAAATTTACCGTTCCCTAAATAGTTTCTAGCTGCATAAAGTCCGGTAGCCATGGCGTGATCTTGATTATTATATTTAAACATCCCTGACCTGCCAATCGCTGTTAAATTATCTTGGGTTTGGAGCCAGTCTTTAATAATATTTATGTGTTTTTCGTAACCACTCCTTATAACTGGATAAGCTTTCGGACTTTGGGTTAAGTCCGAGTGAAGAATGTTAAAATTTTGTGGAAATATTTTCTTGAGTTCTTCTATAGCGAATTGAATGACATTGTCTTTCGAATTGTTCCAAACTTCATCATTTGGAAAACAAAAGTATTCTAGAGTTAATGGGTATGTACCAACTGGACTCATATGATCTGAAAAATTAGAAAAATCAGAAATTCTTGCCAGATTTAAATCTGGTGAGTGTATATATATCCAATTATCATCGAATAGTTTTTTATCAACAGTCAAGTGAACACTTATATGGTTTCTATATTCAAGACTGTTTGCGGCTTTTAAAACTTCTTGTGGTAATTCTTCATCTAATGAATCAAGGAAGTTTAGTAAGGGATTGCTAAAAAATATATTTTTTGCTTTTATAATTTTTTGTATGTTGTTTTCGTCTTCATAAGTGATGTCAAATCCAGAGTTAGTTCTTTTAATAAGCGACACTCTTGAATTTTTTTGTACTTTTATGTTGTTTTCAATTAGATAATTTTCAAATTTTTGCCACAGCATTCCAGCACCTTTTGAGGGGTAATAAAATTCATTGACTAATGTTTTTGGTCTTGATTTACTATTTGGAAAAACTGCAAATTTTATAGCTGTAAAAAGATTTAAACCTTTTATTCTTTGTGCTGCCCAATCTTTACCTATCTCATTACAATCTATGCCCCAAACCTTTTCTGTATAGTTTTTAAAAAAATTCAAATATAATTTTCTTCCAAATTTATCAATTACCCAGTCCTCAAAATTATTTATTTTTGAAATTCGAAAACTACTTTTTAATCGTGCATACAAATAAGAAAGAAGAATTGAGATTGATTCAAAAAATCCAAGCCCAAAGAGAGCATTTATAGGTGTAAGCGGATAATCAAAATACTTACCTTTGAAGAGAATCCTCGTTTTTCTTTCTACTAAGACTGCATCATCACCAAGCATATCCAAAAAAAGATTGTTGACTTCTTCATTTTTTGTAAAAAATCTATGAGGGCCAATATCGTATGTATATTCACCAAAAACTTTACTCTGTGCCAGACCTCCCACATCTGATTTCATTTCTAGAGCAATAATATTTTTGTTTAGTTTTGATAATTCGTAAGCTGCTGTCAAGCCTGCCGGGCCTGCTCCAATAATTAATACATCATAAGTCACATATGCAGTTTAATTTAATTTAAAATATTTGGTATCAAAGTCATATATTATAAGATTTGATGTTGAAAAACTTTAAGAAAACTAATTTTAATAAATTTGAATTATTCATAATCATTTTTTTTATAGGATTCATACTTTTTCAAAACATAAATTATTTAAATTTTTCGAATAATTTTGAAAATTTATATTATAGCGAAGAAGTTTGTCCCGGATTTATTCCACCAAATGTTGATCAGATACAAGATTTACAAATTATTAAGGAAAAAAGGGATATATATGTCTTTCCTGAACTAACAAATATATTCTGTCTAGGTAAGGTTTTAAATTACGAAGTGCAAACTGAAAATATATTAGTATATTTTGGTACTAACGAAAAATTCATAAATTTTCTAATATTTGTGTCAAAATCTATAATTTTGTTTTTCTATTTTAACTTCTTTAACAAATCGAATTACAAAATAATTGATGGGGCACATACATTGTTCCTGATTTTTAACTTTAGTTTGTCTTTAAATATTTTTTCTTATTTTAGCTTTTTATTATTTCCAACAATTTTTTATTTTATGAATAATACTGAAGATGACAAAGAAATTGATAAAAGTTTACGTTTAAACCTCGGAACATTTTTTTGTTTATCTTTATTGCTAATAATTTTTATGATAATTCAATTTTCAACTCATCATTATGAAACAATAGATTGGGATATAAATGCATACATAGTCACATCAATGGATGTAGGAAGAGGATTTTTGCCTCTTGAAGGTCAATTTGAAAATAAACCCCCTTTTTTATTCATAATTTACTATTTTTTAAGAATTTTAAGCAATGGTCAATTACTTCAGATCAAAATATTTAATGATTTAGCTTTATTTTTATCAATAATAAATTTATTTTTAATCCTAAAGAAAAAATCTAACACAAATTTTTCATCAACAATATACACAATGGTTTTTGTTTTACTTACGAGTAATGTAGGGTTTCACCCTGGCTTTTCAGAAATATATTCTCTTTTTTTTATATCTAGTGCATATTTGATTGTTATAACAAGAAATAAAAAACTAGTTTCGTTTTTTATTTCTGGATTCTTAATTGGACTTAGCACTGTAACAAATATTGGATCATCGGTATTTATCATTGCATTTAGTTTATTAATATATTTAATTTCAAAAAATCGATTAAAAGCATTTTTATATTTCTACACTGGCATTGGGATTGTTCACTTAATTTTGTTAGTAATCTACTATTTAAATAATTTAATTACAGAGTATTTAATTTCTGTTTTGTTTATCCCAATCTCATATACAAATTCAAATTTTTCTTTTATTAATGAAATAACGGTTTACTTTGAGAGCGTATTTACTTATAGTTCATTAGTTTTTATTGTTCTAGCTATTTCGCTTGTTAATTCAATATCAAAATTATTCCTAGTTAAAAAAATGAAAACATTAGAAATAAACTATTGGTTAATTGAAGGAATTTTTATTATTTTTTCTCTATTTTTCTACTTTTTGGCTGGAAAAGGATATTACCACCACCTTATATTTTTTCTTTTTTTTGTATCATTTGGTATTTCAAATATACCAACTAAAAAATACAAGTTTTTTATCTTATCATTTCTAATTTTTGTATCAATTCATACAACAAATAAATTTATTAGTCAATCGTTTGAAAACATTTCAGGCTTTCAATATATTCAGAATAATTATCCACAATATAACGTATCAAAAGTAATGGATTCAGATTTAAAGCCAACTGATAAAATTTTTGCTACAGATAACATTTTAATCTTATTCTATCTCGACAAGCCTAACGAATCATATATTGTACATCCAGCACTTTATTCATTTAAAGAAGTTTATGATGTATTGGTAAAGTACGAAAAGGTGAATAAAAATGAAATTGTCTATCAGTTGTCAACAAAACCGAAATATTTTATTGGTCCTATCGACAAAGTTGATTTCAATGTTTATGAAGAAATAAATTTAAGTTCAATAAATACAGATAATCTGAGTTTTTTTGATAAAAATAAAAAAATTAGAGTGTTTAAAATCAAAAATTAGTGAAATTTTATGTATTGTTACTTTTCAATTTC
>MDSV01229246.1_pt1 | contig 11865 bp, 11 predicted proteins | sample 810851 | NCBI WGS metagenome assembly MDSV01 (sample SAMN05326640, study PRJNA326480) | marine metagenome | isolation source: seawater | place: Atlantic Ocean: North East | collected 2012 | reverse complement strand
CTGCTGGAATAGAGTTAGATGTTATGAAAATGGATGCTTCAGCAATAACTGAAAAGGTTCATAAAAAAATGAATTATGATATGTACATTACAACAATTGCTACAGGTCCTGATCCTGATTTACTTACTAAAAGTTGGCACTCAAAAAATATTGGTAAAGGATGGAATGCAAATTCTTCTGGATACAATAATAAAAAAATTGACAACTTATTAGATAAGGGAAGAGGAGAACTTGATCCTGTTAAGAGAAAAAAAATGTATGTTGAAGCACATCAAATATTGGCAGAAGATATACCAATGTTAGCTCTTTACGGAACTAAATGGTTGTGGACTTATAATGAAAAACTTGACGGATTTCCTATAGGTTACACATTTAGAGATGGTTTAGAAACTGTAAATTGGGATGGAAAAATACCAAGTAACAGAAAATAGTTACTATTAATATATAAAACCCACCAATTAATAAGATTGGTGGGTTTTTTTTTAGTAGTATTATTTAATTAAAAATTAAACATGAATTATAATTATTTAATTAAAAGATCATTACAAATAATTCCAGTTGTTATTGGAATATTGATAATGAGTTTTTTAATGATACAGCTTGCACCTGGAGATGCAGTATTCATGTTTATAGGAGAGAGTGGTGCAGATCCAGAATTTGAAGCTCAAATTAGAAAAAGATTAGGTTTAGATAAATCTGTACCAGAGCAGCTTATTTTATATTTAAAAGGAGTTTTAACAGGTGATTTAGGAAAATCTTTTGTAATGAATGAAAGTGTTTCAAAAATTATTTGGGACAGAGCGTTACCAACTATTATTTTGATGTCATCGAGTATAATTTTTGGAGCAGTTTTTGGAATCTTAATAGGTGTTTATGCTGCAACAAAACCATATTCATTGAGAGATAATGTTTCAATGGTAATTGCATTATTTTTATATTCGCTACCAAATTTTTGGTTAGGCCAAATGTTAATAATTGTATTTTCAGTTAACTGGGGAGTTCTGCCAGTATCAGGAATGGAGTCAATGATACTTGGAGACAAAAGTTTTTTAATGGATAGATTTACACATTTGTTATTACCAACTATTACTTTAGGATCGACGTTGGGAGCTTTTGTAATGAGGTTTGTAAGAGCTAGCATGATAGAAGCTTTGGGACAGGATTATATTTTAACAGCAAAATCAAAAGGACTATCTGATAGTAAAATTTTTTTTAAACATGCGCTTAAAAATGCTTTATTGCCGGTGGTAACTTATATTGGGTTAAGACTAGGTTATATGCTTTCTGGTGCAGTTGTAATCGAATCTGTATTTGGGTGGCCTGGTCTTGGTTTGTTAATGTTGGACGCTCTTTTTGAAAGAGACTATCCATTAATTATGGGCTTGTTTATTGTTATATCTTTATCTGTAACAATAATTACTTTTATTATTGATATTTTGTACACATATTTAGATCCAAGGATAAGACTTAAATGATCAAAATTTTAAAAAATATCGATAAAATTAAAAATTTTTGGAAAATTTTTAAACAGAATAAAATTGGCCTTGTAGGATTAATTATTCTTTTAATTTTTACAGTGTTGGCAATATTTGCGCCACTATTTGCTACATTTCCTCCATTAACTACAGGTGCAGGTGAGGCTTTTTTGAATCCAAGTTTTAAACATTTACTTGGAACAGACAACCTGGGTAGGGATTTATATAGCGAATTGTTATATGGAGCTAGAATTACTCTAATAGTATCATTCATTGCAGTAATTACATCAACTGTAGTAGGTGTATTTTTAGGAGCTATAGCAGGTTATTATGGTGGAATTATTGATTCTCTACTCATGAGAATTACAGAGATGTTTTTAGTAATTCCTCCAATTTTTTTAGCCTTGGTATTGGTTGCTATATTTGGAGCCAACATTATTAATATAATAATAGTTATTTCAATCTTATCATGGCCACAAACGTCGAGACTTGTTAGGGCAGAAATTTTATCTTTAAAAGAAAGACCATATTGCAAAGCTGCAATTGCTTCAGGAGCATCAGATTTTAAAATTATATTTTCTGAATTAGTTCCAAATACTATGACTACAATAATTGTAAATATGTCTTTAACTCAAGCTACAGCAATTTTAATAGAGTCTGCTCTGAGTTTTTTAGGTTTTGGAGATTCTTCTATGGTTAGTTGGGGCTTGATGTTAAATAATGCTCAAGAATTTTTTAGACAATCGTGGTACATGGTTTTCTTTCCTGGTATTGGAATTTTTTTGGTAGTTCTGTCATTAAATTTATTTGGTGAAGGATTGAATGATGTTTTTAATCCTAGAAGGAAAAAATAGAATGGGAAATAATAAATTACTCAAAATAGAAAATCTAAAAATGCATATAAAAACCTACGAAGGATTAGTGAAAGCTGTTGATGGGGTTAACATAGATATTGATAAGGGAGAGATTGTCGGAATCGTTGGTGAATCAGGATCTGGTAAATCTTTAACTTCTAGAACAATATTAAAACTTCTACCTGAAGGAGGAAAGGTTGTTAGTGGTAAAATATTGTTTCACAACAAAGATCTTTTAAAGATAAATAATAGTGAATTTCGAAATATTAGAGGTTCAAAAATTTCATTTATTTTTCAAAATCCTTCTACATTTTTGAATCCAGTATTAAAAGTTGGAGACCAAATTGCTGAAAATATATTATTACATCAAAAAATTGATAAAAAAGAAATTAAAAATATTATTATAAGCGTCTTAAATGATGTTGGATTAAGAAATCCTGACAAAATAATGAATTGTTTTCCTCATCAGTTAAGTGGTGGTATGCAACAAAGAGTTATGATTGCTATGGCTATTTCATGTAAACCTGATTTGATAATTGCTGATGAATGCACAACTGCACTTGATGTGACAACTCAATTACAAATTTTAGATTTGCTTAAAAATATTTCAAAAAAAACGAATATATCAATTCTTTTAATTACTCACAACTTAGCAGTAGTATCGTATATTTGTTCAAAAGTTTATGTAATGTTTCAAGGTAAAACAATAGAAAATGCTGAAAGTAAAAATTTGTTTGCTAGACCCAAACATGAATATACCAAAAAATTATTAAACTCGTCAAAACAAATTGAAAATAGTGAATTTTATTCAAACCATGAAATAAATAAAATTTTGAATATAGAAAATCTTAATAAAAACTTTAAACTGCCTGGTACAAAGAAACCACTTAAAGCTGTTAATGACCTGAGTTTTAGTCTTAATGAAGGTGAAATATTTGGAATAGCAGGAGAAAGTGGATCTGGCAAAACTACAGTAGCTAATTTATTAATGGGATTATTAGAGGTAAATTCTGGCAAAATTACTTTTATGAATAAAGAAATTAATCAATATTTAAAACATGAAAAAAAAAATTTTAGAAAAAATATTCAAATGGTATTTCAGGATCCTTATGGCTCACTTAATCCAAGAAAAACAATTGGAACAACACTTTCATTAGCAATTAAAATTCATTTTAATCTAAATGAGGATGAAGTTAAAAATAAAGTATTTGAACTTCTTGAAAAAGTTGAGTTAACGCCACCAGAGGAATTTTATGGAAGACATCCTCATGAATTAAGTGGTGGCCAGCAACAAAGAGTCGCAATAGCAAGGGCTATTTCTACAGAACCTAAATTAATAATTTCTGATGAGGCTGTAGCCTCATTAGATATGTCTATTAGATCGGAAATATTAAAGTTATTAAAAAAAATTAATACAGAAACCAAAGTAAGTATGATTATGATTTCTCATGATCTTTCTGTCTTAAAAAATATGTGTAATAGAATTGCTATTATGCATTTAGGAAAAATTGTTGAAATTGGTGATAAAAAAGAAATTTTAGGCTCACCTCAACATGATTATACAAAAAGATTAATATCAGCAACATTAGAAATACCTAACTAAAACGAAAGGACAAATATGAATAATAATTTTAATAAAAAACAGTCTTTGGATGATCTCATGAGATTTTTATCAATTGAAGGTGTAACAGGGGAAGAACGTGACATTGCAATGAATATTAAAGATGATCTGATCAATTCTGGAGTACCTTCCGAGTATATTACTTTTGATAATGCAAATGATAAAATACCATTACCAACTCAAGTGGGTAATTTAATAGTAAAGCTTCCTGGAACAATAAATGCTGAAAGAATAATGTTTAGCAGCCATTTAGATACAGTTCCATTATGTAAAGGTGCAATACCAGTTATTAAAGGTGACAAGATATTGCCAAAAGAAAATACTGCTTTAGGTGGAGATGACAGAACAGGAGTATCAGCCTTAGTAACTATGGTTAAAACATTATTTAGAAATAATATTCCACATGGACCAATCACTATTTTATTCACAGTTAGAGAGGAAAGTGGGTTATGGGGAGCAAGAAAAGCTAATATTGAAGACCTTGGTAATCCTGTTAGAGGTTATAATATTGATGGAGGTCCAGTTGAGGAAATTGTAACAGGTGCAGTAGGTTGTGATAGATGGGAAGCAGAAATTTTTGGAAAAGCTGAACATGCTGGACTAGCACCAGAAAAAGGATTATCTGCTTCTATGATAGCTTCATTAGCACTTTCAGATGCAAAAAATAAAGGATGGTTTGGCAAAGTTGTTAAAGAAAAAAAATCAGGAACCTCAAATATAGGTATTTTTGGAGGTAAAGATGGCAAGAGCGCTGGTGCTTCTCCAAATACTGTTTGTGAATATGTTTATATAAAAGGTGAGTCTAGAAGTTATGATCAAGATTTTGTTTCTGAAATTACAAATGCCTTTGAGACTTCATTTAAAAAAGTTTGTGATGAATATGAAAATAGTGAAGGAGAAAAAGCTCAACTTAGTTTTAAAAGACATACAGACTATTATTCATTTAGCATTAATGAGAATGAAAAAGTTGTTTCAATAGCAAAAGATAAGGTAAATAAATTAGGGTTAAAGCCAAAACTTGTAAGTATATCTGGAGGTTTTGATGCTAATTGGTTAATTAAAAAAAATATTCCAACAATTACATATGGAGCAGGGCATAATTATTGTCATACAACGGGTGAATTTGTTAAAATTGATGATTATTACAATGCTTGTTCTTTATCATTATTACTTGCTCAAGAAGGGTAATTTACAAATAAGATTTAATTATATTTATTAGTACATTACAAAGTTTAAAAAATAGTTAACAGAAAAAAGAATACTAAAGGTTACAATAACAACAAAGACTACATCACTAGTTTTAGGTATTGCTTTAGTTTTTTTAACAATAGACCTAGTTTGTAAATTCCTTTCTTTTCTAAACACAAAATAAGCTCGTATCAAAAAAACAATTAATAATATATATATATAATAATCTGAAATATTTTCAGAAAATAAAATTAAATCATAAAGCCCATGTAAACAAACAGGAAAAAATAAAGATAAAAATAAATAAAATTTTCTGTTGTATTTTTTAAAAATTGCATCCATTAAAAAAAACCCCATAAATACACCAGCTAAAGCATGAAGTGGTATAGCTGTAAAGCTTCTAATTAATGCAATATTTTTTGCAACTTGTATATTCTCTGCACTCAAAACATATTCCCAATTTTCTATAACAGCAAAACCTAAGGAAGCAGCAACACCATAGACTAGAGCATCCATAGGTTCGTCAAATACATCCAAATGTAAACAATAAAATATGATGACAAAAAACTTCATAGCTTCTTCTAGATAAGCAGCTCTAATAAATGCCATAAAAAAATGACTTGCTTCTTCACCAAAATTTAAAGTTTCTAAAAAACCTTCTAAGGCGATTATTAATATTCCAAGAGGAAATGTAACACCAATGCCAAGTAAAAATGTAATGAAAACTACACGTGGTGGTTCAGGTAGTCTGTCTCTTTTATAAACATACCAAAGTATTAACACTACAGGCAAAATTGCAAAAAAAGAGAGATTTAAAAAAACTTGCGCACTTCCAAACATTACATTTATATTATTTTTTTTTAAATGAACCTACAAATAATTTACCTAACCAGATAAAAGGAAGTAAAATTATAAACCAAAATTTTTTAAGTAATAATAATCCTGCAGCTATAATCCCTGGTTTTAATGCTTTAACCCCTAGTGTTGTTGCAAGTAAAGCTCCAATACCAGCGGCTGCAACTTTATCTCCTGATTTCCAATCTTTATATTCTTTAGTATCATTAAATTTATGAATTTTAGATAAATTTAAAAGCATATTTTCTTTATACCCGCTTTCTCCACCTACATATTTAGCTGATGTATAACCTTCTCTTCCTAAAATTATAGCTGTTCCTTCGACCGTGGAAGTATTATCGGACCACTCAACATCTAAAGCATAATAGACTGAATTATAAATTCCATCTAAGTATGGTTTTTTTTTCCAAGTTACATTTAAAACTGTCGGCTGACCATTTTTTTTTCTAGATTCATTGCTAGTTTTGTAATTTTCTTTTATTTCTTTTATAAATTTATTTGGATCTACATCTGTCCAATCATCAGTTTTGACATAACCAGTATCTGAGTAAAAAAACATATATTGTGAACGGTCATTGTTATTCATTGCATACATATCTATATAGTTAAAAGTTGTTCCATTAAGCCAGTAAAGCATCTGATGTGCTTCTTCACCTTCTAAAATTGAAAAACTATCTGAAATATTTATTTTTGAATTTGCTTCATTATAACTAAATACCAATGGTCCATTTTTCCAATTAAGACTATTAAATGCTTTTAACCATTCTTCATCTGTTTTTGGAATGTTGGTGTCTATTGCAAAAGCTTTAAAATTAAAAATGATAAATAACAAGATTAATTTAAATAAATTAATCTTTACAAACCTAGGAAACATAATTTTATCAATTAGCTACTAACGCGTGTTAATACAATACCAATACCACCAATTATTATTGGTGAAAATGATGAAATAGCTGGAGGCAAAAATGGAGTTAAATTTATACCTGCAAAATTTCCAAGTAAAAAATCTGCAGCTGCAAAAACTATTAACACATATCCAATAATAGGAAATATATTTTTCATTTCAAAAATTAACTAAAAATATTAATTTTGAACAGAAAAAAAACATATATAATTCCTTATATAAGTATATTTTTTAAAAAAACTTACAACTAAGAATTGACATAATAAAATAAGATTTTAAAATTTTTTAACTAAATACTTTTTTCCAATTTATAGGAAAATATTAAATATACTTTTAATTTTTTAAAATTGAAGCATGGTAATCTATATGATCTTTAATAAATGAATTAATGAAAAAATAACCATGATCATACCCTTCATGTTTATTTGTAATTAGATTTTGTCCTGATGAGTTACAAGTTTTAACAAAGTCATCAATATAAAGATCTTTTAAAAATTCATCATTTAAACCAACATCAATTTTTATATTTTTAAATTTTTTACTCGATTGAGCTATTAAAGTTATAGGATCATAAAGACTCAATTCATCAGAATTATTTCCCAAATAATTTTTAAACATTTCTTTTGCAAATTGAGTTTTATGAAGTGAACATATAGGAGAAAAAGCTGAGACCGTTTTATATAAGTCATTTTTAAGAGCACATTGAATAGCACCACCACCACCCATTGAATGACCAAAAATACCTATTTTAGACTTACTAAATTGAAAGTTATTTGAAATTAAATTAGGTAAATCTTTAGTAATATAGTCATACATTTTATAATTTTTTGACCAAGGTTCCTGAGTTGCATTAAGATAAAAACCTGCTCCAAATCCGAGTTTATAACTAATATCGTCAGGGATATTTTCGCCTCTTGGACTTGTATCTGGGATAACAACAGCAACTTGATGTTCAGATGCGAATTTTTGAAAACCAGATTTTTGAATAAAATTTTGCTCTGTACAAGTTATCCCACTTAAAAAATATAATAGAGGACAATCTTTACTGTTATCAGGTGAGTATACAGAAAAATTCATGGGACAAATTGTTGTCTCTGAAAAATGTTTATAAGTTTCTTGATGTCCCTGATGAGAACGATGTTTTTCAATTAATTCCATTATTTAAAATTTATTACACTTCTTATTGACTTTCCTTCATGCATTAAATCAAATGCTTTATTGATATCTTCAAGAGGGAATTCATGAGTAATCAGGTCGTCAATATTAATTTTTTTATCCATATACCAATCAACTATTTTAGGAACATCAGTTCTTCCTTTGGCTCCTCCAAAAGCAGTTCCTTTCCAAACACGTCCAGTTACTAATTGAAATGGTCTTGTAGAAATTTCTTGACCAGAGCCTGCAACACCAATAATAATCGACTCTCCCCATCCTTTGTGACAACATTCAAGAGCTTGGCGCATTACATTTACATTACCAATACATTCAAAACTATAGTCAGCTCCGCCACTTGTTATTTCAATTATTTTTTCTTGAAGTTTATTATCTGTAAAATCTTTAGGATTAATAAAATGTGTCATCCCAAACTTTTCAGCTATATTTTTGCGATTTGAGTTTAAATCAATACCAACAATAACGCTCGCTTTTGCTAATTTGCACCCTTGAATAACATTAAGTCCTATTCCACCTAAACCAAAAATAACAGCAGTTGATCCCTCCTCCATTTTTGCTGTATTTATTACAGCACCAATCCCTGTTGTTACTCCACATCCAATATAACAAGTTTTGTTGGCAGGAGCATCTTTTCGAACTTTAGCTAATGCAATTTCTGGCACAACTGTATAATTAGAAAATGTAGAAGTGCCCATGTAGTGAAAAATAGTTTTTCCTTTATATGAAAATCTTGAAGTACCATTTGGCATTAATCCCTTACCCTGTGTTTCACGAATAGCCTGGCACAAGTTAGTTTTACCAGATAAGCAAAATTTACATTTTCGACATTCAGGAGTGTATAAAGGAATGACATGATCATCTTTTTTTATAGACTCTACTCCTTCACCTACTTCAACTACAATTCCTGCTCCTTCATGACCTAATATTGATGGAAAGATTCCTTCAGGATCATTTCCAGATAAAGTATAAGCATCTGTATGACACACCCCAGTTGATTTTATTTCAACAAGAACTTCTCCTTTTTTTGGTCCTTCTAGATCCACATAATCTATGATTAAAGGCTTAGCTTTTTCTAATGCGATAGCTGCTTTTACTTTCATTATTTCTAAATTCCTATTTAATTCATCATTGATATCAAAAATTTTTAATTAGGTAACCAAGAATTATAAAGTGGATTATCTTTATCTATTGGTAAATTAATGTTTTTTTTCTGTCTAGATGAGTCGTAAACAGCAGTTACAAAATCTAAAGATTTCCGTGCATCTAATAGTGTAACCTCATCACTAGATTTTCCGTCAAGTTTATTTGCTATTTCATTAAACATTCCAGCATACCAAGATTTAGAGATATTTACTTTTGATATTATTTCTTCAATCTGATTTTGTATGACTGATTCTCTTGCTAAAAATTTCCATTCATCATCTGCTGGATTGTATGGTTTGCTAGGCGATCCAGCAGATTCAACAGTTAATCCTTCAAAACAAAATTTAAGTCTACTTGTATCATTTGCTGCACCTAATGTAATAGAACTCGTAACTAATGCGCCATTATCCATTTCTATTGAAAGGGCAGCACAATCTTCTACTTCAATATTATTTACTCTAGTTGTTAATTTTGCAAATACATTTGAAACTGGTCCAAAGATCATACTTATTAAATCATGGATATGGATTGAGTGACTTAAAATTGCACCTCCTTGTTCACCTTTCCAAGTTCCTCTCCAAGCTTTTGAGTAATATTCTTTCCCTCTATTCCAATGAGTTTCTAGTGAAGCTATAAGAGGCTTTCCTACTAATCCTGATTTGATTAGTGCTTTTAATTTTGAAAATCCAGGCCCATATCTATATTGAAAAACAGGAAAGATAATTTTGCTAGTTTTTTTACTTATTTTTTCAAGTTCATCAACTTCTTTAAGACTTGAGACCAATGGTTTTTCACAGATTACGTGCTTACCTGCTTCTAATGATTTTTGGCAAGCAGTAAAATGTAAATGGGGAGGCAGACATATATCAATAATATCAATTTCTTTTATTTTTAACACATCTTCAAAATTAAATGAAATTTTAGTATCAGAATTAGAGGGTAGTATTTTGTCTATAGACTCTCTTGTTAATCCACAAATAGTATGAACATTAAATCTATCAGAAACTTTTTGAAAATCTTCAAAGTGTTTAGAGCCAATATTTGTACCAATAATTGCTACTTGATATTTGTTCATTTTTTTTCTGCAATTTCTTGTGCTTTAATTGCCAGTTCCATGGATAAATAAGTTAATTCTTGAGAACAAGCTGTTTCAGTCCTATTTAAAACATCATTAATAAGATTTCTAAAATATGGAAGTCTAATATCAGAACAATCTATATACTTCACCTCTTCGTTATTTACATAAATTAAATGATTGCCATTATTAGATTTTGCTAAATCAGTATATTTTCTTATTTCAATAAAACCTTTATCGCCTAAAATAAATAATCTTCCATCTCCCCAGGTTGAAAGTGCATCAGGTGTAAACCAATCTAATCTAATATATCCGTGACCACCATTACCTGTAAGATTAATTTCACCAAAGTCTTGAAAACCAGGCTTTTTTTTTCTGGTAGTATTCTCAGCTAGAGCATGTGTTATCTTTGCTTTATTTGAATTTGTGAATACAAGAAATTGATGGATTTGATGAGAGCCAATATCTGTAATTATTCCCCCATAGCTTTCACGATCATAAAACCAATCAGGTCTTTCATAATTTCCTTGTCTATGTGGACCAATTCCAATAGTTTGTTTTACTTTTCCAATTAAACCTCCTTTAACTAATTCTTCTGCTTTCGTAACTGCGGCAACATGAAATCTCTCTGAAAAATTAACTGACCAAATTTTACCAGTATCATTCACCATTTTTTTTAAATTATTTAATTGATCTAAAGTTGTGCAACCAGGTTTATCAACCATTACATCTTTTCCTGATTTTAAAGCTTCCATTGAAAGAATAGCCCTATCTTTTGGAATCGATGAAACTAAAATCATATCAATTGTATCATCATTTAAAATTTCATTTTTATTATTTACCCTTTTTATATTCGGATACTTTTTATTAAATTCTTTTAATGTTAAAGGCGCACCTTCAGTCCAAAAATTTTTACAAACACAACCTTCTTTGATCATTTCATCCAACATGTCGAATATATGACCATGATCAATACCAATTATTCCAAGATTTAAAAATTTTTTCATTAATTAATAAACTCCTTTTTTTAAGGAACCTTTATAAAAAATTTCTTGAAGGTTATCATTTTCTTTTTTTTTTAATTTAAGATCATTTTTTTCCATAAGTGAAATTGGTCTTTTAATCTTTTCATGAAAATTAAAATTATCTACACCTCTTGCGAGCTGAACATTATTGATACCCAAAACTTGCTTAACATTAGTTCCAATGTAGCTTTGAATAACAAAACCAATACGCCTATCATTGCTATGATTCAAATCAGATCCATGAACAACTTTTGGGTGATGCAATGACATCTGTCCACTTTTTAATACCAAAGGTTCTGTTTCATCTTTAGGAACGTTATTAATAGTTTGACCTCTTGTTAATAAATTTTCTTCATTAATTTTTTGATCATGCTGTTTAAGATTATCTTTATGAGAACCTGACCACATTCTCATACAACCGTTATGTTCGTTTGAGTCTGTTATAGCGACCCAAGCTGTTACCCAATTATATGGCTCTAAGCCTATATATTTTGCATCTTGATGATAACTTACAAAACCTTTTTCATGAGGATTTTTTATAAAAAGAGTTGT
>MDSV01147981.1_pt1 | contig 11865 bp, 11 predicted proteins | sample 810851 | NCBI WGS metagenome assembly MDSV01 (sample SAMN05326640, study PRJNA326480) | marine metagenome | isolation source: seawater | place: Atlantic Ocean: North East | collected 2012 | reverse complement strand
TGTATCTTTTTTTTTGTAAGCAATGTCTTCAATAATTTTAAGACCATTCAAACCAATATTTTTACAAAATTTTTCATCCTCTTCTGTTATTACCTTTGCCTCATCTAGAGCTATTTTCAAGATATCTTTATCATTTACTCCAGTTAGCTTTTTCATCATTCTGTCTACTGCCCACTTAAGATTAATTGCAGTAGGTCTTGATGCAATTAGCTCATCACTAGATTTTTTTAAAAAAGACAAATCATTATTCTCAATGATTGATAAAACCAATCCATAGGCAGCTGTTGCGCCAATTAACGGAGCGCCTCTTACCTCCATTGTCTTAATAGCATTAATTGAGTCTTTTACTGTTTTTAAATCTTTAATTACAAATTGATGAGGTAGTTTTGTTTGATCTATGATTTTTACTGAATTATTTTCAAACCAAATTGTTTTGTAAGACTTTCCTTCTATTTTCATTTTCTTCTTTCCATTTTTTTTAACCTTTTTCTTAAGCTAAGTGTTAACGAATTGAACCAATTTTTTTCATGCCCCGATTTAGGTAACACTTCTCCATACTCAATCATTTGATCCGGCAACAAATCTTCTAGATACACCCAGACATTATCTTTTTTTAAATTAGTATTTTTAATCAAAATTTTTCTTAGCCCTAAAATTAATTGTTTTTTAACTTTTAAGGTACGTCCAGATCTTATTTGACCATTTAAAAAAATTTCTTTAGTCTTAACTAATTTACCACCCATGAAATGTGATTTTTTTTCATTTTTTTGAAATATTACTTGAGCAAAGAAAGTGTTTGCACCTGTAAATTTACTATGAGTATTTGAAATATCATTGGCTAGTAATTTTTTTTGCTTTTGAGAAAGATTAAAATTCGAATATTTTACAGTATATGTTGGCATTAAATCATTTTTTTTTATTTAAAACTCTACCAGCAATATTCTTTAATTTCTTTATTGTTTTTTTTGTTCTAAATTTTGGGTCTGTTATGATTGCAACATCTAAACAATCATTAGCAGGATCTTTTTCCACAGAATATTCTTTAAAAGTTTTTATAATTTCTTTAATCATATTTTGTGCATTGGCTGCATTTTTCATTAAAGTTTGGATTACCATGCTAACATCAACCTCATCATGATCGGGATGCCAACAATCATAGTCCGTTACCATTGCGACTGTGGAATATCTAATCTCTGCTTCTCTTGCCAATTTAGCCTCAGGCATATTAGTCATACCAATTACATCTGCTCCCCAATTCCTATATAAATTAGACTCGGCTAAAGTAGAAAATTGAGGACCTTCCATAACAATATAAGTTCCTCCCATTTGATGACTGATGTTTAATTTCTTTAATGCAGCCTCACAACAATTAGAAAGCCCAGAACTAGTTGGTTTGGCCATTGAAACATGGGCTACAATTTCATCACTAAAAAAGGTTTTTAATCTTGAAAAGGTTCTATCTATAAATTGATCAACAATAACAAATTTACCTGGTTCTAAATCTTCCTTTAAAGACCCGACTGCTGATACAGAAATAATATCTGTAACTCCTAATTGTTTCATAGCGTCTACATTTGCTCTAAAATTTATATTTGTAGGATTGATTTTATGTCCTCTTGAATGTCTAGGTAAAAAACAAATTTCCTCTTCTCCGTAATTTGCTACTAAAATTTCATCTGAGGGATTTCCCCAAGGAGTTTTTACTTTTTTCCATTTCGTTTTTTCAAAACCTTCCATTTTATAAAGGCCGCTTCCGCCAATTATCCCAAGCTTTCTTTTTTTCATCATTTAATTATTAATGCTTTTTTGCTAGAACTTGAAGCAAAATATGGATTTAAAAAAATATATAAGATCAATTCAAGATTATCCAAAAAAAGGAATTTTATTCAGAGATATTACAACCTTAATAAAAAATGCAGAGGCTTTTAAATATACAAATGATAAAATATTGGAAATTTCTAAAGAAATTCACTTTGATAAAGTTGCAGCCATAGAATCGAGGGGTTTTGTATTTGCATCTACAGTCTCTTATCTAATGGGAAAGCCTTTTATTTTACTTAGAAAAAAAAATAAACTACCCGCAGATACTCACTCTATAGAGTTTGAACTTGAGTATGGAAAAGCAACTATAGAAGTACACAAAGACTCTATTAATAAAGGTGAAAAGATTCTGATAATCGATGATTTGATTGCTACTGGTGGAACTGCTGAAGCTGCCGCAAAACTTGTAGAAATCTCTGGCGGAAAAGTAGCTGGATTTATATTTGTAATTAACTTATTTGATTTACCCGGAGAAAAACTTCTTAAAAAAAAAGGTTATCTAACAAAAAGTTTAATTGAATTTCCCGGCCACTAAATTTCTTTATTTTTCCAAGTAGTCGGGGTTAAATCATTATTAATTTCTAATTCTATATTGTAATTAAAAGGCCTTACTCCTCTTTTTTTAATGTATTCGAATGTTTTATTTATACCCTCGTCAAGTGAAGTTTTAGTTTTATAATTGAGGAATTTTCTAGCTTTATCGGATGAACATAAAGCGTGCTTTACCTCTCTAGGTCTATCCTTTTTATATATTGGTTTTAAATTTACACCCGTTAAATTTGTACAAATTTCAGCAACTTTATTTATTGTTACAAATTCTTCATCTGGTCCGATATTAATTATTTGCTTATTTAAATTTTCTTGATCAAGCATTGGTATCAAGCAATCAAGACAATCATTAATATATGAAAAGCATCTTTGTTGTTCTCCATCACCATAAATTACGGGAGCTTTTCCTTGTAACATTCTATTCAACATTATTGATATTACATTTCTAAATGGATCGTCATATTTTTGTCTTGGGCCAATAATATTATGTGGGACAGCTATAACCCACTCAATTCCATTTAAGTTACAAAGATTTATTAAACAATCTTCAGCAGCAACTTTAGAAATAGCATATGGATCAACTGGTTTAGGCTTCATATCTTCAGTAAAAGGTGTTTTTTGATCGCCATACCTTGCCATTGATGAGCAGAAAATTATTCTTTTAACTTTTGCATCTACTGCGGCAGTAAAAATTGAAATTGAAGCAAGATAATTATTTTTAGTTATTTCATAAGGAGAAAAAACAGATAGACCTTCGTGAGCTGTAGCTGCACAATGATATACAATTTGCACCCCTTTCATTAATTTTTTTACTTCTTTTAAATTACAACAATCAATATTATAAAATTTTATATTTTTAGGGATATTATCTTCATACCCTCCCAACATGTTATCTATACCAATAATTTCGTGGCCCATTTCTGCTAATTTTTCTCCAAGATGGGAACCAAGGAAACCAGCAACACCTGTAATTAAGATTTTTTTTGAGCTCATTAAGTAGATTTATCTTCTATATCAAATTTTTAAAAAATCAAAGAGTTAAAGTTTTTAATTGAATTCAATTTTTATTATGAAAATATATTGGCCATGTTCTAGTTTTTGAGTACTTTTTGAACCAAAAAGGCAAATATCTTTCTGCCAAATATGCGTACATTCTACCCGTTTCATATTCTTTCAAATCTTTAAAACCAAAAATTTTTTCACACTTAAATAACCACTCAAAAACAGTTTCATACCATCTACCTAAAAGCTTTGGTGATTTACAGCAAAATAGATTCCAAAGATTTATAGATGTCTCATTATTTAAATATTCAGTAAAATCATGTTTGTCTTTTTTATCAACCAAATCTAATGCTTTATTTAAATTTCCCTCCATATGCATTAAGTCAAAATGAAATTTAATATTTCTTTTGCTTTTAATAAATAAAATTGATGGATCTTTCATAATAAGTTTCTTTCCTTTTTTAAAAATTTTAGAAATCTTAATTTTACTTAAATCAGTAGGTTCAGTTAATATAGTTTCAAAATTTTCCCAATCTTTTGGTGGCGTTTGAATTATTTTATCTTTTAAGTTTGCTTTTTCATCGAAAGATTTAATATTTTTCCAAAACCTTCTATAGGTAGAAAAAAGTATCCATCGATTATCTTCAAATGATTGTAGTTTATTTTTCCATAGCCAGTAATGAAATGTGTACATATCGTAATACTGATTTTTAACAGAAATATTTTCTCCAATATTATCTCTCACCCAATGATTTGGAAAATTTATATTTCCTTGACCTACTAAATTGTAATCAATTTTTTCCAAATAAGAGTGATACTTGTGAGTTAAACAAAATTTATACATCTAAATTTTAGGCCTATACCATGATTGTTTGCCAGTAATTGAATTTATAAGTCCGGAGAATCTTTGAAAGTAGATTTTTTTTCTTTCTTTATTGTAAAATAATGAAAAAAATAAAAATTTTACTATTGAGGATGTAAGTTTTGGTAAGACTTCAAAAAAAGCAATAAAATAACCTTTATATTTTTTCTTAAAATAGAAAGTAGACCACATCCAATGCCAATTCCTAGATAAATTCATTTGAAAATTTATAGCTTTATTATGCGAACTTGCTCCCAAATGATCAATAACAATATTTCTATCTAAAAATATTTTTTTCCCGTCTTTCTTTAATCTTTTACAAAGATCTATTTCTTCTAAATATATAAAGAAGTTTTCATCAAAAAAACCTATCTTTTTAAATTGAGATAAATTTAAAAACATTGCAAAACCCTTGACATATTCTACTTCAATTAAATTTTTTTCATTTTTGTTAGATTGATTTAATTGATCTTTCTTTTCTTGAACTGCCGGTCCAATAATTGCAAAGTCTAATGAATTTTTTACATTTATAAAAAAATTTTTTATAGCTTCTTTTTTTAAAATTGTATCTGGATTTAAAATTAAAGCATAATTAGTTTTTACCTTAGAAAGTCCTAAGTTATTACCTTTTGCATATCCTAAATTCTCATTTGCTAAATAACACGTAACATTTTTGTATTTACTCTCAAGATTATTTTTAAACTCAAAATTATCTGAGTTTTCTACGATGATTATTTTTATATTTTGATCTATTGACTCTATACACGAAAAAATTTTTTCATCACTTCTAAATGTATTAATTACAATAGTTAATTCATTATAAATCATTATTATATTTTTTTGGTAGCGAGGGGCGGATTCGAACCGCCGACCCCAGGCTTATGAGTCCTGTGCTCTAACCAACTGAGCTACCTCGCCATAAAATTAATTATACATCAACTTATTTTTTTTTCTAACAAATTCAATGGAATTTTTATAAATCCTTGCTGATTATTATTTGAATTTTTTAAAGGTACAATGGATATATCTTGATAATATAAATTATTTTTTTCGGCTAGATTTCCTATTACATTTCCAGCCGAAATAGGTTTTAATTCAAGTACTGAAGTTTTAGGTCTACAAAATGTTAAATTTGCAAAACCGGCACCATGCAAACCTACTATATTTTCTGCGTTTCTAAATAAATTAACTTGATCGGCGAAACTTAGCTGACTAAGGCTTAATATTGTAAATCCATTTTTTTTTAGAAAAAATTTAACTTCATCTTCATTGATAATTTTCCTTAAGTGTCTATGATTTGACTTTGAGTCTTTTCTATCAATATAAAATTTAGTTGGCAGTTTCTTAGTGCTTTCAATAGACAAAAAAGTATCTCGTAAATAATTTAATATCCAAATCGGTAAGTTTTGAATTTCTGTTGAGGGATCGTTTTTAATTACATAAGGGTGATCGGTAGCAATTGTATATTTTGTTTGTATGTGTCTAAATTTAATACTTGAAATTCTTTTTTTAAAAGGAATATCTAAAAAATTTAAGGTCTCTTTCTGGAAATTTTCTTTTAAATCTGGAAATAAAAAAAAGTCAATCTCATTAATATCCATTTTATTTTTAAATATTTTTAATCTTGGCAGTACATCGAATAGCCAATGCCAATAATTAGCATTACCAGCGCCGCCTGTAAGTAAAGAAAATACTGTTCCACTTAAATTTCTTTTAATTTTTGGTGTTCCTTTTTGAAATACTATATTTTCATTAATCTTAGCATTTTTCGGATTCCTGTGTTGAAAAGATGGCCCCTCAACTATTTTACTATCTAAAATAAAAGCTGTGTCAGTAACAGTATCAGTATAAATTCTGCAGTTTTTGATTTTAAAAATTTTATATGTATAATTTCCTTTAAATGTGGAGTGAATTACTTCAATAAAGTTCTCTTTTGTAGGATCTAAAACACCTTTGATTCTTCCATGCACTATAGACCAAAGGCTATAACCAATATTTTTTAATATATTTAATAATTTCTTTTTTATAGAATTAATCAAAATTATATTATAGTTATAATCTAAATTTTATATTTTTATAAAGCAAATAATGAAAAAAACTGCACTTATCACTGGTATAACTGGTCAAGATGGATCATATCTGGCAGAATTTTTACTAAAAAAAGGTTACTCAGTTCATGGAATGGTTAGAAGAGTAGCGGCAGAGGATAAATCTCATAGATTTTGGAGACTGAGGCACTTTTTGGATAAGTTAAATATCCATGCTGGATCACTAGAAAGTTACGCAAGTATAATTAATATTATAACAAAAATTAAACCTCACGAAATTTATCATTTAGGAGCTCAAAGCTACATTGATTATGCTTTTAAAGATGAGTTTTCAACAATTAACACAAATATTAACGGAACACATTTCTTACTTTCGGCGATAAAAGAATTTTCACCTAAAACAAAATTTTATTTTGCTGGTACTTCTGAAATGTTTGGTAAAGTTAGAGAGATTCCCCAAACTGAAAAAACTCCATTTTATCCAAGATCAGTTTATGGAATTTCAAAAGTTGCAGGATATGATTTAACACGTAATTATAGAGAAGCATATAATTTGTTTTGTTGTAGTGGAATATTGTTTAACCATGAGTCTCCAAGAAGAGGTTTTGAATTTGTTACTAGAAAAATTACACATGCTGTGGCTCGAATAAAATTTGGCTTACAAAAAAATCTTATTCTTGGTAATATGGATGCAAAAAGAGATTGGGGACATGCTAAAGATCATGTTGAGGCTATGTGGCTTATGCTTAATCAAAAGAAACCTAAAGATTATGTCATTAGCACTGGAAAACATTATACAGTAAGAGATTTCGCAAAGCTTGCTTTTGAATTGGTTGATTTAGACTATAGAAAGTTTGTTAAAGTTGAAAAAAAACTTTACCGTCCTTCTGAAGTTGAGAGCCTTTTAGGAAATTGTAGTAAAGCCAAAAAAGAACTTAAATGGAAACCTAAATATGATTTTAAAAAATTAGTAGAGGATATGGTAAGAGCTGATCTAGAATTTGTTGAAAAAGAAGGTTATTAGTGTGCTTTCATTGTGAAAAAATTGTTTAATATTTTTGGTTTTAAAAAAAAACAAAAAGATGAAAATTATAAAAGCTATACTGTACCTAAGATAAAAGAATTCAGAGAAACTATAATTTCAAAAAAAACAGTATCTTTTCTTCATTATGGTCATTTAGGTGATATAATTAATAGTCTTCCTGTAATAAGGGAAATATCTAAAAAAAAAAAATGTAATTTGTTTATTCAAAAAGATAAAAGAATTCCAAAACATGCCTTATCAAAAAGTCATCCTTTTGGTGAAGTTTATTTAACTGAAAATTCTATTTTAAAAATGTTGCCACTTCTTAAGAGTCAAAATTATTTTAATCAAGTTGATTTTTATAAAGAACAAGAGATAGATATAGATCTTAATTTTTTTAGAGAACTGCCAATTAATTTTAATATTGACTCTGTTAGATGGTACTCTCATTTAACTGGGTGTTTTCCAGATTTATCGAAATGCTATTTAGAAGTTCCTAACCATAATAAATTTAAAAATTATATAGTAATTATGAGAAGTTTAAGGAGACAGAATAAATTTTTAGATTACTCATTTTTAAATGCATATGATAATATAGTCTTTATTGGGCTTAAAAATGAATATGAGGATTTAAAAAAATACGTAAGTAATTTAGAATTTTACAATAGTAAAGATTTTTTAGAACTTGCATCAATAATAAAAAATTCAAAATTATTCATTGGAAATTTATCTTTCGGTTACGCAATTGCAGAAGCAATTAAAGTTCCTAGAATGTTGGAATCTGCCCCAAATTTCCCTCTGGTCTATCCAAATGGGCCCAATGCTTATGATTTCTATTTTCAATCTCATTTTGAGGAATTGGTAAAAAAATTATATAATTTAAACAACTCTTAATTTTGGTAACGGAAATATGAATTTAGTACCTTTTTTTCTAATTATTCTTTCACGGTTTAATATCTCTTTTTTAAAATGCCAAGGAAGCACTAAATAATAATTAGGTTTATAAAAACGAGAAAGATTTTCAGATATTATTTTTATCTTTGTGCCTGGAGTAAATAAATTATATTTATTTTTATTTCTCTCAGCTACCGCATCTATTAATTTATAATCAATTTTATAATATTGTAATAATACATTTCCTTTAGTTGAAGCTCCATAACAATGAGTTTTTTTTCCTTGTTTTTTAAACCTTTTTAACATTTTCACTAATTTTTTCTTTGAATTATCAATATATTTTATAAATTTTTTAAATGTTTTTTCATTTGTTAATCCCAATTTTTTTTCGTCTTCTAAAATTCTATTAATTAAGATTTTTTTAGTTAAAAATTTTGAACTGCTATGGCAAATATAAAATTGTTTGCTTGCCCCGTTAATATCATTACTTTTAATATCGAACACTCTTAAACCATTTTTTTTACAAAGATTAATAATGACAGAGCTACTATAATATTCTAAATGTTCGTGACAAATTGTGTCGAACATTTTAAATCTTACAATTGATGCCAAATCTGCAAATTCAAGTAAAAAAATACCATCTTTATCTAGTAATTTTTTTACGTCTTGAATAAACTTATTTGGATCAACGGAGTCATAGAATACAGACAATGCAGTTATTATTTTAAATTTTTTTTTTGTCTTTTTTAAAATTTTTTTAGCAGAAAAAAAATCTGAAATTTTGTAATTTATTTTTTTATAATCGTGAGGATATTTATTTGCTATTGGGTCTATACCAAAAGTGACTGTTTCTTTCTTGTAAAATTTTAATAATGAAGCATCGTTGCTTGCAATATCTAGAACTTGATCTTTTTTTTTTAATTTTGCTATTTTTGAAACTTTTTTTACAACATTGCTAACATGGTTAAGCATAGTTTTATTTATGCCTGTTCTATAGCCGTAGTCAGGTCCGTATAAATAATTTAAATCAAAATTATGTCCTAATTGAACTAGTCCACAATTTTTGCATAATACTAAATCTATTGGCTCTTTTTTAATATTTTGATTTTTAGATGGAAATTTTCCAGTGAAACATAAACGACCTAATGAAAATAATTTTTTTAGGCCTTTTTTTTTACAAATTCTACATTTTGTAATTTTCATTTTAACCTTATACCAATGCTTCTGCTGGTGTTAAATTGAAATTAATACTAAAAAATTAGTAAAAAAACCGTATTTTTTGAAAATTAAAGAGTTAAAATTATTCCAAACACTGTTACAGCTGAAACTGCTGCAACGCTAAGAGCTAAATTTCTATTTCTTTCTATTTTTTTCTCTTGATTGATTCTTGTCAGAAGGTCTGTAAGTTTAACTTTTCCTTGCTGTTTGAACTCTTGAACGTGATTATGATACTCCGAACTCATACCAGTAACTAATCAAAAAACTGATATAAATTAAATGTTTCTTAGTCGCAAAATGGGCTGGAGAGTAAAATTTGACCCATAATGAGTTAATTTCTCAATAATTTACCTTTAGGATCATGAATTGGAGTTTTTTCGTGATGTAGTGCAAATCTTCTTCCCTCGACTTCTAAGAAAAGATTATCCTTATTTGTATCATTATTAATGTATCCCAAACATAGATTTTTTTTATAACAAAATGAATAATTAGCACTAGTCGTAGAGCCTATTATTCTGTTTTCATAATATATAGGCTCGTCATGTAAAATCAGGGGTTCCCCGGGTTTAATATTGCCTTTTAAAGAAAACAGTTCTAAACTTTTTTTTATAGGACTATTAATAATTTTTTCAATTGATTTCCTTCCTATAAAATCATGATCTTTTTTTAAACTTACAGCAAAAGATAATCCAGCTTCTATCGGGTTATTTTCAGAAGTTATATCATGTCCCCAGTGAAGAAACTTTTTTTACATTCTGAGAATGTCTAATGCATGCATACCTGAATAAGTGAGATTATATTTTTTTCCGTTTTTTTTTATTTTTTTAAAAATAATATTAGTTTTTTTTATTGGAATATAAATTTCCCAACCCAATTCACCGATAAAAGATAATCTTTGAAACCACACTTTGCTGTCAGAAATATTTAAATATTTTCCTCTAGCAAACGGAAACCTTTCGTTTGAAAAATAATCTCCAAAAAGTTCTGTTAAAAATTTTCTACTGTTTGGTCCAAATAAACCTATACATGAATATTTATCGGTCACATCTTCAAATTTTACTTTTCTTTTTAAATTTTTTAAAATATGAGATTTATTATGACTTCTAGCTAAAGCAGGACAAATAATTCTAAAGTAATTTTTTTTTATACAACTTACTGTCAGATCAGCTTCTATTCCTCCTGAAGGATTTAACATTTGTGTGTAGGTAGTTCTTCCCTCAATATTTTTTATATTATTAGCACAAAGAAATTGAAGTTGTTCATGTGCATGCTTCCCGCTTAAATCAAATTTTACAAAGGGTGTTAAATCAAAAAAGCCTAAATTATTTCTTGTATTATTACATTCTCTTTTTGCTGATTGAAACCAGTTTTGAACTCCATAACTATATTTGTAAATTGGTTTTTTGTTTTTTGAAAACCACATTGGTCTTTCGTAACCAGCCATTTGCCCAAAACACGCACCTAATTTTTTAAGTTCTTTGTGATAAGGTAAAAGTTTTATATTCCTTGAGGTTTCTAACTGCTTATGAGGCCAATGTATTTTGAAAAGATTTCCTAGTGTTTCTGTAGCCCTTTCTTTAATAAAATTTAAAGAAGAATTAAATTTTTCAAATCTTTTTACGTCAAGGCTAAATAAATCTTGATCTGTATGTCCTTTAATCATCCATTCTGCAACTGCTTTGCCTGCTCCACCGGACGATCCAATCCCAATACTATTAAATCCACAACAAACATAGAAATTTTTAATTTCCTCTGTTTCGCCAAGAAGAAAATTACTATCTGGAGTAAATGACTCAGGACCTGAAAAATATTTCTCAATTCTAAGGTTTTTAATTGTTGGTATTCTTTTTGATGCTAATTGATGAAGCATTTTTATATAATTTTTATCAACTTTAAACTCACCAAAAGAAAAATTATTCGGTACTTTACCAGTTTTTTTAAAAGCATTTTTGGCATTAGGTTCAAAAATACCAAGCATCATTTTTCCATGATATTCTCTTGCATATAAGTAAGTATCTGGATCTCTAAAAGTTGGAAGATCTTTTGGTAAATTTTTATAATCTTCTGTGATCATATAAAAATGTTCATTAGGGTATAGTGGTATACTTACTCCAGCGGCCTCTCCGATTTGCCTAGACCACATTCCAGCACATAAAACTACATACTCACAATTTATGATTCCTTGATTAGTTTTTATACCTCTGATTTGATTGTCTCTCTTAAGAATTTTTTCTAATTTACATTTTTCAAAAATCTTTACTCCTTTTTTTTTAGCTGCGATTGAAATATTTTTAGTTAAAATTTCAGGATCTGCTTGACCATCCTTTGGTATATATAATCCACTGAACACATCTTTATTTTTTGCTATCGGATAAAGAGTTTTAAATTTATTTTTATCAATAATTTCAATATCTAAATTAAATAATTTAGACATTGTTTTTTGTCTC
>MDSV01015450.1_pt1 | contig 11866 bp, 12 predicted proteins | sample 810851 | NCBI WGS metagenome assembly MDSV01 (sample SAMN05326640, study PRJNA326480) | marine metagenome | isolation source: seawater | place: Atlantic Ocean: North East | collected 2012 | reverse complement strand
TTTAACATTAGGATTTTCTGCTACTTCTACCGAGCAGTCTTCAATAACAACATCTTGAACTGTAATTAAAAAGGAGGTTGAAGTGGCAGTTAAAGAGCCGTCACTTGCCATGACATTGAATGAATATACATTATCCATATCTGAATCTTGAGGATTTTCAAAATCTGGTGCTACTCTGAATGAAACTTCTCCTAAGCCATTTACTGAGAAGATAGAAGCATCTTCACCTCCAACAGAATAAGTTAAAGTGTCTCCATCAGGATCAGTTGCTTCAGCTGTTAATACTTCAGTCTGATTTTCAGGAATTGACCACTCTGAAACCATTATTGAAAAACTTGGAGGAGAATTAGTTTTTAAACCTCCACTTTCTTCATTTGAGGATCCTCCACCACCTCCACATGAAGAAAGTAACACTAGGATGAATAAAAAAGAGAAATGATTTAATTGAGATCTAGCCATGCAACCTCCTCATCACTTAAATTTATATCAAAAGCTTTGAGAGAACTCTCAGTTTCAAAGAAATTTCTTGGGCCTATCAATGGAAATGAAGGAAAGGATTGGCTTAAAACAAAAGCTAAGGAAACTTCTATGGGTTCAAAACCTTTTTTTTCAGCTAATTCAAAACACCTTCGTCTTCTCTCTAAATTATTTTCATCAGACCAAACTCTATTTTGTTCTTCTAAGTTAGGGTTGGCTACATGCATTGCTCCTTCAAATTCTTGAGTTTTCAAGAAGAAACCTCTGGCCTGACTTGACCAAGGAAATATGGCAATCTGATTATCAATAAGATACTGTCTATAATCTTCTTCTGAGCAACTAAAACAGCCTGGCCAGACAGGCTCTAGCATCCTTGCTAAGCTAAAGTTATTACTTAGTACTCCGAAACCAGATATATTTTTAGAATTTGAATATTCATTTGCCTCCTTAAACCTATCCAATGACCAATTAGAAGCCCCTAAAACATCAATTAACCCTTCATCTCTGAGTTCATTTAAAGAATCCATAAATTCTGCAACGGGTATTTCTGGATTATCTCGGTGTAAACAGTAAATATCTAATTTGTTTGTGCTTAATCTATCTAAAGTTTCTTCTAGTTGAGGTCTAATTTTTTCAGGTAAGCAATCAGGAGTGTGAGCTCCTTTTCCTAATATAACCACTTCATCTCTATTATTTCTTGCTTTTATCCACTCCCCTAGATATCTATCACTTTTACCATTGTTATAAATATAAGCAGTGTCGTATACATTACCTCCTTTATTAAAATAATAATCAAACATAGCGAAGGCATGATTAGTATCTGATTGATTATCACATCCAAAAACTACTCTAGACAGCTCTTTATCTATTCCTTTAATTCTAGAAGTAGGCATAGATTTCCTGTCTTCAAAAAAAGAACTCATCTGCTTTTCTCTTTTTGTGGGTTTGTCTTCAGAATAATAAACACCTATAGATTTTCGCCATGTATCTAACCAAATCATATTTCCATGAGAATCAGAATGAGATACTAAATTTGATTCAATAGAACCACTAAGTATAACTTCTGAAAAATGATCTATTTCAAAAGTAAAAATACCAATAGTTTCATTGAATTGAATTTCTTCTTTCTTGCCTTCATGGGATAAAAAAATTGAAGATTTTCTTCCTACATCCTCTCCACATCTCCAAGGCTCAACAACCTCGAGTGTGGTTCTTTGGTTTTTAATCATAACTTTATTGGGGAGAATTTGATTTATCGAAGAACTAATTTGGGCACTACTTCCGTTACTAAATTCTAATTTTGCTTCGGCATAGAGATCAACATTATTTTCAGACAAAGTCCCTTTGGATTTCAAATTAGTGGGATTAGTAAAGTTTTTGCCTTCTTGGATTCCTACTACCATTCTTGACATAGACATTGGGTAACATCCTATGTCTAAAATTGAACCGCCACCTAATTCTGGATTGACTAACCTGTGCTCTTTAGGAACATCGGCCTTAAATCCAAAAGAAGCTTCTATTTCTAACGGTTCATCTAAAAAATAATCTTTAATTATTTCTCTAATCTTCTCAGTCTGAGGATGAACTCTATACATAAAAGCTTCCATAAAAAGAGAATTGTTCTTTCTTGCAGCTTCTATAAGAATCATGGCTTCCGTAGAATTCATCGTCATTGGTTTTTCACAAAGAACAGCTTTGCCTTTTTGTAAGGCCCTTAAGGCAAATTCAAAATGCTGTGGATGTGGAGTCGCTATATATAAAGCTTCAAAATCTTCAAGATCTATTAAACTGTCATAACCCTCTATAGCCTCGCAATTGTATTTTTCTGCAAATTTGTTTGAACTTTCTTTAGTTCTGCTTGCAACGTATTTAAGTTCTGAATTTTGACTATCTTTTATTGAAGAGGCAAAAGCTCTCGCTATCATCCCTGTTCCCAATATACCCCATTTGACCATGTTAATATTCTAGCCTTCTTCTAAACTTTCTAACAGTTCCTTATGGACTCTAGAATCTATTGGATATTGATAAATTATCAAAACACTAGTGGCTATACCTAAAAGAGGAATTAGAGTCATTATAGTTTTCATTGACTGAACTGTTTCTTCTGTTTGAGGTTGATTAGCTTCAAAACCTATGAAAGATAGAACAAAAGTAAAAATAGAAGCAGCTAATGCAATAGAGCTCTTTTGAGCAAAGGTCATAAATCCATATAAGGAAGATTCACTTCTTATTCCAGTATTAACTTCTCCATATTCAATAGTATCGGGAAGCATAGACCAGAAGAGAATTCCTCCAGCACCCGAACCAACACCAATTAGAGCTACCAAAATAAGCAATTCATTTAATGCGGTTATAGGGTAAAGATAAAAAATTAAGAAAGCTATCATTGTTAATGAACCAGATACTAACCAAGTGTTTTTCTTTCCAATTCTATTAGAAACCCACCACCAAAAAGGGATGCTCAGAAAAGCCACAATGCCATTAGTAAATAGCACTGTTTCCTGATGGCTATGTAAATCTAGAGCATATTTTGTGTAATAAATTAGAGTCTTTCCAAAAAATAAGGTTGTCATTCCCATTATTAATATTGCAGAAAAAACAATCCAAAAGGCATTATTCTTAGATACCGCGCGAGCAGTCTCTATTAAACTACCACTAACTCTTTCTATTCCTTGACTGTCTTTAGGTTCTTTTACTGTTAAAAAAGTTATAGCATGAATGAAGATAGCTGTTATACCTGCAATAGTAGCTAAAGCAATAAATCCAGGAGCTTCTGCTTCAGGTCCCGATGCGTCTCCACCAGCCCACCGAATAATTGGAAATGCACAAAGAGCCATCAAGTTAGTGCCTGTTTGTGCTCCAAGCATTCTAAATCCAGTGAGATTAGTCCTTTCAGTGCTATCAGATGTAATTCTAGGGGTAAGGGAAGAAAAGGGAACGCTAACGATAGTAAAACATGTTCTATGTAGTATGTTTGCAAAAACTAAAAAGAAAAATAACGAATATCCTTCAAAAGGAGGAGCCCAAAAAAGAAGAATAAAGGACAAAGCTAAAGGTATGTTTCCGAACAATATATAAGGTCTATAAACTCCCCACCTAGTTCTCGTTCTTTCTGCTATATAGCCCATATACGGATCTGTAAGAGCATCCCACATCATTCCTATTAGATATATAGTTCCTGCTAACTCAGGTGAAATACCTACAACATCAGTATAAAAATAAAGAAGATAAAGCCCTACTCCACTCCAGTAAAGACAAATTGCAGTGTCTCCAATTCCATATCCTAATCTAACTTTTAATGAGAGATTTGATTGTTTCATCAGTCTAGACTTTTTAAGAAAAACCTATCCATCTTCCAGAACCAGCTACTATTGCCCATATAAATACTGAAATAAAACCAATTAACTTCAAGCTAAAGTTTTCTTTAGCTTCTATTCTAATCAAACGATTTCTTATAAATAATGTAAAAAATATACCTATAATCAGAAAACTTATTTTTATCCAAAAGGCTCGACTATAGAAACATTTTATAGCCTCGCTAAGAAAGAGTGGCACTCCAGTTAAGACTAATACAATAAGGCCTATGTAGAACCATTTCATAGTTTGATCAAGAACATAAATAGTAGACTTATTAACTAAAACAAGCCTCATCAATCTAAGATCATTAACTAAAACTGATCCTCCTAAAATAGCTAAACCTATCAAGTGTATGGCTTCAATGGCTGGAAATAACCATAAAGAATCTCTAACAAAACTCCCTATGAAGCCTTGTTCTAAATCATCAAAGAAGAAAAATAATTTTTCGTTAAACATATCTAAAATAATTCCATTTCATAAGCATTTAGTTCACAAGAAGCAAGAAAATTAACCCAGTTTGGTTGTGGCTGGATATCGCAATCGAACCAATTATAGGCAATCATTCTTCCAGAAATTATAACTAGTGCCCAAAGAACAAGAGAAACCAAAGCCGATCTCTTAACTGACGCAGGGATAGAATCAGATTCATCCCAAAGATGTCCTTCTTGCTTCATTTTTCTATGAAAAAGAAACATATTGATTCCTGCTAAGATAATCAAAAGGAGCTTAAATCTAAAGAAAATATTGTGATAATTTCTTACTGGAATTGCATAAAATAACAACAAGCCAGTAATTACCATTATTACAAAACCAAAAATAGACCAAGGCAATAATGAACTATTTACTTTCGATATTGGAATAGAGGTAAAACCCTTACCCAATAATCTTAGGTCTACAAAAAGTAATATTCCTATAAATAGACATATAGACAATACATGTGCAGATTCAATCCACGGGTACATGTAAAGCGATTCATGAAGTGCAATACTCCATTTTGTGGATGCTAACCATTTACAAAATTCTAATATCATTCAATGTTAGTCTTTTATCCAATATGCGTTATGACAGGCAACGCAAACTTGATAAATTTCAGCGCCTACTTTAAACAACTCCTCTGTATCTTTAGCTTCGGCTGCATCGAAGGCCTTTTCGCCTACTAATTTTAGAGAAGAAGAGAATGATAACCACAAAGGTCTTCCTTCAGACCTGCTAGGCAAAGAAAGTAAATATGAAGTTTCAGAAATTACCTTCGCTGATTGCATTATTTTTTCCCATCCTTCATCAGTAGTGGGTTCAAGTCTAAATTCACCATCTTCCGTTATATATGAACCGGAAAAATTCCATATTCCTCTAGCAGCTGGATCTAATACATAAGCCATGACATCATGGACTTCAGAATGATCCTCGTCATGATCCTCTTCACTTATGACTTGAAATGATAAAAAAGATAAAACTATGAATAGTCTTAGAAAAGGCATGTATTACCTTTTTGGTTCTCTAGGGTCTGCTCCATCTCTAGGGGCACCAGTACCAGATGAGCCCATAAATACTTTACTTCCATCAGGAAAAGTTACATCCCTACCATTTGCTCTGCATCTCGGAGTGCAAAGTTTTCCTTTGCTTTGATATCCTCTAACCACTATTACTGTTCCTGGTTTAAGGGTTTGTTTAGTTAGTCCATTTCTAATAAGTGTATTTGGTGTACCTCCCTCTACCATCCAAATAGTTTTTTTATTGTCTTCTATAACCTCAACATGTACCCAGGCGTGTGGATTAATCCATTCTACTTTAACTATTTTCCCAGTTAAGTTAACTGGCGCATTAGCATCGAACTCAGCTGTAAAGGCATGATGTGAATAGGCACTTAAAGAAGTTAAAAGGGACGTTACCGTAAGAAGTATTAATTTTCGAAGTTTTTTCATTTTATTGTTTCTCCTCTGCTCTAGCTCCAGCTAATATATTTTCCATTGCATAATTGCCTTCATGGCATGCATATTCATAAATTTTTCCATCTGTTTTTCTTAATAGCATTTCACCCTTCCAAACATCATTATAAAACTTATCGTCGTTTACGATAAATTGATAAAGTATTTCATCAGAAGAAGTCCTAGTGAATCTTTCTTCTATTAGAGCATCTTGTGAAATAAATATCTGATGTCTTATACCTGCTCTAAATTCTTGTTGGGGATGCATATTTTTAGTTTTAACTACAAGTGTTTCTCCTTCCCAATAACCTATAGAATCTCCTAACCAAGGTTTCATATTTTCTGGGTTATGCTGCCCATCTATCTTGATTATCCTTGCATCATGGTTCATTTCTACCAGAATAACTACATATCCTGGAGACTGGATGATTTGATAATTGTTGTTATAGAGGACATTTAACATAGGCGGGCCTCCACTGGAACCGAAACCCACAATGCATCTTTCACCTAAACTTCTTTCCTCTGGATGGTCAGCTCTTACAAACATTTTATAAACTGTTTGAGGGCCATTAATAGCCCATCTCCAAAGTTTTCTTGGTAATTTTCCATCCTCTGGATAGGTAATTACTGAACTTCTAAAGTTATCTTCTATCTTTAAAAGCTGAGTTCCTGGGTCCATCCATTCTGTGTTGTATCCTCCAGGATCATCCGCAGCTTCTATTTGTTCTCCTACTTCAAATTCACCATCAGCTGCTTCGAGGAATTGCTGATAATAAAATGCATACCTTGCTGCATCTTGATCGGAGATAATTAGATTCTGTATTTCATCAGGTCTTTCTAGACTAGTAAGACTTTGATTTGACCAAGTGCCCTGTAAATTAGGATCACCAAACCATGTTTTTTCGGCCTCGTCCGTAAACAAAAGCCCAGTAAAGAATATAAAAGAACAAAAAGTAAATTTTTTCATATTAATCTTGAGCTCTTGCTCCTGCTAAAATATTTTCCATTGAGTAATTCCCTTCATGACAGGCATATTCATATATTCTATCTGAGTCAGAAGTTAAAACCATTTCTCCTGCCCATATATCACTATAGACGTCCTTATCATCTACAAAAAATTGATAAATAATTTCATCTTTTGAAATTCTAGTAAATTTTTCAGTTATTTTTGCATTTTCTGTTACCGCGAACCTATGTCTTAAACCAGCTCTAAAGCTATGCTGGGGATGAAAGTTTGTAGTTTCTACAACCAAAGTATTATTTTCCCAATGACCTATGGAGTCCCCTAACCAAGGTTTCATATTTTTAGGTAAATGTTGGCCGTTAAGTCTTATGATTCTGGTGTCATGTATCATTTCAGCCATGATCATCACGTATCCTGGAGACTGGACTATCTGATAATGATTATTATAAAGAACATTCATCATCGGAGGTCCTCCACTCGAACCAAATCCCACTATACATCTTTCCCCCACCCCTCTTAACTCTGGGTGATCTGTTCGTTTCATGCCCCGAGGACGAAGTTTTTGGAAGAAGGCTCTAGATTTATCAGCATCCCACGGTAGTTTTCCATTTTTAGGATAGCCTATTACTGAGGTTCTATATTTATCTTTGACCTTAAAGAACTTAGAACCACCATCCATCCAAGCTGCGTTATATCCTCCAGGGTCTCTAGAAGCTTTTATTTTTTCTCCTTTTTTTAAAGGATTGTCATAGGCCTCAGAAACTTTCTGTGCTCTAAGAGATTCTTCTATAGCAACTTCTTCAGAAACTTCCCAAGACCGCAAATGGCTTGGTCTTTCTAAAGTTGTCAAAGATGCATTAGTCCAAATTCCCTGTAAGTTTGGATCACCAAACCATGTTTTCGCTTTAGCTGTCTTAGATTCAGAACTTACTGAAAGACTTAAAAAGATAGATAAAATAAAAAAAAGAGATAGCTTCTTATTCAGCTCTATATTTTCCATACATAAGCTCCTCGACGAACTCTACACATTTAAATTGAATGATTTGCGCATCTTGTCCAGTTCTTCTATATAGATTCATCTTTATTGTCCAAGGCTTTGTAAATACTTCTTCATCTTCAATCAAGGCTTCATATTCAATTATGTGTTTATTTATAGGGGTGTATCTTTCTGTAACCTTTAATTTATCGCTATGAAAGTTACCTGATCTATCAAACCAAGTTTGGTCATTAAATCCTGAAGCCTCAACTACAAATGTATCTCCTTCCCAATATCCCCATGATTGCCCCATCCAGGAATCTACTGGCGCTGGTCCAGGGTCTTCTAAATAGATATTCCTTACTGCTCCTGCATACTGATAAGCAAAAAATATAGCTTGTTCACTATGAAATATTTGAAAAGGATAAGGCATATAAGTGGCCCTTGGTACACCTGGTAAGTAACATTTTATTTCTGGATCTAAATCTATCCAGTTGGCCTTATTATTGTCTCTTTTTCTGAGGGCTATTTTTTTATAAGGAATTTTCCCTTCTTCTACTACAGATAAACCTCCAGGTATTGACCCAACTGCGCCCAGTGCAACTAGAGATGGATGTGGAATGGGCACTACCGGCCCTTCAACCATCTGAAGTGCAGCAGAAGAAGAATGCGCTTCTAAGTTAAAGTTAGCCGTATTCATTACCTGCCATACTCCATTGAGATTTGGAACACCAGAAGGCAATCTATCAATTTCTTCTGAAAAAGATTTAAGTGAAAATAAAATTAAAAAAATTGCGATAAATCGTCTCATATCATCGTCTCTCCCAATACTAATGATACTTTAAGGGCGAAAGTATAGCCACAGTCATCCTTGCAATGGCTATACTTAGCCCTAATGATTCCTGTTCCCTAAAGAGGGGTGAAAAACTAGGAAGCATGCGAATTAGATTTTAATAATAAACGTCTAATTAACAATAATTATCGTGGGTATAAATTTGAACTATTTTTTTAGTCGCTTTTCTAATTTTCTTACGTCTATGGGAGTAACATTTTCCATTTTATCGCCATATTTTTGTTTAACAGCTAAAGCAATGCTTCCTACAAAGTTATTTATACTTTCTATCCATTCTCTTCGTATTGTTCCCTTTAGCCTATTATTTATCTCTAGAGTGGTATCTTCTGAAACAAAAAGGGCCATTTCGTACATTCTGTTTCTTCTTGTTTCAAAACACCAATCGCCAATTTCTTGCATCAAATCAGGGTTAAATTGATAAAGAGTTACTCTTTTATCTTCTTCTGACTTATAGGATTTTACAAAGCCTAAAGATATAGCCTCTCTTAGAGTCGCCTTGATAGAGTCAAGCTTTAAAGGAACTGAACCAATCTTTTCGGCTTTAGTTAAATCGCTATAACTGACTAAATCACCTTTTCCATAAGCATAAATAAATACACCAAAAATAGCTAAACGAGTTCCATTGCTAAAAAACCATTTATACCAATCTGCATTCCCATAACTATGCATATTGGTTGAAACAAAATGATGAGACTCCCCTAGCGTTAGTGCTCTTATGTCAGAATTTTTCCAATTTCCTTGGTTACTACTCATTATTCTTCTCCTTTTTTGGGTACCTCAAGTTTTCCTAGTTTAGAAAAATATTGTTCATTATTTATATTATTCATTATTTTCTGAATATTTTCATTGTCTCTAAAGCTTTTTAGGGGCTGTCCTAATCCTTTTACTCCTCTTTCTCTAACTCTTCTTACCTTATCGAAATCTACCTCTACTAACATTAACTCTTCACCAATACTTGCTTCATGTATTAATTCGCCTTCAGGGCCCACAATAACAGATTGTCCATAACCCTGATCTCCTCCTGAATTTATATCAATGTAATAGCACTGTTGTTGAACTGCCGTAGCTTTAATCATAGACTTTTCTAGATCTCTATCGCAAGTATCTGTAAGACTAGGGTGTAAAATTACTTCTGCTCCTTTTGAAGCTAATGCTCTAGATGTCTCTGGGAACCAGAGGTCATAACAAATTTGTACTCCCATGACTCCTCTATTGGGTATTTCGAAAACACAAACCTCTTCTCCTGATTGAACTTCAATTTCATAAGGCAAAAAAGGAAATACTTTCCTAGACTTAGCTACCAGTTCACCTTTGTTATTAAAAATAGGACTAGTATTAAATATGCCTTCATCTGTTTTTTCATAAAAAGAACCTGGAACTAACCAGATATCCAGCTCGCTTGCCAAGGAAGATAATTTTTCTAAATACCTATCTAAATAATATTTATCATTAAGGGCACCTCCACCTCCTACAGCTAACTCACTAAAAACTAACATTTCTAGATAAGGGAATCTTGCCACATATGACTTTGATTTTTGTGTAAGTAAATCAAAGTTATCTGTGGGAGATAGATTTAACTGGGCTGCTCCAATAAAAAATGTGTTCATGATTCACAAAAAGATTTTATCTTACTTGAGGCTTTTGCAGCTTTTGACCAAGAGAACTGATCGCCATCGCTAAAAAAATAATACAAATGTCCATTTGGCATTAAAGCAACCACAATTCCACCATAGCCCTCCATATATGGAATAAAGACATCTTCTTTACAGCCAACTTGAAATCCGGGTAACTTTCTTGCCCAAAAACCATTGTTATAAAACTTTATGCCAGAAAATGCATCTAGGCCTCTATCTTTTTTGTTTAATTGTAATGAAGAACCCATAAGAGATTGAGGATTTTCTTCAGCTATTTCTCTTAGATAATTTCCAATAGAAACTATATCTGTAGAAAGAAAAAATAGACCCCAAGCTGTAAACGTCTGATTTATGACGTCTGCTGTCCTTTGAGATTCATTTAATGCATGACTTAAATTTAAATCGCCCCATAAAGGCTTCATGATATCTTCATAAAGATCGGAGCTTGGCGAGTTAGCAGATTTAATGAAGTTGTTTAAAGCGGCTCCTAAAATATAAATATCAGTTGAATGATAAACAAACTTTTTACCTGGTTTATCTTTTTTTGAAAACAGGCCACAGGCTAGCTTTATTTTTTCTGTATGTGTTAAGGAGGTGAAAAAACCTCTCTCAGATATAAGTGCTTCATCTAAAGGATGTTTATCATTTCTATAGTGACCAACAGCAGAATCAAGGGCATGTTCAAAAGTCACGCCTTTCCACTTTTTATTTGAGCATTCTGGTACATGATCAATTACCTTGGCCTTGCTTATTCCAGGATAATTCTTTTCAAGTTCATCTAGAGCTAAAGACGCATAAACACTTTTTGCAAGCGAATAGGAAGGTAAAAGCATTTGTGAACAGTGAGGATATCGGCCCCATCTGGTTGAACAGCCTCCTCGGAAATGATTTTCTCCATCAAAATAACCATAGACCGACATAAACATCGGCTTAACTTCTTTTTCAGCCCCAAAAGATTTGCTTGAATCTCCTAATGAAGTTATAGATTTAATTGGAAATTGATTTGCTTTCCACGACTTATATTCGTTAACTGACTTTTCGTTATAATCATTATTTTCAGCTTCTATATTGATTTCTCCAATAAAGTCATATTTAAAATAAAGACAAGTCTCACCTCCTATTTGGAAATAACCTTTACTAATTTCATTTAATTGAATATCAAAGATAAGCACTCCATTGTGCACACAATTGGCATTCTTCTCTATAAACGTAAAGGGAAGTGATACTCTTGTAATATCTTCTGTAATCAGCCAGCTTTTACCTACACCTATTTGGAGATCCCAAAAATGGTGCATGGTTCTAATAATTGATCTATTTTCAGGTATAGCCAAATTTTCAGTTAATGTTAAATTTATAGACGTACTTGGAAAAGAAGATAGTACATTTAATCGACTATCTATTTTAAAAAAATCATTCCAAAGCTTGGTCTTAGCATTAAGAACACTTGAACCTAACTCTATTTGCAGTGTTCTAGACTCAACACTCTCTGAATTATTTCTAGGTTTATTGTAATTCTTATAATTAACATAAGTTTTAGGAGAGTTATCTGCTGATAAGGCTAAATCTGGATTAAATTCACCAAAAACTGAAGAAGTAAAGAATACTAAGATTGTTAAGGTGAAGGTTATTTTTCTCATAGAAATAGCATTCTATAGGAAAATTTGCTTTCTTATAAATATA
>MDSV01061086.1_pt1 | contig 11867 bp, 7 predicted proteins | sample 810851 | NCBI WGS metagenome assembly MDSV01 (sample SAMN05326640, study PRJNA326480) | marine metagenome | isolation source: seawater | place: Atlantic Ocean: North East | collected 2012 | reverse complement strand
CCCGGCCTTGCTGATCGCCGATCAGCTGAAGCGCCTGTCGTTGCGGCCGCCAGGGACGCAGCGGGCGATCCAGGCAGCTGGCTTCCAGGTTCCATGCCAAGGGGATGGCTGCTCGCACAGCCCAGACGCCGGAGGCTGGCCTGGGTGCTGCAGCCATGACGGCGCAGTCACCGCTCGCAAAAATGTGCTCGTTGCCCTCCACCTGCAGCTGGGCATTGGTGCGGAGGCGACCATCGCCATCCACCGGCAGACCGCTGGCTGCCAGCCAGATGGGTGCGCGACTGCCGGTGCAAAGCAGCCAGGGGCCACCCGTGGGCTCGGGGGTCGTGACTAGGTCGATCAAGGCCTCCAACAGGATGCGCCGCTCAAGGGGACCTGGACCGTTTGAGCGGGTTTGCAGGCGCAACGGGCGGTGAGGCCAGCGGCGTCGCAGCGCCAGCACCACTTCCATGGCTGCGGCGCCAGCCCCGACCACGGTGAAGGGATTTGTGCTGTTGGGATCCTCGGAGGCGATGAAGGCCAGGGCCGGCTCCAGTGGCTTGATCGCGATGCCTTCAGCGCTTGGCCTGCTGATGGCACCGACATCGAGGCTGATCAGACCAAAACGCAAGGGTGGGCGTTCTGCGAGCAACAGGCAGCGCTGGCCGGGGTCCAGGCCGGTGATCTCCGCCTGCACGAAGCCGACACCAGCTCGATCGCAGAGGGAGCGCAGATTGATGGCGGCTGCCTCAGGTGGGTCGATCCCGGCGATCAGGGCTGGAACCATGCCCGAGTAGAGCGCTGAACTGCAGCGATTGATCAGCAGTACAGGGCGGGCCGGCCGTCGGGTTGGGTCCATGGCCCAGCGCTTGAGGATCAGCGCGTGGCTGTGGCCTCCGCCGGCCAGAAGGAGCGGCCCGGCTGGATTCATGGCGCTGATCGATAGCCCATCGGGTTGGCCTGCTGCCAGGCCCAGCCATCGCGGCACATCTCCACCAGGCCGCGGCGGGCTGTCCAGCCCAACACGGCTTCCGCCTGGCGCGGACAGGCCTGCAGCCTCGGCACATCACCGGGACGGCGGGCAACCACCTCATAGGGAATGGTGATGCCGGTGGCCTGCTCGAACCCCTTGATCACATCGAGCACGCTCAGTCCCGTGCCCGTGCCGATGTTCACGGTCAGCTGGGTGGGCGGCTCCTGGTTGAGCAGGTGGGTGAGCGTGACGCCATGGGCTTCGGCTAGATCCATCACGTGCAGATAGTCGCGGATGCCGGTGCCATCGGGTGTCGGGTAGTCCTGCCCGAACACCCGCAGCTTGTCCCTGCGTCCTGCAGCTACCTGGGTGATGAAGGGGAACAGGTTGTTGGGAATGCCAAGGGGGTCTTCCCCGATGCGGCCGCTGGGGTGGGCACCCACCGGGTTGAAGTAGCGCAGGCAGGCCACCCGCCAGCTGCCGGAGCGACAAAGCGCTCCCAGCATCTGCTCGACGGCCAGTTTGGTTTGGGCGTAGGGATGCACCGGCGCGGTGGCCATGCCCTCATGCAGGGGGAACTGCTCCGGTTCGCCATACACCGTGGAGGTGCTGCTGAATACAAGGGTGCGGCAACCGTGGCGTTCCATGACCGCCGCCAGCACTCGGCTGCCGTTGAGGTTCACATCCCAGTAGCGCAGCGGGTCGGCCACTGATTCACCCACCGCTTTGAGCCCGGCGAAGTGAATCACGCCATCCACCGGCCTGCCCGAGCGGAAGGCTCGATCCAGCACATCAGGGTTGCGCAAATCCCCTTCCACCAGCTGAAGGGCATCGGACGCCGCCAGCTCCTGAACCCGGCGCAGGGCTTCCGGACTGCTGTTGTCGAAGTTGTCCACCACCACCAGGGAGTGGCCCTGCTCCAGCAGCACAAGGCAGGTGTGGCTGCCGATGAAACCAGCCCCTCCGGTGATCAGGATCCTGCACGTCATGGGGCGTGAGCAGCGCGTTGATTGATTGTGGATCAGGTCAGAGCGAGAGCAGGTGTTTGCACCTAGGGTTCGCCCACTGATTGGTGACGTGTGGACGGCGGAACGACGCTCCCCGAGCTAAGGCGAGCTATTGGAGCTGACGGTAGATCTCTTTTACGGCGCTACAACCTCCTCCAGCCGTTGGTGGAGCAGATGATCACCAGCGAAGCCATTTCTGGCATGTCGGTTCCTGAAGAAGCTCTCAACAGAGCCAAGCTCGAGCTCCTCGAGCAACGGGGCTTCGAAACAATGGATCAGTGGCCCGAGATGCTCGCGGCTTTGGGTCGATCCAACGATGAGGTGATGGATCGGCTCGAACGGGTGATCCGTCGCCAGGGATACATTAGAGAGCAATTTGCTCCCAAGGCTGAAGCTCGTTTCCTCGAGCGCAAGAACGAGCTCGATCAAGTGGTGTACAGCCTGCTGCGGTTGGCCAACAATTTCCTGGCCCGTGAGTTGTATCTGCAAATCGAGTCTGGGGAATCCAACTTTGCGGACCTTGCCAAGCGCTATGCGGAGGGTCCTGAACGCAACACCAACGGCATCGTTGGGCCGGTCTCTTTGACCCAGGCCCATCCAGTCCTGGTTGAAAAGCTCCGAGTTGCGCAACCCGGGGTGCTGTTGGAGCCATTTCGCATTGCCGATTGGTGGCTGGTGGTGCGACTGGAGCGCTATTCCCCGGCCACATTCACGCCGGAGATCTCCGATCAAATGTGCCGGGAGATGTTCGATGCATGGATCGCCGAGGAAACAGCCAGTACCTTGAGCCGGCTTGAAGCCGAATACAGCGACTTCAGCGTTTCCTGATGACCCAGTCCCCTCCCTTCCCCCTGCTGAAGCACCCTGCTTTCAAGGGCGTATCTGATGCTGCTTTGTTGCGGCTGCAGGACTCTTCGAGCCTGCTGCGGTTCGAACTGGGTCAGCAGCTGTGTGAGCCGGATGACATCCCGGCCAGGATCCTGGTTCTGCTCCAAGGTCAGGCACGTCTGGTGGGGCGTCACAACGGTCGCCTCACCACCGTTGGCAAGTTCGGCCCGGGCAGCTTGATCGGTGCCGCAAGCCTCCTGTGCGGTAGCCCGTGTGAAAACGTGATTGCATCGGATGAAGTGATCGCCTGTGCGATCTCCGACGAGCAGTGGACTCAGCTGTACAGCGAGGAAGAATCCTTCCGCCAGTGGTGTGATCAGCAGTTGTGGCCCCAGGAGCTCCTCGCGCTGCTGGAGGTCCTTGAGGAGGGAACAGCGGAAACCGACAGCTCAGCTCTCGAGAAACTGGAGCAGGCTCTGAAGAGCGTCAAGCGTTGTCTGCCAGACGCGGAGGCGATTGACGCAGCTCTAGCGACGGGAGGTCGTCTTTATCTCACAAGTTGCTGGGGACACGCCTCCTTAGGGCAGTCGATCCAAGCGGTGTCTGACATTCCGGATTCGGATCGGTTCCGTCAACGCCTGGTGTTGTTTCCCGGTTTATCAGCGGACAGCGCTGAGAAGGAGCCGGGCGGCGATCTCGTGCCGGCGAATGCTGTGAAGAAGGCTGAACTGCTGCCTCCAGTCAGTCGTTACAGCCCTGAGCGCAATGTGGTGGACAGCCTGAGGCTGATCCGTGCTGAAGGCCCGATCCAGGAAACGCTGGCCTGCTTCCAGATGCTGGCCCAATTGATGAAGCTGCCGTTTCGGCGCGATTCAATTGAGAAAGTGCTGCAGGACAACCTGCGGCGTGGGCTGACGCCCAATCTTCAGCTCTGCGGCCAATTGGCGGCCAGCTTGGGTCTGCACGTCATGGCAGCCAAGGTGCCTTCCGTATCAGGCACCCGCCTCCAGGTTCCATCGATGCTTCCCTGGAAACAGGGTTTTGCTCTGGTGGTGGCCAGCAGCGAACAGGGCCTGAGGCTCGCTTCGCCGAAACACGGCATGGTCACGGTTGCTCCCGATCAATTAGCTGAAAGTTTCCCTGAGGGGATCGAGCTGCTTCTGATGGAGCGCTCCAATGCCACCCCTGATCAGAAGTTCGGTCCTGGCTGGTTCTGGCCTGCGCTCAAGCGCTACCGCGGGGTGCTGATTCAGGTGTTGGCCGCCAGTTTTGTGGTGCAGCTGTTCACCCTGGCCAACCCCCTGCTGATCCAGGTGATCATCGACAAGGTGATCAGCCAACGCAGTCTGGACACGTTGCAAGTGCTGGGCATTGCCCTGGTGGTGGTGACCATCCTGGAAGGGGTGCTGGGCAGCCTAAAAACGTTCCTCTTCGCCGAAACCACCAACCGCATTGATCAGCGCCTCGGTGCCGAAGTGATCGATCACCTGCTGCGTCTTCCCCTTGGCTATTTCGATCGCCGCCCGGTGGGTGAGCTCGGCACCCGGGTGGCTGAGCTGGAAAAGATCCGCAACTTCCTCACGGGTCAGGCGCTCACCACGATCCTGGATGCCGCCTTCTCGGTGATCTACATCATGGTGATGGTGATCTACAGCTGGTTGCTGACCTTGATCGCCCTATCTGTGTTGCCGATTCAGATCGGTCTCACCGTGCTGGGAGCTCCGCTGTTCCGCCGGCAGTTCCGTGCTGCTGCTGAAGAAAATGCCAAAACCCAGAGCCATCTGGTTGAGGTTCTCACTGGTATTCAGACCGTTAAGGCTCAGAACGTGGAAATGGTCAGCCGTTGGCGCTGGCAAGAGTTCTACTCGCAATACATCGCTCGCACGTTTGAGAAGACGATTACCGGTACGGCTCTGAATCAAACCAGCCAGGTTCTGCAGAAGATTTCGCAGCTGATGGTGCTGTGGATCGGAGCCTCGATGGTGTTGAGCGGTGACCTCACCCTGGGCCAGTTGATCGCCTTCCGGATCATTTCTGGCTACGTGACTCAGCCGCTGCTGCGGTTGTCGACGATCTGGCAGAACATCCAGGAACTACGGGTGAGTTTCGAGCGTCTTGCTGACGTGATCGACACCCCGGAGGAATCCGATGAGGTGGATAAGTCAAAGGTGATGTTGCCGCCGTTGCACGGGGAGGTGCGGTTCGAGGGTCTTTCCTTCCGGTTCCGACCTGGTCAACCTGAGGTGTTGAAGGACATCAACCTCGAGATCAAGGCCGGCACGTTCGTTGGAATCGTTGGCCAGAGCGGCAGTGGCAAGAGCACCCTGATGAAGCTCCTGCCGCGTCTTTATGAGCCGGGAGAAGGCAGGATTTTGATCGATGGCTACGACATCGCCAAGGTTGAGCTTTATTCACTGCGCCGACAGATTGGAATCGTTCCCCAGGACCCACTCCTGTTCAGCGGAACGGTGAGCGAGAACATTGCTCTCACCAATCCGGAAGCGTCCAGTAAGGAGATTGTTCGGGCAGCCCGCCTGGCCAATGCCCACGACTTCATCATGGATCTGCCCAGTGGCTACAGCACTCCTGTGGGTGAACGGGGGGCTTCCCTCAGTGGCGGCCAACGTCAACGGGTGGCGATCGCGCGGACCTTGCTGAGCAATCCCAAGTTGCTGGTGATGGACGAAGCCACGAGCGCCCTTGATTACGAAACGGAGAGAAAGGTCTGCGACAACCTGCTCGAGAATCTGGATGACCAGACGGTGTTTTTCATTACGCACCGCCTGTCCACGATCCGTCAGGCCGATGTGATCGTGATGCTTCACCAAGGTGCCGTGGTCGAAGTCGGCACCCATGAGGACCTGATGAAGCATCGAGGTCGCTACTACGCCCTTTATCGCCAGCAGGAGAGCACCTGACCATGAAGCTCAATCCATTCCAGCGTCAGACGTCTCCTACGAACCAGGACAGCTCAGACCTCGTCAACTACGACGAATCGGTGCTGCAGCAGGGTCGGTTCTGGATGAAGACCGTCACCTGGACGATGATCGGCACGACAGTATTTGGCGTGGCTTGGCTTGCCTTGGCTCGCACCGAGGAGATAGTCGTCGCCCCAGGTCAGCTTGAGCCTGTCGGTTCTGTGCAGGACATCCAGATGCCCGTGGGTGGTGTGGCGGACCAGATCCTGGTACAGGAAGGCGATGCCGTGAAGGCAGGGCAGGTGTTGATGAAATTGGACACCGAAGCCAGCGAAGAACAGCGCCTCAGCCTGGAGAAAACGATCAAGCTCAAACAGGAGCAGCTCCGGCTTAAGGCCGAGGAAAAGCAGCGCTATCTCCAGGTGAATAACGAGGAGGTGCAAATGCTTGAGAACAACCTCGCACTTCAAAGTGAGATTCTTGAGCGTTTTGAGGAATTGGAGGAGGCCGGTGCCACCTCCGAGCTGCAATATCTCAGCCAGCAGAACTCTGTTGAGGAAACCCGCGGTCGTCTGATGCAGACCAAGGCGGATCGTTTACGGCAGTTGGCGCTTCTCGATCAGCAGGTGGCACAGTTCAACACAGAAGTGGCCGACCTGCGCGGCCGCCTGGCTCAAGCAAGGGTCACCCTGCGCTACCAACAGCTGAAGTCTCCGGTGGATGGTGTGGTTTTCGATCTCAAGCCAACAGCCACGGGCTTCACCGCCCAGTCCACCCAGACGGTCATGAAGATTGTTCCCTACGGCTCGCTGGAAGCGAAAGTGGAAGTACCGAGCAACAAGATCGGCTTCGTGACGGTTCCTCCCGGATGCCCCAAGGATCTGGAGAGTTGCATGAAAGCGGATATCAGCATCGATTCCTATCCATCAACGGATTTTGGGGTTCTGGAGGGAAAGGTGACGCGCATCGGATCTGATGCTCTGCCACCCGATCCCCAGGAGCAGCGTCAGGAGCTCAGTTTCCCTGTCACTGTGAAGCTCGATCAGCAGAAGCTGCAGCTGAAAAGCGGGACAACGCTGCCACTGCAAGTCGGCATGAGCCTGACGGCCAACATCAAGTTGCGCAAGGTTTCTTACCTGCAACTGCTGCTGGGTGAGTTCCAGGACAAAGCCGAGTCGCTTCAGCGCCTCTGAGCCAGATGCGAATCCTGTTTGTTCATCAGAACTTCCCGGGTCAATACGTTCACATCGTTCAGAGACTCGCTCAACAGGGCCAGCACCAGATCGTGGCCCTCGGCATCAATGCCTTGGATGCCAACCGACCTTTACCGGAAGCGTTGCAGTACTTCCGCTACCCCCTGGAACGGGGCAACACCAAGGGGATTCATCCTTTGGTGATGGAAACAGAAACGAAGATCATCAGGGCTGAGGGCTGTGCACGGGCGGCGGAACAACTGAAAGCCAAAGGATTCACGCCTGATCTCATCTGTGCTCATCCAGGCTGGGGTGAAGCCCTTTTCCTCAAAGCGATTTGGCCGGACTCACCGCTGCTTTGTTACGAGGAGTTTTTTTATCGAGCTCACGGGTTTGATTCCAATTTCGATCCCGAATTCGACCGGGATTGGTCCTGGCAGGAGCAGGCCCGCCTCAATATGAAAAATGCTTACTTGCATCTCACCCTGGAACAGGCGGACTGGCATGTGTCGCCCACCCATTTTCAGGCCAGCAGCTTTCCGGAGCATTGGCAGCGCCGCATCAGCGTGATCCATGACGGTGTCGACACCAGGCGCGCAGCACCGGTGGCCAATCCAAGGCCGCTGACTCTCCCGGATGGAACCGTTCTGGAGAAAGGTCAGTCGATCATCACCTTTGTGAATCGGAGTCTGGAGCCCTACCGGGGCTGCCATACCTTCCTGCGGGCGATCCCCGATCTTCAGCGTCAGTCACCGGATGCACGCATTGTGATCGTCGGTGAAACCAAGGGTGTCAGTTATGGGTCCCCCTGTCCCGACGGTGAGTGGAAGGATCAATTCCTGGCTGAGATCGAGGGGCACTACGACCCGAGCGGGGTGCATTTTGCAGGGACACTGCCTTACGAGCAGTTCCTGCTGTTGCTGCAGTTGAGCGCCTGCCATGTGTATCTCACCTATCCGTTCGTCTTGAGCTGGAGCTTGCTTGAGGCGATGGCCTGTGGTTGTGCCGTTGTGGGTTCCGACACGGCTCCAGTTCGGGAGGTGATCCGCCACGGCATCAATGGTCTGCTGGTGGATTTCTTCTCTCCGGCCGATCTGGCATCAGCGGTGTCCGAGCTGTTGCGGGATCGCGACCGGGCAGCATCTTTCGGAGCAGAAGCAAGACGCACGGTGGAACGCAGCTATGACCTTGACGTTTGTGTTCAACGTCAGCTGGCCCTGATCGATTTGGTGGCCAGCGGCAGTATTAACGCTTGAACGAAGTGGGGATAGAACTGTTTGAGAAGTTGGTTGTCGTCGAGACATTGATTTGAAATCTGGGCGACATCGCTTTGGCTTTGTCCTATCCAGAATTAACAAAGTCTGAAGAAAAATCGTGACTGCATCCTTTCGGCATGGTGTCGCCTCGGGTGATCCCTATCAGGATTCCTTTGTGATCTGGTCACGCGTGTCTGATGTGGATGGCTCGTCTGCATCTGTGAACTGGGAAGTCTCTTCAAGTCCGAAATTTAAAAAACGTACAATTTTGGATTCGGGAACGATTTCCACAAGTTCGGATCGAGATTGGACTGTCAAGGCACTTCCCGAGGGATTGCAGGCTGGTGAAGACTATTACTACCGCTTCGAAGTGGATGGGGTGGTATCTCCTGTAGGTCACGCCAGTACGTTGCCTGATAAGGCTGCTTCAGTCCGTATGGCAGTTTTGTCATGCGCTAATTTTACAAATACGGAATTTTTTGAGACCTATCGAAGAGTCGCGGAAATCGATGCTGAGCAGCCCTACGATATTATTTTACATGTGGGCGACTATATTTATGAATATGGTCAAGGCGGTTATCCGAGCGCAGAGTCTGCTGTTGAAAACCGTGGCTTTGAGCCCGATAGCGAGTTGCTGAGTCTTGACGATTATAGACAGCGTTATGCGCAGTACCACAGTGATGCTGGTTTACGTGAAATGCATGCATCTGCTCCAATGGTCTCGATCTGGGACGACCACGAAACTGCTAATGACAGTTGGTTAGGAGGTGCTGAAAATCACCAGTCTGAAGTCGAGGGTGATTGGGCCTCTCGTCGTGATGCTGCTCTGCAGGCTTACTACGAGTGGATGCCGATTCGAGAGCCTGCTTTGCGTCGGGATGTTGATTTGGGGACGGATGATTCGCCTCTGACTCAGGGTTTTCGCAGTTTTGACCTGGCTGATCTTGTTACTCTTTATGTACTTGAGACTAGGCTTACGGCAAGGGATGAGCAGCTTGCTTATCCAGATTCTGACGCTGTCGCCGCTCGAATTGGGGACATACTCGCGGATCCACTGCTATTAGCTTCCTACGCCGAGTCTCTTGGTGTTGCTCCCCCCGTTTCAGCGGAGGATCTTGATGGCGTCAACGCTTTATCTGCAGCCTTGATCGATCCAGTGACCCTGGAGTTGGTTGCGGCGACTGTTGCCGATGGGTGGACGAATCCATCTCGAAATCTCCTTGGTCAAGACCAGCAGTCCTGGCTCCAGAGTGGCTTGGCCGGGTCTGATGCTGCTTGGCAGGTGCTTGGTCAGCAGGTCTTAATGCAGTCAATGGCTATACCAGCTGAGCTGCTGCTGAATGCCACGGATCCAGATGTTCTGGCGAAGTATTCGGCCCCCCTTGAAAAGTTGGCGACTGGACAGCCCCTGAATCAAGACGAGTTGGCTTTGTTTGATGAAGCTACTAAGATTCCATACAACCTTGATGCTTGGGATGGCTACGGCGTTGAGAGAGAAACCATTCTTCAAACGGCAGCCGGTCTCGGTAAAAAGTTAGTTTCCCTTGCTGGTGATACACACAACGCATGGGTAGGTGTGCTGGACGCGATGAGTACAGGTGCGGCTATGCCTGGCCAAGTGGTCGGCATTGAATTTGCCACTCCAGGAGTTTCTGCTCCAGGAATAGAAACATACATTGCCCCAGGTCTCGAGCCAATATTTTTAAGTTACACAGAAGGTTTAAAATATACAGACTTAAGTCGGAGGGGTTTCCTTGATATTACCTTTCACGAAGAACACATCACTTCTAGCTATCAGCTTCTAGACCCTGACGAGGGTTGGATCGCCGATGTTTTGCAGTCAGATGATTCCTTCAGCCCACGCCAACTATCCCGGGTTGATGCCACGACAACTGCGGATATCCCAACCGGATTTGCCCACGGAAGGTTCAGAGAAGTCATCCGGGCTGGTGCTGGCAATGACCGCATCGCAGCTGGAGATCGCAAAGGTTATGTCTCCGCTGGAGGTGGTAACGATGACATTGACGGTGGCCGTCGCGCACAACTGCTCCTCGGTGATGAGGGTGATGATGTGATTCGTGGTCGTGGTGGCCCTGACGAGCTCAGGGGTGGTCCCGGCGCAGACAGCCTGAATGGTGGTCCTGGTGATGATTTGATTCTTGGGGGCGCTGGTGCGGACAGTTTCCGCATCAGCAAAGGAGACGACCGCATCGTCGACCTTGATCCTCTTGAAGGAGACGTTCTGCTCTTGCCTGCAGGCCTCGAGCCAACGTTGACTTCGGCTGTTTCTGGCGTCCTTCTCGCGACTGATCGTGGCACCACCCTGTTGGAGGGACTCACCCTGGAGCAGGTGGAGGGGCTGATCTGAGCATTGACGGGCAGACTGGTCCGCTGAACCAGCACCCGGTGTCGTGAGTCAGCTGCAGAGCCTCAGGGGCATGGTGGATCTGTTGCCGGAGGCTCTGCAGTGCTGGCAGGCCGTCGAAGCAGTCGCCCGGGAGCATTTCCGCCGCTCCGGTTTCGGCGAGATCCGAACACCGTTGTTGGAAACCACCGATCTGTTCTGCCGTGGCATCGGCGAAGGCACCGATGTGGTGGGCAAGGAGATGTACAGCTTCACCGATCGCGGTGAGCGTGCCTGCACACTGCGGCCAGAGGGCACCGCGTCGGTGGCGCGGGCGGCGCTGCAACACGGCCTGTTGAGCCAGGGCGCCCAGAAGCTTTGGTACGCCGGCCCGATGTTCCGCTATGAGCGGCCCCAGGCCGGTCGCCAGCGTCAGTTTCATCAGATCGGTGTGGAGTGGTTGGGGGCGGAGAGCGCCCGCAGCGATGTGGAAGTGATCGCTCTGGCCTGGGATCTGCTGGCTCAGTTGGGCGTTGGTGGCCTCGAGCTGGAAATCAACAGTCTTGGTACGCCTGAGGATCGGCAGGCCTACCGCACAGCGCTGGTGGCCTGGCTGGAGCAGCGGCTGGATCAACTGGATGACGACTCCCGCGCCCGACTCAGCACCAATCCCCTGCGCATTCTCGATTCCAAAAACAAGGACACCCAGGCCTTGCTCGAGCAGGCACCCACCCTGGCCGATGCCCTCAGCTCAGAGAGCCGGCAACGCTTTGATGCGGTTCAGCAGGGGCTGACCGCCCTGGGCATTCCCTTCCGGCTCAATCCGCGGCTGGTGCGGGGTCTGGATTACTACGGCCACACCGCCTTCGAGATCACCAGTGATCAACTGGGGGCGCAGGCCACCGTCTGCGGTGGTGGGCGGTACAACGGTTTGATCGCTCAACTGGGTGGAGCCCCTACGCCGGCCATCGGCTGGGCCTTGGGAATGGAAAGGCTGTTGCTGGTGCTGGAGGCGGCGGCGACGGCCGATCCGGATGGGGCAGCGGCGCGGCTGGTGGCCACGGCCGCACCTGATGCCTATGTGGTCAACCGTGGTGAACAGGCGGAAACCATGGCGCTGACCCTCACGCGCGGTCTGCGGGCTGCTGGTCTGGCCGTGGAGCTGGATGGGTCGGGCTCCGCCTTCGGCAAGCAGTTCAAGCGGGCGGATCGTTGCGGTGCCCGTTGGGCTCTGGTGCTGGGCGATGACGAAGCAGCCCGGGCTGAGGTGCGGCTCAAGCCACTGCAGCACGAGGGCGAGGACCGGTCCTGGGCAGTTGCGGACATTGCCGCGATCGTGGAGACGCTGCGCCCCCCTTGAGATGCGGAT
>MDSV01055098.1_pt1 | contig 11867 bp, 11 predicted proteins | sample 810851 | NCBI WGS metagenome assembly MDSV01 (sample SAMN05326640, study PRJNA326480) | marine metagenome | isolation source: seawater | place: Atlantic Ocean: North East | collected 2012 | reverse complement strand
ATTCCGGTTGGCAATTTTGTCATTATTCTCGTCATGTGCATCATTGCTGGCGTCCTAGCTGCAATTCTGCCCGCCCGACGAGCGGCACGACTTAACATCCTCGACGCGATCGCCCACTCCTGATGTCTCTGAACCCTCTAAAGCTCAGCGAAGAAGTCCGATCTTTCTTGGACGAACGTCACCTTGCTTCATTGACGCTTCTCCGGCCGGACGGAAGCCCGCACGTAACCGCTGTTGGTTTCACTTGGGATCAGGACAGCCAGTTAGTCAGGGTGATCACGTGGGCAGGGTCAATGAAAAGCAAAATCTTGGAGCAAACACCCAATGGTCGGGCTGTTGTCTGTCAGATCGACGGGGGCCGTTGGTTAAGTCTTGAGGGAACTGCCGTTGTCACTTCCGACGAGGCAAGGTGCCGCGAAGGGACCGAACGTTACGCCAGCCGTTACCGCATCCCCCAAGACCGCCAAGATCGCACTGTCATCGAAATTTCAGTTGACCGAATCCTTGGATACGCCTAATTGAACAACCAATGGTTCAGCAAACTCAACAATGACGTTGGTCGGGGCTTCAGTCTCGTAGGACGTCAGGCAGCGGATGGGCATGAATAACAGCTAAACGCTTGGTTGAACGAGTGAGAGCAACAAAAAGAGCCCGCAAACCTTGCGGCTCCTCATCCAAAATCACCGCCGGCTCAATAACGACGGTGCCATCTAACTCAAGTCCTTTGACCAATTGAACCGGCACTAGTGCAATCTTGGGATGCAAAGGTCCGCTGACGTTTCTACTGGCAGTGGTTGCTCTTCCGTAATCGATGCCCTTGGCTCCAAGAGCAGCATCAACTTGGTCGATCAAACCCTGCGGTGCGATGACCGCGACTGAACCACCTCCAAGGGCTTCCGATTCTTCTTCAACTAATGACACAGCTTGTTCTATTAACTCGTAGGTAGAACTATCGGTACCCCCACCAACTTGAATTATGCGCGGCGGGCTCCCTACCGAACGAACTGCCTTTGGCGCAGCCAGATCCGGGGCTGCCACAGCGAGAACCTTGTTCGCCAGCTCTAGGTTAGGAGCCGGGATCCGATAACTAAGCGTGAGCTCTCGGACACGAGGTTCTTGGGTACGGGAAGGCAAATAGTTCAGCACTTCATCCCAGTTCGCCGCCGCACCTGGCGCGGTCGCTTGGGCGATGTCCCCAACCAACGTCATGGACCCGTTAAGTGAGCGACGAGAAATCATTCGCAACGCCATGGGCGTGTGATCCTGAGTTTCGTCGACAACTATGTGACCGAAGGTACGCAGTTCGGGGTCACGTGCTTTCCGATCTCGGTCCAGCCGAGGGCCAAGCCCTGCATACGCCTCATCAAGGAGAGGCACATCTGAATCACTCCAGCGGTAATCAGCTAGAGATTCACCTCGAGGCCGATGCAACGTCACCCATTCTTCATCAGCTAAATCATCTCCGGCTGCGGATCCCAATAACGCTTCCGAACCATATAAATCTCTCAACAGTTGGGCTGGGGTCAATATCGGCCAAATCCATTCGAGAGCTTCCAAAACTCTCGGATCTCTGCGCAGTCGGTACTGGACATTCTCACGATCGGGCTCGGAGTGATGTGATCTCGCAAGGGCACCAAAAAATTCTTTCTCTACGTACCCCCGCGCCGCGTTGTGCCTTCTATAGCGTCGTCTAGCTTCACGAACAATTTTTCTGCTTTGAGCAACCGTGATGCGGAGCCGTGTGAGGCCGAACCCAACAACGAGATCTTCACGCAGAGCACGCTCACGATCTTTGATTGCGTGGGCGATTACCGAGACCATCCGTTCGCTTCCCTTCACCTCGGCTGAGCGTGAGGGATCGGGTAGCGTCACTCGAACGTCAGGGAACAGATCTACGAGTAGATCTGCCAAGACAGTCAGGTAGACACCGGCTTCGCCAAGACTCGGTAGAACCTGTTCGATGTATCGCAAGAAAAGCCGGTTGGGCCCAACTACCAATACTCCTTGACCTTCAAGGGGGAAACGGTGTGTGTAAAGCAGGTACGCCGCCCTATGAAGAGCAACAACTGTTTTGCCGGTTCCCGGACCACCTTGGACAATTAGCATCCCCTTAAGTGGGTCACGGATGATTTCATCCTGTTCACCCTGAATGGTGGCGACGATATCTCGCAACTGTCCGTCACGATTCTGATCGAGCGCCGCCAGAAGGGCTCCGTGGCCTTGAAATCCTTCGTCAAGCTGATCAAGGTCAAACAACTCATCTTCTATATCTAGTAGCTCACGTCCGCGGCTCACGAAATGACGTCGACGAACAAGACCCATGGGGTCGCGACCTGTGGCTCGGTAAAAGGGTTCAGCGATCGGCGCTCGCCAGTCAACGACTACTGGTTCTTGTCTTTCGTCTGCTACTGCAAGTCTTCCAATGTGAAATTGATCTTCACTATCGAGGTCTATTCTGCCGAAAATCAGTGAAGCAGAACCCAATTGAAGCTGGCCAAGTCGATTCTGGACACTTCCCTCGATCGCATCTCGTTCATATCGCGCCTGAGTCGTTCCTCCACGCCCCACTTCGACCATTCCACGCAATTTTTGGGCCCGTTCACGCGCTTGGTCCAACAGCAAGTGTGCACGATCAATGTGTGCCTGTTCGGCTGCGATTTCGGGATGTGTCACTCGTAAATCACCGGTTTAGAGAACGAACCAGCATACCGTTCATCGCTGAGATATTTCAGAATGACATCCGTTTCCGAAAAGTTACACTGAGCGACTGACAAACCAGAGGCCAGCGGGCGTCCAGGGCCGGTAGCGTCTGAGCTGAAATGTCGATACCAAATGATCACCCGAGTCACGCTCTCTTCGACAGCTCATATTTGCGCGCCTGCAGACGCCAAGAGGTTGAGCAAGTACCAGTTTGGTTTCAGCGACAAGCTGGTCGTTCTCTGCCTGAGTATCGAAACATTCGTGGTACTGGCAGCATCCTTGAAACAATCGCAAATCCTTCGCTATCGGCCGAGATCACTCTTCAACCGGTCCACCGTTACGGAGTTGACGCGGCGATCTTGTTTTCCGACATAGTGGTTCCGGTTAACGCGATCGGCTTCCAGGTTGATGTCGTTCCAGGCATCGGTCCAACAGTTGATCAACCCTTCAGGGATAAGACTGATCTAAAGCGTCTTCGCGTCCTTGAACCAGAAGTTGACACTTCATACGTACTGGCGACTGTCAAAATATTGACTGAAGAATTGGAAGTTCCGCTTATTGGGTTTGCTGGGGCACCATTCACAATCGCGAGTTACTTAATTGAAGGGCAACCATCTCGGACGCATGCTCGAACAAAATCGCTGATGTACTCAGAGCCCACTGTCTGGCATGACCTAATGGAATGTCTTTCTGATATGGCTATCGCGAGCATGCGGTCGCAGATCCTGGCGGGCGCCAGTGCCGTCCAACTATTCGACTCTTGGGCGGGCGCTCTGTCGGCTGATGATTACAAGAATTATGTGTTTCCCCATAGCCAACGGGTTTTTAGTGAACTCGAAGATCTTGAAGTCCCTCGAGCTCATTTCGGTGTTGGAACCGGGGAATTGCTGTCACTGATGAGCGATGCTGGTGCCGATGTTGTGGGCGCCGACTGGCGGGTTCCGCTCGACGAGGTGCGGCGCAGGGTGGGTGCAGATACCGCTGTGCAAGGAAATCTCGACCCGGCCATCTGCTTGGCTGAGTGGCCAGTGGTTGAGAGACAGGCCCGCGCGGTGCTTAAAGCAGCTGGTGGTCAACCAGGGCACATTTTTAATTTAGGCCATGGAGTGTTACCCGAGACTGACCCTGCGATCTTGGAAAACTTGGTCGAGTTGGTCCACACCGAAGGCTTGCAACCCGAGCAATTACTGTCATGACCCGACAAGTAGTTGTGGTCGGGGGCGGGATCGCAGGCTTGACCGCGTTCCGCCAGGTTCAGAAACATGCGGGAGTGGATGCTGTTCTCTTGGAAGCATCGTCACGTTTCGGTGGCAAAATAAGGACAACAAATTTTTTAGGCCATCCAGTGGACGAAGGGGCGGATGCCTTCATCACTCGGGCCCCCTGGGGAATTGAACTTTGCACAGAACTTGGATTGGACGGCTTTCTAATTAGTCCCGCCACTTCGAGTGCCTATGTTTTGGTTGACGGTGTCCTAAGGAAGCTTCCAACAGGTCTTGTACTAGGAGTTCCCACCAAGCTTCTTCCACTACTGCGAAGCCGGATAGTAAGTCCGCTCGCGGCATTAAGAGCAGGATTCGATCGTTTCTTGCCCGATGACTGGCCAGGGGATGACGAATCAGTCGGCGGACTTATTCGACGCAGGATGGGAGATCAAATAGCAGAGCGGTTAGTTGACCCATTGATAGGAAGCATCAATGCAGGCGACACTGATCACCTAGACGCTGCCTTAACGGCACCGCAACTCGAAACAGCAGCTCGCCGAAATCGAAGTTTAATAACGGGTCTTAAGGCACAGGCCAAAGCATCTCCTAGCCCTCAGACCCCTGTGTTTCTAGGCTTTGAAAACGGGATGGGACAACTTGTCGAAACTCTCGTGAACAGCGTTAGCGAGGCGGATACTCGCACTAACACGCCTGTTACCGCCATAACCAGAGAAACAGACAACTTGGTTGTTTGGACACAACAAACATCTATCGAGTGTGATGCCGTCATCTTGGCCACCCCTGCTCATCAAGCTGCTCATCTCCTAGCTAGTTGTCCACGCGCGGCCGATCGCTTGTCTTCGATAGAACACGCCTCAGTAGCGATGGTCACGATGGGATTTAAGCGGAGCGATATAAGGCACTCCCTTAATGGGTCGGGCATGTTGATTCCTCGGGGTGAAGGATTACTCACAACAGCTGTGAGCTGGGGAAGTTCAAAATGGCCGCATTGGGCGGACCAGGAACACGCCATTTTGAGGGTTTCTGCAGGAAGAGCAGGTGATACCAGGGCGTTAGCTCTCGATGACAACGAACTGGTTGAAACGTTGCTGACTGAGGTAGCCAACATCTTGGAAATTGAAGGTGATTTAGTGGAATGGCGGGGATCACGGTGGGGCGATGCCTTCCCTCAGTACGCGCCTGGTCATGACCGTCTTGTTACTGCAATCGAGCGTGACCTTAGATCCGATATGGCCGGATTGTTTTTGGCTGGCGCCGGCTATAAGGGCATCGGGATACCTGCCTGTATAAACCAAGGAAATAAATCAGCTGAGGCAACACTCGACTACCTCAAAACACTGTGAACCGACTAGCCCCAGTCGGCCGATTCGTTTTGGGCGCCTTGATCTCCTTATCTCTGCCTCCGTACGGACTCTGGGCACTTTCTCCTGTATGCCTAGGGATCTATCTAAAGTTCTCACGGCACGAAAGTTTTCGGCGCCAACTGGTCAATACGTTCACTCTGTGGCTGGGTTATTTCACCGTTGGTTTGACGTGGATGACAGATCTGACGATCCCTGGTTGGCTAGTAGCAACGCCTGTTCAAGCTGTCATCATGGCGGTTCCTATGGCCTTGGTTCCTTGTGTAGGTCGCGGCCGATCGTGCGCTATTCCTTCGGCCTTGGTTATCGGTGAGTCCATCAGGTGGGTAGTGCCTTTTGGAGGAGTCCCGATGTCCAGTTTGGCCATGGGCCCAATCGACACCTACCTGGTTGATGTCGTCAAGGTAGGGGGACCACTGCTTCTCATAGGTGCGATCGGTCTTGTGGCAATCATGGTCGAGAGTGCTTTGTTGAAGCGATTTCGCACAATATTAGGTTCCCTGGTCGCGGTCGGCATTCTCGTCGGAGTTGCTCAGCTTGCGCCGGGTGCTAGGTCTGAGGAGGTGATCACGGCAAGTGTTGTTCAGGCCGGTGGAGATTTGGGGACCAGAGCAGCTACCAGCGATCAGGTAGCGGTTCTTGACCGACATTTGGCAGCAATCGAAGCAAATCCCATCGACACGGATTTGATGGTCTGGTCGGAAAGTAGTGTCACCACTTTTGCGCCTCTCGAACAAAGTCGAGAGTTATCGATTCTTGGCGAACTAGCAACCAATCTGGACGCAGTAATTGTTGCCAACTTTTCAGAAATCGACGGCGACAACTTTCGGAACGCCTCCGTCTCGATCGATCCCGGTGTGGGGCTCATCGACCGTTACGACAAAGTACATCTAGTGCCCTTTGGTGAGTACATACCTCTTCGGGGTCTCATTGAGAATTTTGTTGATCTATCTCTTATCTCCAGAGAAGCGTTGCCGGGCAGCGGACCAGGCATAATCAAGTCACGGTTAGGTCCGATCGGAAACGTTATTTCTTTTGAGGTGTACTTTCCGGAACGAGTGCGCAGTGGCATTCAATCCGGGGCACGAATAATTACTAATCCGACCCTGGCTTCCTCCTATACAAACTCGTTAGTTCCCGAACAGTCTTTGGCTAGCGCTCGGCTCAGAGCTATCGAGTCCGATCGATGGGTTCTACAGGCATCAACCACCGGTTATTCGGCCATTGTCGCGCCAGATGGGCGAGTGGTAGCTCGCAGCGATCTGAAACAACAGACGGTCCTGACGAGCCAAGTGCAACTGCGAACTGGAGAGACGTGGGCAACGAGATTCGGGAAGTTACCAGTTTCTATACTCGCCGCTATGTTGCTCGGGGGCAGCGTTCTAGGGGTTTCTAGACGTCGATACTTAGGGTGATCGGACCATCGTTGTAAATCTTGACCTCCATGTGGCTTCGAAATCGGCCAGTGGCAACCTTTGCTCCCAACGCCTTCAGTGACTCACAGAGCTTTTCAATCAATGGCTCCGCTACCTCCGGCGATGCCGCTTCCAGAAACGATGGGCGCCGCCCTTTAGTCGTGTCGCTATACAGGGTGAACTGACTCACAATCAGAATTTCACCGTCTATCTCGCCGATCGAGTGATTCATCCGTTCTTGGTCATCTTCGAAAATTCGTAAGTTCCATATTTTGGACGCCAGCTTTTGAACGATTGCTTCGTCATCATCATGGGTGACGCCCACAAAAACACATAGCCCTAGTCCGATATTGCCAACAGTCTGTTGCTCAACGGAAACTGAGGCCTTAGTTACCCTTTGAATCAGCGCCCTCACGTGATCTCCCTTTTCTAGGTCCCCTAAAAATAACTGCCTCAACTCACGTAACGACTCATAGTGTTACCGACCGGTAGCATTGTTATCCCCCCTATCCCCGCGACTCGCGAAACTATCTAATGTTCAACGACGCCACATTACGTATCGCATTCTTGACCTACCGAGGTCACCCCTATACCGGGGGGCAGGGCGTCTATACCCGCCACATGGCTCGAGAATTAACGGCACTCGGACATGATGTTGAGGTCATCTCCGGGCCCCCATACCCGCATTTGGACCCGGGAATTCGATTAACAAAACTGCCAAGCCTTGATCTATATCGAATGCCGGATCCGTTTCGAATTCCGCGACTCAGTGAATTTAAGGATCGGTTCGACGTATTGGAGTACCTAGTTACGTCTGCAGCTACCTTCGCTGAGCCACTCACCTTTAGCCTCAGAGCCCACCGGGAATTGGCTGGCCGACTCAAAGAATTCGACCTAGTTCACGATAACCAGTGTTTGGGCACGGGTATCTGGAAAATTCACGAAGCCGGGCTTCCCGTGTTAGAGACGATCCACCATCCGATCACGGTTGACCGCCGGCTCGAAACCAAACATGCAACAACCCCATGGAAACGTTTTACTAAGAATCGTTTTTATGCCTTTACAGCCATGCAAACAAAAGTTGCGAAGAAACTGCCACGTATCCTGACGGTCTCCTCCAACAGTCATAACGACATAGTTAAAGACCACGGAGTCGATCCCAAGCGTCTCCATATTGTTCATGTCGGCGTCGACCCACAACAATTCCGCCCACTGACAAACGTCGATGTTGTTCCAGGTCGGTTGATGACCACGGCAAGCGCCGATGTGGCTATGAAAGGCCTGGCTTTCTTACTTGAAGCCCTTGCCAAACTTCGAGCCGAAGACGACACAATTCATCTGGTGGTGATCGGCAAACCGAAATATGACTCAAAGGCCACTCAATTAATAAAAGAACTTGATCTGTCAAGCAGCATTGAGTTCATCAGTGGTGTATCCGATCAGCGAATCGTGGAACTTTATAACCAAGCCCAATTAGCTGTTGTTCCGTCGCTATATGAGGGATTTTCTCTTCCGGCGATAGAAGCAATGTCGTGTGGCGTGCCGCTCATCGCCACAACCGGAGGAGCCCTACCTGAGGTGGTTGGGGACGATGGGGTAACTGCACTCCACGTGCCCCCGGGTGATAGTGGAGCCCTGTCCACAAAAATTAAATGGGGCCTAGCGGAGAAAGACTTGCGGTCAACTGTGGGCGTTGCAGGTAGAGAACGAGTAATACAGAATTTTTCTTGGACGGTAACAGCCGAACGAACAGTTGAGCATTATCGAGCGCTACTTCGGGAAATGAACTGCTGATGCTTACAGTTGACTACGACCTCCTGGGAGCTGACCCGGGTGACCTTGTTTTAGATATGGGCTGCGGGGCCGGACGTCACGCCTTCGAAACGGTTCGACGCGGTTGCCGCATCGTTGCACTTGATCAAGATCTTCAAGAATTAGTTGACGTTAGAAATACGTTTGCCGCGATGATTACCAGTGGCGAACTAGACGCCGACGTCGAGGGACAACCCGTGTCCGCCGATGCTCTGAAACTCCCTTTCTCGAATGAAACTTTTGACCGAATCATTTGCTCAGAAGTCCTTGAACACATACCGAACGACGAGGGTGCTATTGATGAATTAGTGCGAGTCCTACGGCCCGGGGGGAGCATAGCTATAACAGTGCCGGCATGGATGGCTGAGAAGATTTGTTGGCGGTTGAGCGATGAATACCACGCGCCCAAGGCAGTCGGCGGACATGTACGCATCTACCGAAAATCAGAACTTCGATCAAAGATCACTCGAGCAGGCCTGGAGCCAAATGGATGGGGCAAGGCTCATTCCCTGCACTCCCCGTATTGGTGGCTCAAATGTGCTGTAGGTCCCACCAATGATCACAACCGGTTAGTGCGGGCTTACCACCAATTTCTTGTTTGGGACATCGTGAAAAGACCTTTGGTCACGAGACTGCTTGATCGACTTCTAAACCCTCTAATTGGCAAGTCGGTGGTGCTTTACGCCACGAAACCTAATGCAGGGAAAAGAAATGCAGCCTGAATCGACTGGTGCTTTGACCACCGCACAAATCAGGGCGACAGCATCAACAATTGTCGATCAACAGACGCGGGACGGCATGATCCTCTGGTTCCCCAACGGGCACTCTGACATTTGGAATCACACTGAGGCAGCCATGGCCCTATCAGCTGCAGGTTTCATCGACGCAGCTGAAAAGGCGTATGAGTGGCTAGCTAAAACTCAGCGCCCTGATGGAAGTTGGCACCACTACTACCTTCTTGACGGAGTCGAGGACGCCAAAGTAGACACGAACTGCTGCGCCTACACGGCAACGGGTGTGTGGCACCACTACTTAACGACCGGCGACATCAACTTCTTAGAAGAAATGTGGCCAGTCGTTAAACAAGCTTTGGATTTCGTTGTAGGTCATCAAACAGCTTCTGGACATATTCCGTGGGCAATTCACACAAGTGGTACGCCATGGTCTTACTCCTTAGTGACCGGAAGCTCATCTATCTACCATTCCTTACGTTGCGGCTTGGCGGCCGCTGCCCATCTTGACCAGGAACAACCTGAGTGGGAGTTTGCAGCAGTTCGCCTTTCCAGTCTGTTACGCAACAATGAAGAACAATTCGAGCCAAAGAAACGATGGGCTATGGACTGGTACTACCCCGTCCTTACTGGAGCATTAACAGCAGATATTGCCTCAAAACGGATGTCATCTAGATTCGAAGAGTTCACCGTCGCAGACCACGGTGTGAGATGTGTTGCTGACCAACCTTGGGTGACAACCGCCGAAACATGCGAATGCGCCATGGCTTATCTCGCTATAGGCGACGAAGCGATGGCCCATAGGTTGTTTCAGAGCATCCAGCCATTACGAGATCAAGATGGCGCCTATTTTACTGGGATGGTGTTCCCCGAAAGTATTACTTTCCCAGATGCCGAACGCTCAACCTATTCGAGCGCAGCTGTCGTGCTCGCAGCGGACGCACTGAGTAACAACTCGGGTGCGTCGCGGCTGCTAATTGGAGAGGGACTGCCGTCACTCGATTACTGAAGCAGGTGAAATTCAAATCGGAAGACGCAAAATTCTAAGGCTTCCAATACTTGAGAACTGCTCGAAACCGCCTTCTTCTATAGCCCGAGAATAAATCTCATATGGAGGACGTCCACCGTCAGCAGGGTCCTGAAATACATCATGGATAGCTAGAAAACCACCACCTGCGACCTTCGGAGTCCACTCCTCATAGTCAGCATGGGCCGGATCGGAACCATGACCCCCATCAATGAAGAGCATAGAAATGCGGCCTGCCCAGTGCCGAGCCACCGTTTGTGATTCCCCGACAACTGGAACAACTACATGTTCAAGCCCAGCCTGTTCTAGGTTGCGACGCAGTTCAGGTAAAGAATCGATTCTTCCGGTCTCGGGATCGACAACTTCGGGATCATGGTGTTCCCACCCTTGTTGCATCTCTTCAGAACCACGGTGGTGATCAACGGTAAAAACGACGGACCCAATTTCGATCGCCGCTGCGCCCAGATAAATAGTCGACTTCCCGCAATAGGTGCCCACTTCAACAATCGGGTCTGGTCCGGTTATTCGGAGAGCTGTTTCATACAGGCCGATACCTTCTTCATGGGGCATGAAACCTCGAGCCGAATGGGCTGCAGCTTCTAAATCACTTCTCATAATTCCGTCACGATCGTTTGAAGAGAACCTTTTCCAACACAAAAAATTTGCCCACCCACAGAACTGCGAACGCCATCAGATTGGCGGACATCACCAGAGCCGTGGAAGCCCACCAAAGATCAGCAACAGTAACAAGGGTCGAAGAAATCGCTAACCCAGCCAGGTTGTAGAGCCAAAACGGCAATATTTCATCACGTACTGAGTGAGAATCCTTCCGCCCCCACACCCATGATCTATTCAACAGGTAGGCAGGGATAGCGCCGAGACTGACTGCAACAACATTGGCTACCACAGCGGGCCAGTTAGTAACAACGAGCCCAAACCACAAACAACTCTGTGTGACGACGACTGCGACCGCGGAGACGCCCGAATAACGCAGGAGCTTGACCCGTAGGGTCCTAAGTTGGTTGAACATGCTGTGCAATACAGGAGTTTACGATGTCAACTATTGGTCTCCATCGGGCCGATAAAAAGTCATTAACAGAGCTATCGCAAAACCGACACCTCCGAGCAGCGTCACAGCGAACCACCCGATACCGCTCATCTGGACTCCTAGCGCGTTGTCCAAAGACCACGACCCGGGGCCTAGCAACGCAAGTGAGCAGACCACTGCGGCCAAAACGAAAACGTATTCCCACCCGTCTTTTATGATGAAAAATCCGTTCTTGCGGTGCCCGACCCACCCAGCTGTAACCATAACCCCGACATATCCCATGCCACTTAAGGGCATCAGCAAACCAGCAGCGACAGCAAAACCGAAAATGATTTCGCTTGCCGCCGCTAAATGCGCGTGGAGTAGTCCGGGTGAGAGCCCTTCACTCTTGAACCACCGACCCACGCCGTCAATTCCGCCCCTGTATTTTGCGATTCCGTGAAGGGCAAGCGTTATTCCTACGGTGAACCGCACGAGCAGAAGACCTAAGTCAATCGCATTTTGATCCATCATCAACTCCCTGCCGGTAACCGTACTCGGCACCGTT
>MDSV01043740.1_pt1 | contig 11867 bp, 23 predicted proteins | sample 810851 | NCBI WGS metagenome assembly MDSV01 (sample SAMN05326640, study PRJNA326480) | marine metagenome | isolation source: seawater | place: Atlantic Ocean: North East | collected 2012 | reverse complement strand
TTTCATAAGATCTCTAATTTTCCTTGCACAGTATGCATAAAAATCGCTCTCTTTAGAATACCCGCTTTTAACTTTCTCTTTGTGCTGCTCTCTGTTAGTTGTCCAACAGTGAACAATCCTTCTGTGGTCGTCGTTAATCTCTAAAACAACAATGCTAAAGTTGTCAACCTCAGATGCTGGGTCAACGCCAAAGATATATCTCTTTTCTGGATCGCCCCTTAGTTGTGCTTGAAATACTATATCTTCGCCCTTTATGTTCTTAACTGGATCTGTTTCGTTAGCAACGCAGGACTCGATCAAGGTACGCTTGAAGAACCCCTGAGAATCGCGTGTAAAGCACGCTCCAAACTCCATCTGATATATTCCAGCATGAACTGTTGCCTTCGATCTCGCGACCTGTGAGGCGTCCATAAACCCTTCTGGTAGAAGTTCATACGGCACTCTGATTATTGAGTAGTCTTTCCAGTTAAAGTCTTTTGGGGGGTCTTCTCCAAAGATCTCTCTTAGTCTATTTTTTTTACCCTGACTTTTAATTATTGTCTTCCATTTTTTCCAGTATTCTGCAAAATGGTTGAAGTCGTAGTAAGCTGTACCGCTTAATATGATCTGGTTGTTCTTTTTCTCTAGTACTGCGTCTGTTTCCTCTTCTATTTGTATTCCAAGTTGCATAGCTTTTTTTCTAGCAGCTATCTTTTTAACATTTTCTATAGGATCAGAGCTAACAGCAGCAAAACCAGCAACAACTGTTTCAAAGATATCTCTAGGAATGGAAGCGAACTCATCGCTAATAATATCATTAGCTCTCTGGCCTCTAATCTTTTGTCCGTCACCAAGAGGGAGGCAAGTGATGCGAGACTTATTGATACGCATAACGCAGCGATCAACATCTCGTCTTGGTCCACTGTTTGAATCACACATACTCCTTAAAATTGGGGCGTTATTCCATATGGTTTCCATGTACTCAAACAAAACCTTAGATTGTCTAAATGCAGCACCGACTACCACAACCTTTCTTTCCGGAAGTAGTAACGCCCGTATCATAGAATACAGAGAAAGCATAAAAGATTTACCAAAACCACGACTAGCTATCAGCATAGGGAACCTTCTGTTCCACATCTCACATAAGAAGAGGCCTTGAGAGGGGAGTATATTGATGTTAAAGACATGTTTGCATAAGAACGAGAAATACTCAGGCCTTGACATAAGCCAAGTTAACTTAAGATGGAAGTTGTCATCACTGAAATTTACAATATCAAACGGGTTAAGGAGTATCTTGGCATCGTCATCTAGGTTTAACCAAGCTTCATCTATATTCTTTAGGTTCATTTAAGACTGCCTATTGAAGGGTATTTTCTTGTTGCCAGAACAGCGTCGGCAAATCCGTAGTAAACTGACTCGTTTGCGTCAAGATACCAGTCTCCGTCTTTAAGTTTTCTTTTAAGATAGTTTTTGACTTTCTCGTTTGTCGCATCTGTATACTTCTCTTTAAAGTACTTGCCTTCAGAACAGGCGTCTGTGTACACATCCAACATTATGTCAGTCTGTACTTTTTCAAAGGCTGCTCCTTTTTGCACATCTAGATAGTTTCCAGAATACCCGCTAGACCCAAAGTGTGCCATAAAATAGGCATGTGGCATCATTATTCTTTTATCTGCCGCCTGCAACACAATGCTGCTCATAGACTCTGCTTGTCCGTAGGCAACTATGGTGACATGAGAGGTGCAGAGTTGTATAGCATCGAAAATAGCCATTCCGTCATTCCAATTGCCACCCACACTGTGCATATGTATTAATATGGGGTTTTTGTTTGTGGAATCTAGTATTCTTATGTTCTTGTAGAAGTTAGCGGCCATCTTGTAATCAACGCCGGGATCTTCGTCTGAATTAGCTATATAACTATGAAGGTATATTTCTCTACTCTTTACATCCAGCCCATAGCTGTGTACATCTGAGATAATATCAATATTCATTTTTTTCTCACTGGAGGATTTCATTGACTCTCTTAATTATACTCAAAACTGCCCACTTAGCATTTTTCTTAGAGTCGCAGAACAGGACTTTAATATCGTGGTGTAGCTGGAACTCCATTATCATTTTTAGCATAAACTTATTTGTTACTCTAAGCTTTCCCCAGTCCGATTCGGGAATACTTGAGCCTTCCGGAAAGTTCATGAGATCTGTTAAGGAAAACTCGAATACTAGAAATTTATAAGGAAAGTCTTTCATTCTTTCTATTTCTTTGAGAAACCTGACTTGATCATGCCCTACGTTGTTTGCAAATTCTACAACACTGGCTTTTCTTTCTATGCATAGTTTGTCTTCGAGGCCTTCTATGCTATAATCACCAGTGTCAAGTTTTCTAGTAATCATTCCTTCGCAGGTGTGATATCTGGAAGAACTTGCTGCAAACGAGTAGCCTTCTTGTTCTCTCGTGTCTTTTATTATCTTAAACGGTTTTGACTTAGCCACTGTTCTGTCTCGCTATTTGTGAAAACAATGATTCGTATAAATGTTCGTGCCCAGTTACCTTCTCGTGGCATGAACGACATAAAGTTATACCGTTGTCAACGTCATATCTCAACATGGCGGCGTTTGACCATTTTCTAATATGGTGTGCTTGTAATCTAAAGTTGGAGCTACATTGAGGCATCTGGCATTTGAACTTATCTCTGGCGTATACCTTTTTTCTCCACTCTTTGTATACGGGATCTTCGTAGTTTCTTCTCATTGTGGCACCATTAATTTTTTAATTCTTATATCGTGAAAGATGTCTTTTACAAATAAGCTGGAACCTCTTGTTGAATCCTGCTTAAGTATAATCTCTGCCAATTGATGGTAGGCCAAGTAACAAGCTTCGTCCGGATCGCTTGCCTCAACGAATATCGTAGGCCTTTCGGAGTTATATTCTCCTAGTCTAAACTTTTTTAGCCTTGTCATGACTAGTGAAAGGTCCATTGAAATCTTATAAATCTTCATTAGTTCTCTACATCGTGATTAACCATCATTTTGACAAGATCTGCAAAAGAATTTCTAGGCGTCCATCCTAAAACTTCTCTTGCTTTATTATTGCATCCTCTTAAGTAATCCACTTCTGCTGGTCTATAAAACTCAGGGTCTTGAACGACTAAGTCAGACCAGTCGTCGATACCTACCTGTAAAAACGCCACGTCTAGGAACTCTCGAATAGTGTGAGTTTCGCCGGTGCAGATAACATAATCCTGTGGACTTTCCTGCTGGAGCATCATCCACATCGCTTCCACGTAATCTCCTGCGTACCCCCAATCTCGAAATGCTTCTAAGTTGCCTAGACGCAGCTTTGGGAATTTTGGATCGCGTCCGCTCTTTATAAATTCTCCGATCCATTTTGTAATCTTTCTTGTGACAAATGTCTCGCCTCTTCGTGGTCCTTCGTGGTTGAATAATATACCTGCACTAGCGTGTACATTATAACCTTCACGAAAAAGTCTCGTCATATGGTGTGCGGCACACTTCGCTATAGCATACGGGCTTTGCGGTAAAAACTTGGTTTCTTCGTCTTGATATTTTTCTATAGTTGTTAGTGAATCTCTTGTGTCGTAATTTCTACCAAACATTTCGCTGGAGCTAGCTTGATAAAACTTTGCTTTCTCCATTTTGAGATCTACTATGCTTTGCAATATATTCAGACAACCCTTGCCCGTTATGTCCCAAGTAAGTGCTGGTTGCTTAAATGATACAGCGACATGAGATTGAGCCGCTAAATTATAGATTTCATCTACGTCTGCGTGTTCTGATAAGATTCTTATGATACTGTGAGAGTCGGTAATATCTCCTTGAGCTAATTGAAAATTAGGATTCTCTTGAAGATGTTTGATTCTTCCTGTATTGTCGGTGCTAGTTCTTCTAGCCACGCCTAGTACCAAGTACTCTTTTGTCAGCAGTAAGTCAGCTAAATGACTCCCGTCTTGACCGGTAACACCAAAAATGATAGCCTTTTTCATCTATTTCCTTCCTTTTAGTCTTCAACTGTATCTGGGGTTAAAAATGGTTGATCCACCATCTCGTCTGTGTATTTGTGAAATTTTGCAAGTCTCTCTTTTTCTTTGTTCATGGCCATTCGCATCTTTTCCATTTCCTCTCCATACTGTTTTGCGACATCAGGATTGGATACCAAGTAAGCTAGCCATGAGACAAAATTCTGTTTGCTGTCTTCGAGTCTTTTGACTCTTTGCTCTCTGGTTGCCTTCATCTCCTTTAACATAGAATTTTTCTTAGTCTGTAGTTCCCTATAGTCCTTGTTCAAGGATTCCGTTGAGGCCTTCAGAGACGCCACCTGACGCTCCATGTTAAACAATACGTCTCGATCTACCTGATCTGGATCGCGTTGTCTCTCCTCGGCTATGAGGGCTTCTAACGCCGTAACCTGCTCTAGGTTCTCTTTATTATGCTTCAGTGCCCTATTCATTAACAATTCAAGCTTAATTAAGTCAACTACTTGAAGCTCTTCCGTTGGTATAACGTCGTCTTTAAACTGTGAGATAATTCTTGCCCAATGGTATTGGAACAATTTAAGTTCATCTTCAGTAAATTGCTGTTGTAATTCCAGCCAGTATGGTCTAAAGGTTAAATCATACTTAGCTTTTTCTAATCCTTCAGGTAGTTCCATCCAAATTGGACGATCAAGCTCATTCTTTGCCACTTTTTTCTTAATAAACTTCAGAACGCTCTCAGGTTCTCGGTTTAGTTCGGTTGCGATTGGCTCCAAACCGAGATCTAAGTTTTCCTTGATCCAATTTTCTTCGTCTTTGGAGATTCTACCCTTCTTCATTGTAGCCGTGCTCCTGTAGTATCTCCATGATAATCTCTACGATGTCTTCTTTTTTCTGTTTGGTAATATAAACATCGTTAATCATCTTTAGGTAGTCCATACGTGTGTCCGCAGGCATGTGTTCATTTATCAGTCTGGCCATTTCCCTCAGTTCAATGTCCTCATAAGATGTTGTATAAGGATTATCATAATCTACAATGTTGTTTTCATATTCTAACTGTGCCGGTTGCATCAGTTTTATCCTGTCTTCGCTGTCGCCCGCAAAGTAATGGTTGTCTCTAACGAAGTTCTTAAGCCTATTAGATAAATTTACACTGAGAAAATTCTCAAGAGGGCGAGATTCATCATATCTATGGAGGGCTTCCATGCATATAATAAAAGATTCTTGTTTTATGTCATCTACTGTATATCCATAAAAGGTATACTTAGGAGATATTCTATTACAGACCTTGTGTATTTGGTCTACAACTTGTTGTTCTGTCATTCCTTTTGGAATTTTCATCCTAGTTAGTCCTCCCACTTCAATGTTTTCCAAGATTTTCCATCGTATCCTTGAAAGGCCTTCTTTCTCGAATTATATACAATGGTTCCGGGTTGAGGATTAGCAGGGCGACTTCTAGAAGCTTTGAGTTGAAGAGAGTTAGATATTATAATAGAGTTTTTACCAGTTAGTTCAAATCTATCACACTGTGTTATGAGTGGTTCGTAGTTATCTAACAGTAAATTTTGTACGGTTTGAGAAGAAATGCCTTGTTTAGTATTAGCTAATAACGAGTTTTCTTCTAGTGTGACAAGATTAGGGCGACCATCACCATCAGAACATAGTACAGTGTCTTTAAATTGGAATAAATCTGTAATGTTTTGTGGTAGTCTACTAGTAATCAGTAGGCTTTTACCATTTTTGTCAAATTCAGCCGTTCTACGTATACACGGTTTCCTGCCATTCTCTTTTGTATAGTAGAATAAGGGCGTGATTACCTGTAATACGGTTTCGTTACCATCTTTTTTAAGCTCACCTATGCCTTCTTCGTAGAATAAGAGTTCTCGTGAAGGAAATGGCGTCGAGTCATACTGCTCGATTTTGTAAAAGAATAGCGTCTCCAGAGGAACAACCTTATTTAGGGCGAGTTCTTCTGGAAATTCTGGGTAATAGCTATTACTTTTCTTTAAATTTTCAGACGTAGGTGATAAAATTAAGAATTTACCTTTATCTTCGGTTACTTCACCGACACAAAGGCTATAATTAGTTATCTTCGTCTGGTTTTTCTTTGCCATCTTCAATTAGTTCCTTTAGTGATCCGTCTTCTTTCTCTAAATCCCGCTTGACTTCTTCATCAAGAGCTGCTGTTGCTTTCAATACAACCTCTGACTCTAACTTTGCTGGTTCTTTTTTGCTCGACATGCGTTCCTCCTCTGTGTAATTACAGTCTCTACATGATATAATACACAGAAAGGGGCAAAATGCCAAAAACCAATTTGGGAAAATACGTATAAACACATATAATATAAGTGAGTAATGGTCGAAAAGTACTCAGATTCAGTAAATATTCGTATAAACCCGTTAAATGGGGCTGTGGTAGCGAGTCCAAGTCCATCTGAATAAACAAGTTACGTGAGAGTGTACGAGCACTCCAAGACTAGGCAGTTGAAACTCAGGCAATGTCCCACCATGACAACCTGAACCTATGAAGCTTGATAGAAAAATAAGCCGTTGAGAATTTTGTTTGTGTTAAAGTCCTAGTTGCTTGTTAAATCGACTCTATATCTATTCTTCATAGGTATAAATGGACTCGGTACGTACATAGGGAGACAGAAAATGATAAGAGAATTATGTAAAAAAGACCTAACAGAAGACTACCTTAAGTTGTTAACGCAGCTTAGCGGAACTTTTGATGAGAATAAAAACTATTACATGCCAATCACCAGATTCTGGACGTGGTATGAGGGGCAAAATGTAGCATACAAGATCTTTGTATATGAAAATGAGGGCGTAGTAGAGGGCACTGCCACTATTTTTATAGAAAAGAAGCTTTTACATGGCGGTTCGGCAGTAGGGCACATTGAAGATGTTGTCGTAAATAACAATAAACGCCTCAAGGGTGTGGGCAAAGCACTTATAGAGCAATGTGTCCAGTATGCCAATCAGCAGGACTGCTACAAAGTAATTCTTGATTGTGCGGATCATAATATACCTTTCTATGAATCGTGTGGCTTTAGCGTTTCCTGTAGGTGCATGAGGGTCGATCTCTAGTGCTCATTTATATTTATAGGGGGTAGGTTTAGGTAAGACACCCGTAGAGCTTGCTCCGTGTTTCGTCTGCACCACCAAGGCTTTTTCACGTCGTCAAGTTACTTTTCTTCGTGAAGATATAATACCCCACCATCAAAAAAACAACGGTAACACATAGCGATTTTTTTCTGCAAAATCTACAGCGATTTTTTTTGCTTTTTTTTCTGATTTTATGCTAAAGGCTATTGACAAATGTGTCGATATATATTATAATGGGAAGCATAACAACAACACTACTAAGGTAAACAACTATGACAAACTTTGAAAACTTTATCGTCAACACAGATTCAACCGCTAACATTATCGTCAAGGGTATCGGCGTCAAATCCGATTGGGTACACACAACGACGCCAAACAATGTATCTATTAACGGTGAACGTGTTATGTTCTATGATCACAAGCTACAACGATACATTCACACAACACAAAAAGATCTAAAATCTTTTGAGAAAAAGTAAAGATTACTATTGACAAATGCCGATAAGTATGGTATACTCTTAGTATAACAATTAATGATAAGTTCTTGAAAGGGACACAACATGACACAATCAAAAGCTAAACTAGAACTGTTCTTAGTAGATCGCAAGATCGAAGACACGATTGTTCGTCTTCAAAACGAACTAGGCCGACACAACCAACAGTGTTGGATTACTGTTCTACATCGCTTGTGGGATAAGAAAAAAACCTTGCAAAATATCATAAATAGTTAAGGATACCACTTGACAAACGCCGACATTTATGGTATAATAAGATCATAACAAGTTAACACAACACACAACAAATACAACACGTTCTTGAAAGGGACAACATTATGACTAACCAAAAACAATTCGACGTTCTTGCAATCCACCCAACTACCGGACGTGAAACCACGTTCCGCAGTGTATCGGCTGACAGCTTGTTCACCAACGAACACGGGGAAACCCGTTACCGTTACAACCACCATTATACTGACGTTGAGACAATCAGCGTTACAGAAGTACCGCAAGCCAAGCTAGATGCAGAGCTTGCATACTTCACCAAGTACGGTACAGCTAACGAGTAGACGGGTAGCCATGTGGCTATTCCTGAGTGAAGGTTTAACACTATAACAATAACCACTCAAGCCTAAGAGAATAACAATGGCCAACACAACTACACTATCAGAAAGGTTTATTATGTATAAAGAATACAATCCTAGAATCACTTGCACCGATGGCTTCAGCATCAGCGTACAGGGTAGCAAATTCAACTACGCCACCCCTCGTGAGGACAATCCGCCCAATGGGTACACTCATGTTGAGTGTGGAATGCCTACCACTACACCAAAGACAGCAGAGCTAAAGGCTTATGCAGAGCTGTGCGGTACTGATGACTACACCAATACCGTTTACGGGTACGTGCCGATTGAGGTAGTACAGGCAGAGCTTGACGCTCACGGTGGTATCCTTGACGGATGCCTACCGTCTTAGCCTAACCAATCGCCTAGGGGCTGCTCCATAGCGGGGCAGCTACTAGGTTTTTTGGCACGAAAAATGCCCGCCGATTTTTGCTTTTTTTGTGTTTTTTTTGCTTTTTCCTTAAGATATGTATTGACTTGTGCCGATATATATAGTATAAAGGAGAATGATCATGATGTTTTTTTGTTTACTTGTTGGTGCTTGTTTGATTGGCCTATGCGGAGCAGAGATGATGAATTCATAATTATTTATGTTTTTTTCTAAAGTAGCTCTTGACAAACAGCCGATATACTGTATAATGGAAGTATGAAAAGGAGAAACGATCCAATGAATGACTAAAGCGGTAGCTCCAGTAAGCAGGAGCGACACGACGGGCTATGCCCCAAGTGATATTGCCCATCTGAAATCCGCAGAGGTAAGCCGAGCAGTGACGAATCTGCTCAAATCTTTTTCACAACACTTTAAGGTTTTACTATGTTTTCAAAATTTGACACCAACATCCAATCCGAAGAACTTGCCGCTGTTGAGCCTACACAGGCCGATTGGCAGGAGTATCAAGAGTGGGTTGAATCGCAGGAGGCTGCGGAGCCTGAGCTTGAGCCTATGGACTTCGATCCGCACCGTGACTTCTATGCGGAGATGGAGGACGAAGATCCGAACCAGTACCCACAGGAGCCGTGGGACGACGATTACAGCGAATACGACCCCGTCGATATGTACGCCGCTGAATGGGAAAACTACGCTTTGAGGGATTGGGACTGATGGACGACTATCAACAACCGGAAGATGACGGTTCACTCCAATTCTGGATGTGGTGTGAGGAGGAAGAATCCGACACCCTTCCGGAGGAGGACGACGAATCTATCGAAATTGAAATAATTCCCGAAGATTTGCCGTTTTAGGCTTGACAAAAACCCGAAAATCGGGCGGCGATTTTTTTGCGTTTTTTTTGAAAAAATGTTGAGCGAGTGACCTAACGTGTCACACCAATGTGCGATAATATATATATAAGGAGTTAAGGAAATGATGAACAACAGAAAAAAAGCAATAGCAATGCACAACGCAAGCAAGAAACGCTTTGCGGATATATTCACAGGGTGCTTAGCACACGGCACATTGAAACAGACACAAAAGAAACTAGCGACGTTCAAGCTCACGAAGGAGAAAAAATGATTGATAAATTAATTGAACTAAAAAAAGAGTTTGGTATCTATGGCTTGGCTATGATATCAGCGTTCGTGGCTTTTGCTATCGGATGGTATATAAAAGAATTATTGATTTATTTACAGAAAATCATGTAGTAGGTATTGACAAATGCCGATGTTTATGGTATAATGTCATTATAACAATTAACACAACACAAGGAAAAGTTATTATGAAAAGCGTTGAACAAATGTTGAAAGAGTTGGAAGTCGCCGTTAAGGAATGTATCGTTGTTCCTAACAGCTTGCTTCCTGAAACCCATCACGATAACGTGCGTGGTGGTCGTACCCTTGCCCGTTTGGAAAAGGTATGCGACAAGCGTGACGGTCTAACTGACCACCGCAAGTTAAAAGCGTTGAAGGCTGAGAACTGCGAAAACTATCGCAAGCAGTTTGAAGAAACTGGTTCGTTTGAGTACAACGGACACCGTGACGAATTGCAACTACACAAAAACCAGATGGCAATGGTTCGTGGTATGCTTAATAGTGGCATGATTGAAGCTGATGACCTACTGGAGGGTTAAGAATGAACGACGATTTAAATGATTACGATTATGAAAATTTGCTTGGTGCTAGAATGTTTGTGCGACTGTGTAAGCGAAACATTAATCCACAAAATCCTGAACACCAATTCAGCCCGCCTGAACACTTTACCTATATGTGGCTAGAAGTGCCAAGCCGGTTCTTGCAGGTCAATGGTAAAGATTTACCTACCAGCTTGAATAATCTCAACCAGTGGATAGGCGAAGAATTTAACTGGACTTTTATGGCAACCGGCGAAATGGTTCCGTGCAAAAGTCAAGCAGAGGTTGACAGCTTACTTGGATTTCCTTTAGGACAAGATTAAATGATGAGTGATAAAAATTTTGACATTCTGATGTATACACTTTGTTTAGGTACCATCATTGGTGGTACGGTGTTTGGTGCTTGGGCTATGTTTTTAATTTGGAGTTTATAAGATGAAAGACTTTAATAAAAAAGCTGCTTTACTTTGTACGTTGGCTTTCGCTGCCGGTTGTTTACTGGCTGGATTGATTTAACATTTGGCACGAAAATCGCGGGGCTTTTTTGCAAAATATAGCGGGCCGCCGCAGGATTTTTTCCACTTTTTTTCCTTTTTTTCCTCATGTGGGCTTGACATTTGTGCCGATATATATTATAATGGAGGCATGACAAGGAAACATTCGACTGGGGTAACCGACAGCACCCTGACACAAGGAGACACAATCCAATGAATATTTAGAGCGGTGGAGCGACAGGCTCAGTATTCCGTAGGTGAAACCCGCACCCTTATAGAAAAAACTTCAAAAAAAATTAAAGATTCGACTTGACAACACCGATAAATACTGTATAATAAAGTTATAACAATTCACAACACTGCCTTGAAAGGGTTTTTCTATGTTTTCTAAATTTGACGCCAACATCCAATGCGACGAAACTACCGCCTACGAACCTACTTCCGCTGACTGGGCTGAATACTCCGAATGGGTTCAGGAAATTGAGGCCGCTGAGGATCAGGCCGAACCGATTGATGAATTTGAGTTGGAGTTTGACGTGGAGTTTGACGACGACCTTGAACTTGACGACTACGGCGTTGAGTTCCCATCTGAACCGTGGGACGATGACTACAGTGGCGACGACCCCGTTGATATGTACGCCGCTGAGTGGGAAAATTACGCTCTGAGGGATTGGGACTGATGGGCGACGATTACTACCAAGAGCCTGAAAGCGATGGCTCCCTTGAGTACTGGATGTGGTGCGAAGAGCAGATGGAAATTGAAAGGCAATCCGCTAGTGGGGTTGACAAACCCAGCTAGGCGGGCCGGGGATTTTTCAAAAAATAGCGGGGCGTTTTTGCCCTAAGTCCTTTGATAGCAAGGGTTTACGTTAATTGTGTTTTTTTTCTAGAATTATTAAAGAAAAGTACTTGACAATGACGATAATAATAGTATAATGGAAGAGTAAGACAGAGACATCACAACCCCGTCAAGGCCTTTGTAGCCATTACGTAAGGACAGAGTCGGTAAGACGGCTTAGGGGTGCATCGAGGCGTAAGTCAAATCCTGCCCCTTGTGGGCTTAAATATGGACGCAGCAGACTACGGTGCAGATGGATTGGCCTGCCATCGT
>MDSV01174239.1_pt1 | contig 11868 bp, 14 predicted proteins | sample 810851 | NCBI WGS metagenome assembly MDSV01 (sample SAMN05326640, study PRJNA326480) | marine metagenome | isolation source: seawater | place: Atlantic Ocean: North East | collected 2012 | reverse complement strand
TCATTGGAAAATGATGTTAATTATTACTATGCAATATCCTTTAGGTATTCCTCCTAATTTAAGAACTAATATTGATTATGTATTTATTTTAAGAGAACCCTATATTTCTAATAGAAAAAAAATCTATGAAAATTATGCAGGTATGTTTCCTACATTTGAATCATTTTGTCAAGTTATGGATCAATGTACTGAAAATTATGAATGTTTAGTTATAAATAATAATGCCAAAACTAATAAATTAAGCGAACAAATATTTTGGTATAAAGCTGATTCACATAAAAATTTTAAATTAGGTTCTAAAGAGTTTTGGGAAATATCTAAAACAATGGACTCTGATGACGATGAAGAAATATATGATCCAAATGCAAGAGATAAAAAGAAAGGTCCTAAAATAAATGTACGTAAAAGTAAATGGTAAATATAATTTTAAATATTTAAATAAATTATTTATATAATTATTATATGGTATATACATATTTTAAAAAAATATATGAATTAGACAGTCACTATTTTAATAAATATACTAATAGATTTTTAGAAAATTATAATGAACAAACATTCAAATATACATTACGAACTAAATTATCTAATATTAAAAGTATAGATGATTGTATTGAATTATTACAAATGTTTGAAACTACTGATGAAATGTGTGAAAATATAATAAATATATTTCATAATTTTCATCCTAGTGAAACTGAATTACAAATATATTCTTTAATATATCAAAAATATTATAATTATATTGATAATAGAGGTTTCGCAGCCAGCACATTATGGTTTTGTATAATACAATGGATAACTGAATTTCAAAAATTAAAAAATAATACTATTCCTACAATTAATTCTATAGGAATTGAATTAATTAATTTAAATTAGATTTTGTTTATTTTATCTAAAATACATCTCATTTTTTGTATTTTTTTTTCTTTATTATTATTTTCTTTATAATCATAAACACAATTATGGTCTTCGGGTAATCTATGTATTTTACAGAATATTTTTTCACATTTACAAGCAAAATCTATTAATTTTAATTTACGATTACAATTTTCAAATGCACAACAATTTCTATTTATATCATTGTTCATATAAATAATTATTATATAAAATATACTAATTATTTCAATTTGTCTTTTTATAAGATATTTATATTGTCATTTTTTGGAGGTGTAACTACTGATTCTATTTCATTTGTATTAGTTTCCATTTTTTTTTCTTCTTTTTGTCGTTCTAAAATTTCACCAATTCCATGGTCATTATCTTTATCAAACACTACATTCTCACCATCAAATAATTCTTTACGTAAATCAGCAGTTGATACATCATCATTTTCTCCGGAACCAAATAGTAAATTCTTACCTGGAACATCCATTCTATCTGCATTTATAAGATTTCCATCTTCATCAATACTTTGCATTAATTTATTACCTTCTTTTTGTGCTTTAGCAATATTTTCTTCAATTGCTTTTCTTTTTGCTTCTTTTACACGGTTATTAAATTCATCTTTATTTACTTCATCATTTTCTTTCTTTTTATGCATTAATTCATTTAATTCTTTTTCTAAATATTCAACTTTACCTGTTTTATATGCTTCAGGATGAAATGGCATCCATAAACCTACTTGTCCTACATATACATCATGATTTGGATCATTTTCCCTTAACATTTTACATCTTAACTCTGCTTCTTCTTGAGATGCAAATGTTCCTCTTATTTTTATTCCACGTGTATTTGTTTGATAATTATGTAGTTCACTAAATTCTTCTTGTAATTTTTTTTCAGAATTATCAATAAAACTTTTATAATCATCTTCTATTGTAGTTTCAATTAATTTCTCTTTTTCTTCCAGAACAAATTCTTCAAAATCAGTAGAAAGTTTTGAAAAATCTAAACTATATTTATAACTTACAAAATTTAAAAATTGGGTATATTTATCTAATGATTTTTTAAAATCATAATGTTTTAAAAACTTCTCAAAAAAAAATAAATTCTTATCTTTTAAAATTTCTTCTGGTGAAACAAAACTTAAACAAACATATTTTTGTCCTGCTATAGGTTTATCTTCATCTAATAAGTCAACATAATTACTATCTACAGTTTTTTTTACTTCTTGCTCCTTTCCTTTAGCACTTTTTTTAGTAGACATTTATAATAAAATATTTAATTATAATTTTAAGTAATTTTTTTAATAATTACAAATTATTTAATTTAATAATTTAATTATTTTTTATTAATAATTTTTTTATTAATAATTAAATTATTTTTTTCTTAGTTATTATTATAAACAAATATGAATCCAGGCATGGGAGAATTAGTCAAAAGAGCTATCAAATATTTAGTAGAAGGTTTAATGGTTGCTATTGTAGCATTCGTCATTCCTCCAGAAAAACGCGCCTTAAAATTTGAAGAAATCGCTATTATTGCTTTAATGGCGGCTGCTACATTTAGTATACTTGATACCTTTGTTCCTTCGATGGGTGCAAGCGCGCGCTCTGGAGCTGGTTTTGGTATAGGCGCCAATTTAGTCGGATTTCCTAAACTCGGCTAAGATAATAAAAATATTTTTATAAATAAATTTTTTTTCTATATTAAAAAAATTTATTTAAATTAATTGTTATAATATAGATGTATATGGTAGTTATAAAAGTAAACTAAATTATTAGTTTATTTACGACCACGTCTTGTTTTTCTTTTTTTTTCTTTTTTTACTCTACGCGATTTTCTTTTTTGTTTTCTTTTCTTTGCACTACCTGTGTTTTTTTTTGGACCAGGAGGCCAACCACACAATGCATGATCAGCATGTAGTTCATCTTTATTTAATACGTTAACTTTAGATAATCCAAATGTTTTTACTCCTTCTGAATTATTCCATATTCTAAGTTGATGACTATCCTCATAACGTAATCTAGGATTTATTCTAACTGATTCTGGATCAGATTCTGCTATCCATCCTTTAAATGTTGAGTCATGTCTATTTTTTTTTATATATCGAACTAAACTATATTCCAGTTCCTTTGCTGCTTGCTCCTGAGCTGCGTGGGCCATCTCGCCCATCATTGCCTCCATTCCATCAACAAGTTCTAGCGGTTCCTCCTCATGTAGAGGTTCCATGATATATATTAATATATATTTAAATTTATTAATTATAAGATTTCATTTTTTCTTTTTAGTTTTGTTTTTTCTAGTTCTTTTTGGTTTTCTTTTATGATTTATTCCTCTGCTTCTACTTGTACTTCTGCTTCTACTTCTGCTTCTGCTTCTACTTCTACTTCTGCTTCTACTTCTGCTTCTACTTATGGAATTGCTTACTTCACTACTACTACTGCCATAATTATCTAATATTACATCATCATCATCATCATCATCGTCATCAGGACTATCATATTTATTTATTTTTTTACTATCATATTTAGTTATTTTTTTTCCAATCTCTCTTCTCATAATTGCTCTATATCTGGGTGTTGCTTTATACAGAAGTGTCATACCAGAGGTCCCAATATTTATACATAATTTTTTTATTTTATCTGAACGTGTTTTTATTACACAATCACATAAATTTTTTGTTTTTTTTATTAGATATCCTATTCTTGTTTTATTATAATCATCTCCATATTTTTGTGAATTAGTCAAAGTAGTTGCTTTAATTAAATCACCTACTTTTATATCATCAAAATCAACTAATTTCCATTTAACTAAACTCTTTGCTTTATTTTTTTTAGTGTTCATTTATATATAGTATATACATATAAATAATATATCTATTTTAAAATATATTATTTATTACTTATAAATTATAAATTATAAATTATAAATTATACTTCTGTTTGTGATATATTTGAATCTTCTTCAGTTGATATTTCTAATGATCTTCTTATATTATTTGGATTTAATATATTATTATATTGCATATTATTTATTGTTTCTTCACTTAAAACATCTCTTTCAATTAAACAACAACAACATTTTATTCTACTACATCTAGATTTAATTATACACATACCACACGCTGTTATACCACCTATAAATATACCAATAATCATTAATGAATTAGTTGTAAGAAAATTAGATACAACACAATCAGGAACATCAGGCATTTATATATTCTAAAATATATTATATTATTTAGTTAGCAAAATATTTCTTATTTTTTACTCCGTTTTTTAGTTTGTTTTTTATATTTTGTTTTAATATTAGTAGTTTTTAATTTAGATTTATTATTTTCAAGTGGTATATATCTTAAAAAATATTTATCATATTCTTTATCGCCTGATTTTAATTTATTTAGCCTAAGTTCTTTATATTTTTTTGCTTTATTTGCTCTAATATCTTCTAATGTATGATGTTTTCCATAACAACTAATAGTAAATCTTTTAAGTAATCCTTTTTGTTTTAATCTATTTCTAAGTTGAACTTTAAATAAATATTCTGACATACATAATAATCTATTTACATCATAATATGGTCTATTTACATATATATAAATTAAATAAAAACTTAACATAGTATCAATAGTAGCAATTTTAAGTTTTTCTCCATTAATATCAATAATATTATAACTATGACATGAATTAGTATTATAAATATAACATAATACATCTATAGAATTTTTATGTTTTACTATAATTTCATAATGTTCAGTAATTAATTCACCAACTTTAGATTTTTTATTAATTAGTATATTTGTATAGCCATTATATATTAATTGTTCTTTAATAATAGTAGCACTTGATTCTGCATCTGTAGATAAAACATCAAAATCTGGATTTTTATTTAGTTGTTTTCTCTCTTTATATGGCATATATTTTCCATATAAACTAGCAGCATACCCACCAAAAAAAACTAATCCTTGATTAATTATAGATTTTCTAACTATATTATAAATATTATCAGCATCTAATTTAGAACCTTCGTAATGTCTTATGAAGTTAGTTTTATTACAGTTAATACCTTTTAAAGAATAATTTTTATTTAATAAAATCAATCTTTTTAAAACTTTTTCCCATCTTCCAACATCGCCCATAGGTCTAGATAATTCAAGATACATTGACATTCTTAAAAAATCAGGTGGACAATAATTAATAGAATTAATTTTAATTGTTTTCTTAATTAAATTATCAAATATTTCTTTATCTAAAAATGTAATATCTGCAAGAGGAATAAAATTTACGAAGACTTTATATGTTCCATCATGTATGCCCGATTTTGCTTCTACTTCATTATACCCTGCATTATAAAATATATCCGCTAATTTTTTAGCACATTCTACAGCATTAGGAGAAAAAAAATCATAATCTGGTAGTTCAACATCTTTATTATAAAATCTATCTTGTTCTGGTAAAATATTATTAATAGCAGTTCCACCATAACATATACACTTATTGCTTTTTAAAAAATCTTCTAAAATATTAATTAATGTTTTTATAGTTTCAGATTTAACCATTTTTTCGCCCGATATTATATTTGCAGTATCAACTGAATCACGTAAAATTTTTAATTCTTTTTCTTCTAATGTTATATCCATATATATATATATATATATTAATAAATTAATAAATTAATAAATTAATTAAATAATAAATTTATTAATTTATTAGAAAAATTTATTAAGTTCCATCGGTAGTATGTAAAGTTTGCGCCACTTGTGTTACTAATTGACTATCTACCGGTGTTGATTGGCCAGGTATAATATCTTTGCGCAAATCATTTGGTTTTAAAACAAATGAAAATCCACCATAATCAGTAAATAATTTATAATATCCAACTAAATTACTGTCTATATTTTGAAATTTCATACCAACAAACTGACATCCATTTCTATGAGGTAATAAAGGATCAAAATTTTCTAAGCTATTATCAATATTTGGTAACACCATAATAAAACTTCTATGTGATTCATCTATTAATAATGGATTATTCACACCTGCAGCAACTACATTTTCATATCTTAATAATCTTAATGTACTTGAACCAGAACGTATATGTACATATTTTGATAATTTACTATTATCTAATATAGGAACATGTAGTGTATGAACCATAATAATAAATTTTTTAGAAAATGTACTATCTCCTATATGTGCTAATAATAAATTATCCTGATCTATATTTTTATAATTAAACTTATTTATATTTAATAAATTTCCATATTCTCCATTTTCAATGGTATTATCATTAGTTTCAAGATATTTTTGTATATATTCTCCAAATTTATCATATATTACTTTGTTTTCGCTCATTATTCTAAAATGCAAAAACATTGGATCATTTCCACATGATATACTGGGATCAAATGATTTATCTTTTAATACTTTAAATAATTCAACTAAAGTAATATAATTATATGTTTCTTTTATAGAATTATTATTTGCGGTAGATGAAGCGACTATAGGTTCTCCATTATATGAATAAATTTCAAAATCTAAACATCTAGCACCAACCTCTATACATTTTTCTAAAGCACATATATTAACAAAATTATTTTTATAACCATCACCACAACATGCATTATATGCCGTTTTAATATAATAATTTTTTATTAAACTTTTGTATTGATTATCAAAATAATTAGTTGGATTAGTTTCTTGTTTCGCATGCACTTTTTTATTATTAGTAAAATAACTACTAGTTTTATGTCTACTAATATCTTTGTATATTATATTTAATTTTCCACATGCGGCATCTTTTTTTCTCAATGTATTATACACCCAACTTAAAACAAAAAAAACAATAAATGAAACTATTACTAATGATAATGCAATATAGATATGATGATTGGTATCATTATTTATAAAACTATCTAATTTTTGTTGTAATTTATTTTGTATTTCATCAAGTTTTTCAATATTTAAATGTTCTAATACCCCTTTAAGTCCTGTATCAATTAATGGCGGCGGGTCTGCTCCTAATGCGGTTCCTGTATATTGTGACATTTATATATTTATAATATATAAATACTAAATAAATTTTATAATATTTATTTATAAAATTTATAATTATAAACACTAAATAAATTTTATAATAAATATAATAAATATTATAAAATTATAAATATATAATAATGGCAGGAGGATTATTAAATTTAGTAGCAGTAGGAAATCAAAATATAATATTAAATGGTAATCCTACTAAAAGTTTTTTTAAAACTAAATATTCAAAATATACTAATTTTGGTTTACAAAAATATAGAGTAGATCAAACAGGACAAACTAATATACAATTAACTCAAAAAAGCAATATAAATTTTAAAATACCTAGATATGGCGATTTATTAATGGATACATATTTAGTAATTAAATTACCAAATATATGGAGTCCTATTTATAAAAAATCAGATACTGAATATATACCATATGAATTTCAATGGATAAAAAATATTGGAAGTCAAATTATTGATGAAGTTACCTTTACAATTGGTGGACGTATTGTGCAAAAATTTTCAGGAACATATTTACAAAATGTTGTTGAACGTGATTTTGATGCTAATAAAAAAAATTTATTTAATATTATGACTGGAAATATACCAGAATTAAATGATCCTGCTAACTATTCTAATAGATCTAATAATTATCCAAATGCATTAAAAATAGATGATAATGATTTAGATGGTATTGAACCTTCAATACCTAGTCGTACTTTATACATACCGTTAAATACTTGGTTTACTTTACTATCTAATATGGCATTACCACTTATTTGTTTACAATATGCCGAATTAGAAATTAATTTTATATTAAGACCTATTCAAGAATTATTTACAATAAAAGATATAATAGATGAAACTGTATATGCTAGTTATGATCAAATACCTAGAATTTTTCCAGAACAAAATAAAGACACACGTTATGGATTTTATAGATTTATACAAGAACCTCCATATAGAGATATATCATCAGAAACTATATATCCCGATCAACGAAATAATATTAATATTGATATACATTTAATGACTACACAATGTTTTTTAGATAATCAAGAGAGAACTTTATTTGCAAATAATACACAAGATTATTTAATAAGACAAGTATATGAATATAAATATCTTAGAATTAATAAATCCACTAAGGTTAATTTAGAATCTAATGGATTAGTATCTAATTGGATGTGGTTTAGTCAACGCGATGATGTATATAAAAGAAATGAATGGTCTAATTATACTAATTGGCCATATGAAGATACTATTCCTAATAATCTACAAAAAATGACTAATTTAGAATCTAATACTAATTTAGTATCTGATGTTTATTATACTATAAGAGATAATTATCAAATTGATAATACTTTAAAAAATATATATATTACAGGTAATGAACCAACTATATATGAACAAACTAATCAAAAAGAAATAATAAAAGAATTAGGAATTATAGTTGATGGAAAATATAGAGAAAATTCTTTTCCATCAGGTATTTATGATAAATTAGAAAAATATACTAAAATTAAAGGTAATTCTAAAGAAGGTTTATATCATTATAGTTTTTCTTTATCAACAGATTCCTATAAATATCAACCCACTGGTGCATTTAATACTAATAAATTTAAAAATATTGAATTTGAATTTACTAATCATCATAATCCACCTATTGATTCTGATAATGTTAATTTTACAACTATATGTGACCCTTTAACTGGTGAAGTAATTGCTACATCTAAAGAACCTACTAGTATTTATAAGTATAATTACAATTTAACAATAATGGAAGAAAGATTTAATATTTTGAGATTTCAATCTGGAACTGCAGATCTATTATATAGTCGGTAAATCATTAATTTAAAAATAATTAATAAATTAATAAAGTTTTGTTTTTGGAACTTTTCTTGTGCCATAACCAAATTTTTTTCTAGCATTTTTTGCTAATCTTAATGCTTTTGATTTTTTTATACATCCATTATTTAATATATTAAAATCTACTGATGCTGCTTTACCGCCTGAAATAGCACTTCCCAATCTAGCATAACCCCATGAATGCGGTGTTTGATTTGGTCTTGAACCAGACGAATAATATGCACCTTGTCCTTTTTTAATAATTGCATTGAGTGATTTTAAAGAACATCCTGTTTTTCTAACTAATTCTTTATTCACTCTTAAATTCTTTATTTTATATATTCTCTCTGCATTTAAAATATGTTGTGATTTTTTTGATTTAAATGATTTAACTTTTTTTCTTTTTATATATTTTCCTTTTTTGTAACCTTTTCTAGATTTATTTAGTTCTTTTTTTAGTATTTTTCTATCTTTTTTTGTTAATTTTTTAGGTAAATATTTAATTGGTATATTCATTATTAATATAATTAAATATTTTAAAAGATAAAAAAATAAAATATTTAATCATTACTAAATGTCCAATTAAATACATTTGATGCTTGATTATTATTACCTATACTATCGGTATATACTCCAGCAGCTACATTTATTGTTGTTTCGCCTTCTGCAGATGGCGTAAATGTTGCGCTATAGGTTGTTTCAGAACCCGCAAAATTGCTTAATGTTCCATTAGTTACAGTAATATCATCTACATTAAAGTTATTAGTTGCTCTTGTTGAAGTAAAAATTAAACCAATAGAAGAATCGCTAGATGTTAAATTATTATCAACTGTATTACTTATAATGGTCATAGTGGGTTCTATATTATCATAAGTCCAATTAAATTCATTTGATACAAGATTATTATTACCTATATTATCAGTATACTTATCCGCATCAACCTTTATTTTTGTTGCACCAGATGTTGATGGTGTAAATGTAGCAGTATAGGTTGTTTCTGAACCCGCAAAATTACTTATTACACCATTTGTAACGGTAATATCACTTTCAACAAAATTTACTGTTGGAACTGATGAAATAAATGTTAAAGTAATAGATGCATCATTAGATATATCATCATTATCTAGAGTGCTACTTGTAATTGACATAGTAGGATAAATAATGGGATTACTAGAACAACTATTATTATATGTTAGTAAATTTTCAACACCCATATAGCCATGATTATAACAATATATACTTATTTCATTAAAATTACCATAAACATATACTTTAATAGTTCCATAATAGAAATCATAATCTCCATCAGAAGTAGTGTTAGTAACTGTATTAGATATTTTTTTATTAAAATCTCCAGTATATTTAATATAATCTGTTTTACCAATATTTAATAAAGCCATTGGATGTTCTAGTGGTATATTAGTAAATTCGTAATAACCATTATTAAGACTATATCTAATATATGGATCATATTTAGATGAATTATTAAATACATATTTATTCCCATTTGAACTTACACTATTTACAATAGATATAGGAGTTATACATGTTTCAGTAATTACTGGTGGTATTGGTGTAACATAATTAATATCAGTAATTGTCGGAGGTGTTATACTTACTGTTCCACTTACTATAGGATTTAAATTTGTTTCAATAATACTAATAACAGAATCATTTATAGTATTGTCATCCATTAAATTCTTTTTTATTGTTATAAACTCACTATCTTGTAATGTTCTATCTTGAGTTATTGTTACATTTATAATTAATGAACCTTGTATTAGATCTACAATTATTAAATTAGTACTAATATTTAAGATATTTGAATATTGAACTTTGATTTCATTAATTAATGTATTTTTTTGTGCTTCATCTAGATCAGGTAAATTTATATTACTTACTAAATATGAAATTTGTATAGGTTTTTCTGGTTCAGATTTTTTATTTAAATCACAACAAATTCCATGTGAAGTTCTACTAGAACGTCTTTTTAATGCATTTTTTACAAATCTACTTTGACTACCAACACCAGATCCAACAACATAGTGACTTACATTTTTACCTGCAACATTATTAATAAATTTTAATCTATGCATAGTAATATATATATTAAATTAATATAAAATATTTTAATATTTTAATATATAAATATTAAAATATGAAAGAAACAATAATATCATTTAAGAAAGGTCCTAAAATGAAAAAATATACAGCATATGTGAGAGATAAAAAAACTCGTAAAATAAGAAAAATACATTTTGGAGCATCTGATTATCCTCAATATAAAGATAGAACCCCTTTAAAATTATATGCTCATAAAAATCATAATACAAGAAAAAGAATGCAGCGTTATTTTGCTAGACATTCAGGAACAAAAAATAGAGGCCAAGCAATAAAATTAGAGAAAAAGAAATCAAAAGGATATTATAATGCTAAAATTTTAAGTCATATTTATTTATGGTAAAGGTAAAGTAGATGTGGGAAATGCTCTATTTAACGCAGATACTACAATATTTAAATCTTTTTTTGCCTCACCATTTTTGAAGCGCTCTTGCATGTATTCTTCCATACGTTGTGCATAAGGAATTTTTCGCATATTAGCCAATTTGGTCTTATCCTTAAAGCGCTGCTCTGCACAATCTACGTGATAGTCATCGCCACTATGTGCACACACTATCATATCAGTTTTAATGATATGTAAACCACATGCATCACATTTTATATTCATCATGCTGCGATTATCGAGACAACCGTTGATGACAGGCATCTGATAAATAAATTTTTCATTATCATTACTATTCATTTATAACTTGCTATTGTATATAGAAGGGAATATATTAAATCAATATTTAATTTATAGTAAAATAATTATAATATTAGTATTATAATTTATGGTAAATTAACATATATTTTTTGTATTTCCCAAATTATATATATGGCTTTTTTCTTAATTAATAATTAGTGTTTTTGTAATTTTTTCTTTGTTTTTTCATTTCTTTTTCGTGCATAACATTCTTTTCTATATTTTTTTTTATACTTTTTACATGGAATTCTATCTAAATCATTTTCTATTTTCTTTAATTTTTTATTTAATTCTCTGTTAT
>MDSV01121775.1_pt1 | contig 11868 bp, 28 predicted proteins | sample 810851 | NCBI WGS metagenome assembly MDSV01 (sample SAMN05326640, study PRJNA326480) | marine metagenome | isolation source: seawater | place: Atlantic Ocean: North East | collected 2012 | reverse complement strand
CATTTGGCTCATTGGTTTCTTCGGCAGTAGGTTCTTCTGTTGATTCGCTATTTCCTGTGCTAACTTCTTCTCGTACAGGTTCTCTTTCAGTGACTCTTTCAGAGTTTGAGTTTTCTGTGATTTCTTCTGCGACAGCAACGACTTCTGTTGCTTTAGGTTTTTCTTCAACGACTTCGACTTCTGTTGAGAACGATTCGAGGGTCTGCGATTCTTCATATACTTCTATTATACTCTCCATTGGTATTTCTTCAAAACTTTCTATCGGTGGGAGTTCTGTTAATTCTATTGTTTCTACAGGTTCAAAAAATAAACTTATGATTCCTGTATTTATTTCTTCCTTTTTAATTTCTTCTAAAAAAACTTCTTCAAACACCTCAACAACTATTTCAGGTTCTTCATATACTTCAAAAGTAAACTCTTCTATTGGTATAAACTCTACTGTTTCTACATTACTGAATAATACTTCTTCTATCTCTTGAAAGGTGGTAGTGATATGAGTAGTTTGTGTATTTGATAAAACCACTGGGTCGTAAGTCATGATGACACTTACATTATCAACATTAGCACCACCAAGACCACCAGCAACACCATTAGTATCTGTACCACTAATGTAAATATTTCCAATGTTCGAATCAGACCCATTATGTGTGACACTATTTTCAAAAATTTTTCCATTAATTCCTGTGACATTATATCTCTCCTGTGTAGTTGTAGATAGTATATTATTATCGGAATCCTTTATTTGCAATCTTATGGTAAAACTATCAGCACCACCTTGACCACCCCAGCAACCAGCGATAGCACACTCACCATTCTGCATCAAGACAGAACTATCAAGAGTGATACCATTATCTAGCATAGACTGGTTTATAGTATCGCTTGTCAAATTAAAATCTTGCTCAATACTTCCTTGCAGACCAAACTCTAAATCATAGTTTGAGCCACAGCAATCATTGAGGACTTGTACTTCTCCAGATGTAGTCCAATTATTAGAATTGTTATTTTCGAAATCTCCATTAATAACCAAGTTCCCTGTCTGCTCTGCAAACAGGGTTATAGGAAAACAAATGAATATGAATAAGTATCTCATTGTCTTGTCGGTGCATCAACTCTTATTTCATTACTACCATACACTTCCATAGTGCCTAATGTCACAGAGTGTGTAGCACAAGATGATAAAATAATAGCCGATATCAATAAAATTGTCGTTCTATATCTTCGGTTTTGTACAATCTTTTTATTTTTTGTTGGTAATAATGCAGATAGATTAATCATATAGCTACTCATTCCATGTCATACTTTGTTTTTTAGTAGTATTCTTTAACTCGGTTTTCCTTTTTTCAATCCACCTCGCTTTCGCTTTATCACCAATCAAACCATCAACTGGGCATGGTGTTCCAGCGTCCATCATGGCTTGCCAAACTTGTTTGTCTTGACACATAAGAGAAATTGATGCAACTTTCATGCCTAATTTATTTAAAAGAATAGCACTCTTTCTTCTTTGACAATCTAAATCTAAATGGTAAGAGCCAAAACTTCCTGAAAACCCAATGAGTGTCACTCCAGCTGTTAAAGGCACGACACAACTATCTTGACCATACACACTCATGCTCGGTGCTGATGCACTATTGACTGCTGTTTTTTGATTAGTAGAATTATTCGTTTCGTTATTTGTTGTACTGTTAGAACTAGAGCCTGACTGATATGTAGTAGAATTTTCGTAGCCACCAGTGATTGCTGTATTACTTCCAGCATTATTCGATTGAGTATTCGTTGTTGAGCCACTTGATGTGACATCAGCTAGAGCATCAGATATTCCATAAGCCAATATCATTAATAATAAAACCAATGCAAGTTCTTTGTAAAAAGCGAACATTGTTCTCATCTCCTTACCAAACTACCACCAAAATATAATCCTACGATGCTAGAAACGACATGTGTATCTAATGGAGTTATGACAAACCAGTCATTGGTTTCCATTGAGTTATATCAGTAGAACTAGCAAATATCCACCAACCTTGCATAACTGACTCGGTATAGCCGACATAGATTGGCATATCAGGGTTTATAAATGGAGCTAATTTAGGCAGTACAAGGATAGCGACCACACATATCAAAGCTATCCATCTCCGAGTATTTTTAGTGAATGGGTCATCTACTGCCCTTGCTTTATCTTTTTGTTTAGCATCAAAATTTGCTCTTTCCATAAGCATCTTTTGTTCATCTGCCTTATCTTTAGACTTCTGTGCCATAATTGATAAGACACCACCGAGAACTGTAGATACGAGCATTGATATTAATTCTATTGGAAACATAATATTCTCACATAGTTTATATCATCAATCTAACAGAAAAAAAGACATAAAAAAAGAGCCACTAGTTAAACGAGGGTAAAACTAGTGGCTCTCAAAGGGTATAGGTACTGCAGTTCTCCTACCCTAATACAAATATCCAAAATATAGAAATGACTGACATGACAATTATTGCTTGTGCAATATCAGGTATTGAATCCCATATTTCGTTAAACTTCTCTATCATTGTTTTTCTCCTCTTTGATTATATCACCATATTCATCAATTTTTTCTTTTTTAATATCGCCATGTTCATCATATATTACTTCGCCATTTTTAGTGAATATCTCTTTAAATACTTTTTCTACTTCTTCGCAGTATTCTCTATGGCTATGAGAATATTTGGATATATCAATAGTCTTGACTATATCTTTAAATTTTAAGACATCATCTAAGAACACTTGGCTATCCTCGTAGTATTCATCACATTCTCTTTGCATTGAACCACCTCTTTATCTTTTTTAACTCTTTTGAAATGTTGTAAAGTTTTACAGTTCATTTCATGTGCTAAAAGAGTTATCTCTTTATCTCCATTATTATATCTTTTTATTTCATTTTCCAAGTTATTTATTATATTTTCTAAGTCCATTTTTAATTCTCCTTTCCTTATAAAACTTGGGATTAAATAATCGTTATTCATAACTATCCACCATTTCCTTTGCTTGTTTGTTTGTTAATTTATATTTATTTTGTATTTTATTTATCAACTCTTTTCTAGAAAGAGTATATTTAAATTTTCGTACATAATCTATGCTATTAAAATATAACTCATTGAATGTTTTACTCATTTCTTAATTCTCCTCTAGCAACCTTTACATCAATTAATCCATGTTTTTTTGCTAGTTTATGAAAAGCAGACCTAGTATCCTTATCAGATTTACTTCTGAACACTTCTTTACCTTTAAGGGTTATGATTAAATCTTTAACCATTTATTGTACCTCTTTTACAAATGTAATTTCAGCACCCTCGTACTCTTCTTTTGCTTTCAATATTGCATCTACTTTATCACTTGCTGATATCGTTTTTATTCTATTATTATCTAATTGTACTAAATATGTTTTGCTCATTTTCTTTGACTCGGAAAAAACCAAATTCTATAATTTCCATCATCAAGATACCCAGCAACTTTCCAACTTCTCTCATCAACCCATCTAGTTGTAAAAGGGATATTTGCTTTCTTACAAAAATTTTCATAATTAGATTTCGTATTTCTATTACAAGTTAAGCTGTCACCATCTTCAAGGTCTAATATAAAAGCATATTTTTCAATCATACTTTTTCTTTTCATACTCTTTGATTTACTCCTTGATGGTATAGGTATATTTTTATCTATCTTCATTTTATTTTCCTCGTTTAATTTATACTATCAGTATATATTAATTTATACTGATAGTATAGTTTTTTCTCTTAGTTTTGCATCGCCTCATGTCTTTGAACAGCTAGTTCGTGATGATACTCTTCTAGACCTTCAATTTCATTTAACGATAACATTGAATATGGAGCTCGGTATTGTTTTCCTTCCATTTCAATAACTGCTTTTCTTTCGTTGAGTTTGATAATTTTAGCTTGTCTTTGTTTAGTTTTTTGAACTACCCAAACAACTTGTCCTAATTCAAACACACCTTGCATAGTTTCTTTTTTAGTTATTACTGTCATTTTTTTATCCTCGTTTTAAGTTAATTAATAAGTCGTTTTATCAACTTATACTTAAAGTATATATTATATTATATGAGAAAAAAAGAACTATTTAGAGTTATTTCCGACTTTTTCTGCTAATAAAGGGTCAATTATACCATTATTTACATATCTTAAATGGTCATTCGACTTGGTTATAGCATCAATACTTGTACATATTTCATCAATATTATATCTGTCAAAATTATCTGATATGAGCTGATTAATAATATTAATTGCATTATAACTTGCTCTTTGTTTAACTACTTTTCCGACTTCTTGCACTCTTCTTTTTAATTCTTCTTCTCCGAGTTTGTTTAATTTTTCTTGATATTCATTATTATTTAATTCATTGTTATTCATTTGCTCTATTCTCCACTATTTTCAAAATTTTATTTTCAGTATATTGATTAAACACTCTTATAAAATGTTTCAACTCCATATCGCCTATTTCAATATACTCATTCCTAGAATGTGAATATCTTTTAGTATCTAATACATCTTTGATATCACTCGGTATTTTTCTGTTCTCGACAGATGATTCAATTATTAGTATTTCTCTTATTTTCATTTATCTCCAACTATCTCCATTTATCCAGCAGACTAAAACTTTACGAGTTCCTTTTGTCACAGGTGTGACACAATGATTGAAGAAACTTGTAAATGCTACTAATTCGTTTTCTTTATTTTCGATAACTACTTCTTCGCCACCACTCATTATTTTAAGATGACCACCCTCAAAGTCATCATCTAATATCCAAGATATTGATATTTTTCTAGTAGAACCAATCTCACAATTTATGTCTGTGTGAGTCTTATAAAAATCTCCTGTGCTATATTCTAGATATTGAATATCTTGTATAGCTGATATTTTATAATTGAATATTTTATTAAGCTCAACAGCATAAACATGAAACAAACCACCTATCTTTGATTCTAAAGGTATTCTCCACATCTTAACTTTTCTAGTAAGTTTATCATCAACACCATAATTTACTTTGGCATCTTGTTGCACTCCAACACCACTAGATAGTTCTACTCTAGCTGAAACTAAGTCTGAACGATTGATAGGGAGTTTGACAACACCATAGTTTGGTATCTTATCCATATCAGGACTACCATGTGTTTGGAAGAAACTGCTTTTTAGAATTGTTAAAGACATATTCACACCTCGATTTCGCTGATAGATGTGCCGAGAGTTTTGACCCAAAGTTTATCACATCTACCAGCTTGATGATAAGCACCAAATGTCATTATGAGGAAAACATTAGAAAGGTGTGCTATTATCATCATCTTTTTCTCTTATCTCTAATCCATAGTATGACTCATTATCATATACATTTATATTTTTTTCTTCGCCATCAATGTCTATAATTCCTGATACAACTGTCTTGCTTTCAGGTTTAGAGTCAAATAGACAACCAATCTGTTTGAATATAGGATAATAATTTTTACCATTCCTAGATAATTCTTTGGTGACTATTACTTTTAATGGGTATCTTTTTTCTCCATTATCATCTAAAGCAACTTCTCCATTATCATCAGTATATGGTTTACTATCTTTTAATTTACCTTGTTTGAAGATTTCTATATTCGTATCAGGGTCACTCAATGAACCTTTACAATACTTATCTTCTTCTTTTATGTCTGTCATTTTACCACCTCTAAATTTTCTTCTTCTAAAATAGACACAGTTTGATATTTTCTCGTTGGGTTGCAATCTCTTTGCAAGTCCACCATCTTATGTGCCTGTTCTTCTGTATCAAATGGTTTACTACCTACCAAATAATAACTGCCATTAAGTTTCTCTATTACTAAATATTTCATATTATTTCCTACCATTTTTTGTTATTTGTTTTGATTAATGTTTCCTCTGCATTTTCATTACCATCTGTATCATCTGAAACAACACTGCCGAACCCATAAAGAGTCATTAGATTATATCTTTTTGCATAGGTTAATGAGATAGCAAATGACTGTGGGTTTGTCGGACTTCCACATACTAAAGGATATTCACTCACAGAAGTTTCTGTGTCATTTATATGTCTAACAACTGTTCTTAGATGTTGAACACCATCTTTTAGAATTATGTGATTAGTGAAAAAAAGTCCAAACTCATTGCCTTTACTGGCACATGCTATAGCATCTTCTAATATAGGATATGGACTACCTTCAGGTTTATCATCGTTTTTGAATCTTAAATTTCTACCATTAGCCTCGCATAAAAGATTTAATGATTGAAACTTATGGAGTGCAGTCCAAAGACCATACTCATCATTATCTTTTCTTGTTTGCTCGTTATGAGCTTTTAAGTGTTTACTTTCCATTTTTATTTCCTCTTTATCATTGTTTAATATTACAACTATATACTAAAAATATATATAAATAAAGTATTATTTCTCTACTTCTATGTTATTTTTCTTCAAAGTATCTTTGACAGAATCTTTGACCAGCTTTGATTTTAGTGCTTTTTCTACTTTAGGACTCATTCCACTAAATACAAAATGCTCATTGACCAGTTCTTCGACTCTTTTCTCGATGCCTTTAACATTTTTATTATCTTTTTTTACTTTTATCTTTGTCATTTTCTTCCTCTCCTATTAGTTTATTAAGATACCAAAGTGCTTTTTCCAAATCTTCGATACCATTTTTAAGTTTATATCTAGAAAGATATTTGATTATATTTCCCTCTAGATAATTCATTTTTTGGTCAAGTATAAAATCTATGACTTCAATCTTTCCTTGTTTATAGTGTTTTGGATTTATATTATCTTTCAAAATACAACCCACTCCTCAAATGTCGGCATAAATTTCTTCACTTTTCTCCTTATCATTTGTGAGCCACTTATTTCATCAGCATTTATTAATACGATATCTTCTATATTCTCGTTGAACATCTCGTTATACATAACTGCATAGGCACATAATTGAACACCATAGTTATCTTTGATGCTTTGTTTGGGTGTATTAGAAGTTTTAAAATCTATTACAGCTAAATAACCCTCATCATGATTATATCCTTTAATTTTAGCGATACAGTCAACACGACCATGAATCTTATATGTGTCTGAATAAAGTTCAGTTTCTATAAAAACGATATCATCAATCATTTCTAAATAGCCAAGCATATTCATGAATAATCCATTAGCTAATACACTGTCACATCTATGTGATGTTGGCATAGAGTTTTCTGAACTACTATAAAGATGTTTGAATTCTGTTGTAAAATATTCTTGTATCATTGAGTGTACTTTTAAACCTCTATTTGCACATCTTTTTGACTCAAAGTCAGCAACATCTTCTCCGAGTTCTTTTCGCCACTTTTCTAAACTACGATTTGGTCTAGCATTTATTATACTAGTGATACTTTGATAACCGAGATTCTTTTTCTTAAGTATCTCGGCACTTGCTATCGTTTTCCATTTTTCTTGTTTTGTCATAAAATACTGCCACCATTCAAAATATCTTCGATAGTATGTTTGTTGCTTTCAAAATACATATCTCGCTCTATAGGTAGACCGAGCTGACCCTTGAAATCTTTGAGTTCATTGAGGTCAATATAACCAGCCTCTCTTTCTTGTAATTGTGCAACACCAAAAGCGATATTGGTTTCAGGGTTTAACTCGGTTAGCCACCAAGTGCCAATACCAGTAGGATTGAATAATTTTACGACTACTTTGAAATCAACACTTTTAGGGTGTACATCATTCCATTCTTTTTTATGAGCTATGTGATTTTTAATCAATTTATCTCTTTGCGATTTTAATAATAGTTTCATTATTTTTTGCCCCCATAAGTGTAAACTCCAAATGGCATCATGCCCCATCTTTTTCTTTCATGTTTTCTTGGCATTACCATTTCCATTTCTATGTTGTAATGCACTCTTAAAGCATGAATAACAGCCGATAACCTTGTAATTCTATATTTACTTATAGCTGTCCAAGATGTGATAGTCTTGCTATAAATAAGATGTTTCAAGATTATTGCTCTTTGGTTTCCATCAGGATTTTTAATATCCCAAAGATGTCTTTTATTGATTTCTTTATTTTTCATAATATTTCCTCGTTTAAGTTAATATGAATACAATGTTATACTTAAAATATAAATATGTAAAGTATTAAATTACTTTTATTATATTTACTTTTAATATAAAATAAACCATAATGACTAAAAAACATGGAGATATATTATATGAATTTTAAACATTACCTTGAAAAACAATCACTTAGCGTGAGTAAAGTAGCTAAAGTATTAGATGTTCCAGAGGTCACTGTCAATTCTTGGAAGTATGGTCAGAAGATTCCTACTAAGAAAAACATGGAAAAGATTATCGAATTTACTAATAAAGAAGTCCAACCAAATGATTTTTATATTTGGAACTTCAATAAAAAATGAGTTTTACAGCTATTTCTTGGGCAGTTAATCAAAAAACTGACTGTAGTGGCTCTAAATTAGTTCTGATACAGTTGTGCAATTATGCAGATAATAATAATGAGTGCTATCCAAGTATCACTCATTTATCTGAAAGGTGCTGTTGCTCGGAAAGAAGTGTCACTAGGTATATCAGGAAGTTAAAAAAGCTAAATTTCATAACAGTCAAAAAAGTTGGAAAGGGTTTACAGAAACATAACCATTATAAGATAAAAATCCCTGACACATTACCAGTCAAATTGACTCATAATACTAATATATCTAATGACAATAAGTTTGTCAGACAGAAAAGCAGAAATAAAAATTTTATTGCTGGATAATACTTTATTTATATATATTTTTAGTATATAGTTGTATTAATTAATAACGAGGATAAAACAATGAAAAGAGTATTCACCATATTAAAAACTAGAGAAGTCACTAGATTCGAAAGGATAACTGCTGATTCAGTAGAAGAGGCTATCCAAAAAGTAGAAAAAAAAATCAAAGATGAGGGTTTCGATGTACCTTGTGATTGGAAATACGATGGTAGCGAAGGTACTTACAATATGAGTATGCACAATGTTGGCGATGTAGAAAATGGAAACTAAAATAGATGGTATTCATACTGCTAAAAGTTTGTATGAGGGTTTATGGGAACTGTATGAGGGTAAAACTTGCAAAAGATACTCAACAGGGTTTAAAGATTTAGACCCTATCATGCAGTTGGTAAAACCTAGTTTCATATTGATGACTGGTACACCAAACTGTGGTAAGTCAAGTCTGACATACGATATCATAATGAAAACTGCTAAAGAGCATGGATTTAAGTATATGATTTATTCTCCAGAGCATTCTTTAGCAGTCAATCTTAAAAGACTTATTGAGAAGTTTGTGAGGAAACCCTTTGATGCTATGTTCGAAAATAGATGTACCATTGATGAGGTTCAAGAGGCAGTCAGTTTCATTGATGAACATTTTTATTTTATAGATAAGCAAGGAGATTCTCCTAATATAGACTGGATATTGGAGAGAGCGAGATACTGTGTAGAGAAGTATAACATAGATGGTATTGTCACTGACCCATATAACGAAATTAACCCAGCGAGAGCAAATCTAAGGGAAGATGAGCATATATCGGTACTTATATCCAAGATTAAAAGATTCAATCGTGAGAATGATGTGATTAGTTTTATGGTAGCACACCCTACTAAACAGATAAGAAATGCTGATGGCTTATTTGAAGTCAAGTCTTTGTATGATGTTAGTGGTTCAAGTCATTGGAATAATAAAGCTGATATCGGTGTCATTGTCACTAGGGATTTTGAGAAAGGTCAAACCAAGGTCAGAGTCGCTAAAGTCAGGGAAGTAGATGTGCAAGGAAACATTGGAGAGATAACACTTCGTTGGAATAATAATACAAAATGTTATGATTCATTAATGAATAAATTTTAGGAGCTAATATGAAAATAGTAGAGAAGAATGTAGCAGATATAAAACCAGCTGATTATAACCCTCGTGAAATAACCAAGAAACAATATGCCGAAATTAAGGAAAGTATCGGTAAATTCGGTCTAGTTGACCCTCTTATTGTCAATATACACAAAGATAGGAAAAATATATTAGTTGGTGGTCATCAAAGATTGCAAGTCATAAAGGACATGGGATTAAAAACAGCGCCGACTGTTGAAGTGAACCTTGATATCAAACAAGAGCAAGAATTAAATGTTAGACTTAACAAAAATCAGGGACAATGGAATTTTGATAGTCTAGCTAATTTCTTTGATGTTGATAATCTTGTAGATTGGGGTTTTGATTCTAAAGAATTAAACTTTTCTAATGTAGATTTGAACGACACAGTAAGTGCAGTAGATGATTCTTTTGAGGGTGGTGGAGATGACTTTTTACCATCACAAGTTAGAATGGTTCAGTTATTTCTTAGTTCAGAAACAGAGCCATTGTTCAGAACACAGATAGAAAAATTGAAACAGGTTTATAATTCTGAAAATATAACTGATGCAGTTATGACAGCAATTAACAATGAATATGAAAGTAATAACAGTTAAAGAGCAGAAAACTAAAGAGGAACTTGATGAAATCAAAGGCACATATCTTGATGAGTCATACATAAAGTATCCTATACCAAAAGATAATACGACATTTAAGAATGAAGATGGCGATATCGTTGCAGTTTATCTGAACAAGATTGTACCTTTTGAACATTGTAAAAAAGCATTCCCATTTCTTAGGAGAGCATCACTTAGGTTATCTAACAACAGAGGAATGGCATCAGGTCAGACAGATGAAATTAAAGTTGGTATGAAAATAGATGGTTTATATGTAGGAAAGGTTCTCGGTCATGGTAAGTTTATACCCTTGAAGAAAGATGGTACTCTCTCTAATTCGCCAAAGGCGATAGCAGTAAATTCATCAGTCATAGGTTATATGGATAGATATGCTAGGATTCCATATTGCAGAATGACAGAATATAGTCAAAGATTCTTTGAAGAATATAAGCAAACACTACCATACATAAGATATATCTCGAAACTCTATGAAACATTTGTTCCAGAAAAATATAACTTGCAGAAAGAATATTGGCATAAAATACATAAAGATTTCAGGATTGATAATACAGCATTTACGACTGTCACTCTTAACAATAATTTTAGGACTGCTTGTCATACAGATAAAGGAGATTATCAAGATGGTATCGGAAATTTAGCAGTATTAGAGAAAGGGAAATACGATGGTGCTTATACTGTTATCCCAAGATATGGTATAGGATTAGATGTCAGAAATACAGATGTAGGATTCTTTGATGTCCATGAAATACATGGGAATACTGAGATAGTCAAACATGGTGCTTGTGAAAGAGTGTCTGTAGTCTGTTATGTCAGAGAAAAAATGATTAATTGTGGAAGTGCTAAAGAAGAATTGCAGATAGCACTAGAAAGGGATAAATGAAATGTGTAGCGATAGGTGGTGTACCAGCAGTTGGCAAGTCTACCATTGTGACTAACTTCTTAAAATATAACGATTATTGGCAAGACTATAAATACAAAAAAGTCAGAGGTCATTATAACAAGGAATTGAATTTATTCATTATCGGTGTATATGGAACATCAGTTTTCGGAGGCACAGATAAACTTTCTATGGCAGTACAACCTGATTTTACTGAGTTCGTGAGTAAGTATAACGAAAAAATAAACATCTTATTTGAGGGTGATAGGCTCTTTACATATAACAATCTGATGATGCTTAAAGAATACTATGAACTAGAAACTGTGATAATAGAATCAGAAAAAACTAAACAACGACACATAGAGAGAGGAGATAAGCAATCAGAGGTTTTTATAAAAAGTAGAGCCACGAAGATAGACAATATAATCGAGAGTATTGATAATTATACTGTCTATCCAAATAATGATG
>MDSV01042565.1_pt1 | contig 11868 bp, 10 predicted proteins | sample 810851 | NCBI WGS metagenome assembly MDSV01 (sample SAMN05326640, study PRJNA326480) | marine metagenome | isolation source: seawater | place: Atlantic Ocean: North East | collected 2012 | reverse complement strand
TACCTTTTGTTGTAAATTATATTTGACTAATTCATCATTTTTTGAAGGAGATGAACCTATGAAAAATAAATTTTCTCCTAAAACATTTATATAAGATATATGGGTATAAGGGATACCTATTTCCTCTTTTATATTACCTGAGAAATCTAAAATTCTAATTAATCCATTCTTTTTATTTTCAGATAAACCTCTAAGAATTATTTTATCTTCTTCATAAAAATCATAAGTTTTAAAACCAAATTGCCAGGATGGGCCTGCATGTTCTTTGGATTCATCAAGAATGTTTATATTTTCTCCTTCTTCATTTTTATGCAGATTCCACCACCCAGATTCATCACTAACAAAAAATAGCTCTCCACTATCAGACCATTCTGGTTGTAAAATACTTGTATCTACTCCACCAGAAATAAATTCGCTTTTCTCAATGGAACAATTACTTATATCGATATTTGCTTGCTTTAGTTCAGATCCATCCCATGGCATATTTGGGTGATTCCATTCAGTCCAAGATAATTTATCATTTTGTTTATTTAACCTTGGTGAAGAATAAAAATCACTCCCAGTTAATAAAACCTCTAAATTGAATGAACCATCGGTTGTTATTGCCACTATTTCGTTCTTAGGCTCACCCTTTACATTATGATCTTCTCTTACACAAATAATCCATTTTGAGTCCATAGTTAATATTAAATCAGCATATCTAAAACCTCTATTAACTTCTGGCTCAGCAGAAATTGGAAATATTTTATTATTATCAATACAATAAATTCTTTGGTCATCCCAGTTTGTAAAAAAAACTTTACCCTGTTGAACTGTAAAAGAGGCTCCTCCATATTCATGCACTGCATTTCTCGAATTATATCCCTTTGGCAAAATGTCTATAATTTTTTTTTCGTTAATTTTTCTACTTACTATTACATATCTTCCAGATTCTTCAGGCCTACCTTCTAACCAGTAAATTCTCTCATCATCAATTTTCACCTCGGATAATCTTAGTCCTTGTTTAGTAATTAATTCTGCTGAAATTTCTGATTCCCAAGATTCATAGTAACTATTATTTTTCTTATTCATAATTTTCCTAAATGTTTAGTTTATTTTCTATATTGATATAAATTATCTATGACTCTATTAATATTTATATATAAAATATTATATTAGAACATTAAAAAACAAAGCAAAATTTATAAAGTTTCTTATGGAAATACAAAATAAAAAAAGAATATTGACAGGAATTAGACCAACCGGAGCACTTCACCTTGGGCATTATGTTGGCGCATTACATAATTGGATTGATCTTCAAGAGGAGTATAATTGCTTTTTTTTAATTGCAGATTATCAAGCTTTAGGTGACCACTTTAATGATATTGATCTTATTAGAAAATCAGTAATTGATGTGACAATAGATTGGCTCTCAGTTGGATTGGACCCAGAAAAATCTTCTTTTGTTATACAAAGTTTTATCCCTGAATTTGCAGAATTAACTATGTTGCTTAGTTTTATAACACCCTTAGGTATGCTTGAAAGAAACCCTACACTAAAAGGAGAGCTCGATAGCCTTGAAATAGAAAAAAGAACTGTTGGCTTCTATAACTATCCAATGAGTCAGGTTGCAGATATACTTCTACCAAGAGCAAATCTAGTCCCAGTTGGAGATGACCAATCTCCTCATGTAGAGATGACAAGAGAAATTGCAAGAAAATTCAATAGAATGTTTGGTAAAGTTTTTGCTGAACCTGATACATTAATTGGTAAAATACCAAGGCTTTCTGGAACTGATGGTCAAGGAAAAATGAGTAAATCAAAAGGGAATGTTATCATGCTTAGTGATGATGAAAAAACTGTAAATAAAAAAGTTCGCTCAATGTATACAGATCCTAATAGGATAAGAGCTGACATACCTGGAAAAGTTGAAGGAAATCCTGTTTTTGAGTACCATGATGCATTTAATAGAAACTTAGATCAAATCAAAGATTTCAAGGATAGATATAAAAAAGGTAATATTGGAGATGTAGAGGTGAAAACTGCTCTTGCTAAATCAATTAATGATTTTTTAGACCCCATAAGAGAGAAAAGAGCTTATTATGAAAAAAATATTTCAATTGTAAAAGAATCATTAGAAGTAGGTATGTCTAAAATCAAACCTTTAGCTTCTGAAACTATTGAACTAGTTAGAGAAAAAATGAAAATTTCTAAATATATAGATAAATAGGAGAAATCAATTGAGTCATTTTTATCCTGATTACGAAAAATTTCAAGAATTATCAAAAGAATATAATCTTATCCCTGTTTATAAAGAAATAAGTGCCGACCTCGAAACTCCTGTTTCTGCATATCTCAAAACATCTGACGGACCCTACTCTTTTCTTTTAGAATCTGTAGAAGGTGGGGAAAATTTAGCGAGATATAGTTTTATCGGAACAAACCCATCAGAAGTAATTAAGACTGGAAAAAATTCTACGTATGGTGAAGTAAACCCATTAGATGAATTAAGAAAAAAAATGAAAAATATTCACTATGCACCAGTGGATGGATTGCCAAAATTTCACGGTGGTGCAGTTGGATATCTATCTTACGACAGCATAAAGTATTTTGAACCAACTGTTCCTGAGATAAACAAAAGTGACCAAGATTTAGACGTGCCTGAATCAGTATTTATGCTATCAGACTCTTTACTTATTTTTGACCATGTTAAGCATACAATTATTATTGTTGCTCATGCAAAAATCAATTCAGATATTTTAAATGTTTATGAGAGTGCAAAGAATACAATAACTCAGTTGATTAAAAAACTTAACAACGAAGTTTCTGAAGAAGAAAAAATTAAAAATTTTATACCCCTTTCTCAAATAAAAAATCTTCATAATCAAATTTCTTACGATGAATCAATCGAAGATAAAGGAAAATCATTTATACCAAATATGACTAAAGAGTACTATAAAGATTCTGTAAAAAAATGTAAAAAAGCAATAAATGATGGAGAACTTATACAAGTTGTTTTTTCTCAGAGGATGTCAAGATATACAGAAATTAAACCTTTCAATTTATATCGTTCACTTAGAGCTATTAACCCTTCACCTTATATGTTTTTTCTTCATTTAGATGAATTTAATATAGTAGGTGCTTCACCAGAATTATTAACGCAAGTGATCGATAAAAAAATGGCTGTTCACCCTATTGCTGGTACAAGACCCAGGGGTAAGAATGATAAGGAAGACAGCAAATTAGAAGAAGATTTAATAAATGATGAAAAAGAATTGTCTGAGCACTTAATGTTACTAGACTTAGGAAGAAATGATGTTGGAAAAGTCTGTGAAACAAGTTCTGTCAATGTAACTCAAAGTTTCGAGATAGAAAAATATTCTCATGTAATGCATATAGTGTCGCATGTTACAGGTAAATTATCTAATGACTTTGATAGCTATGATGCTCTTCAATCAGCTTTTCCAGCAGGTACAGTTTCTGGTGCACCAAAAGTAAGGGCAATGCAACTAATTTCTGAGTTAGAACCAACAAAAAGAGGAGCATATAGCGGAGCTGTTGGATATTTTAGTTTTACTGGAAACATGGATACAGCAATTTCTCTCCGAACTATGATAGTAAAAGATAATATTGCTTACTTACAAGCTGGAGGAGGAATCGTAGCTGATAGCAATATAGAAAAAGAGTATGAAGAAACAATTAATAAAATGAGTGCAATGATGGCTGCAATTAATCATGCTGAATTATCCTCTGAGAATAGTTGATAGAATATAATTATGATTTTTTTATTAGATAATTACGATAGTTTTACTTATAATTTATTTCAGTATATTTCTGAGTTAGGCGATAATGTTCGCGTAGAGAGAAATGATAAAATTACTATACAAGAATTAGAAAAACTTTCTCCAAAAAAAATAATTATTTCTCCTGGCCCATCTCACCCAAAAAAGGCTGGAAATTCTGTGGAAATTATTAAACACTTTGCAGAAAAAATTCCTATTTTAGGTGTTTGCTTAGGTCACCAATGTATTGCATTTGCTTACGGAGGAAAAATAATTAAAGCTAAAGAAATTTATCATGGAAAATCATCAAAAATCTACCATAATAATGAAGGGGTTTTCAGAAATTTACCAGATCCTTTTACAGCCGTAAGATACCATTCTTTAGCAATAGAAAAAAAATCTCTTCCTAAAGATTTTGAAATAACTGCTACTACAAAAAATAATATAATAATGGGTATAAAGCATAAAAAGCTTGATTTAGAAGGAGTACAATTCCATCCTGAATCAATTAAAACTGAGTGTGGAAAACAATTAATAAAAAACTTCCTTTCAAAATGAACATACAAAATGCGATAAAAAATCTAGTTACAAATAACGACCTTACCGAATTAGATGCTGAAGAGGTAATGTTTGAAATTATGACAGAAAAAGTAACTCCTGCTCAATTTGGATCTTTTATTACTGCACTAAAAATGAAAGGTGAAACTGCTTTTGAAATCGCTGGTATGGCCAAAGCTATGAGATCTGTCTCATTAAAAATTAACATTCAAGATGATGTACTTGACACCTGCGGAACAGGAGGAAGCGGTTTGAATTGGTTTAATATTTCTACTGCTTGCGCATTTGTAATTTCTGGAGCTGGAATAAAAATTGCAAAACATGGAAATAAGGCAATGTCTGGAAAATCTGGAAGTGCAGATGTTCTAAATGATCTTGGAGTTAATATTAATTTGGAACCAGAAAAAGTCAAGAAATGTATAGAAAGTATAGGTGTAGGTTTTATGTTCGCGCAAACTTTTCATCCTGCTATGAAATTTGCCGGGCCTTTAAGACCACAAATTGGCATACCAACTATATTCAATTTTCTTGGACCGCTTACCAACCCTGCTCGCGCATCACACCAAGTTCTGGGTGTTTCTAATTTTAACTTCGTTGAAAAAATTGCAAAAGCTTTAGAAATTTTGGGAACAAAATATTCATTTGTTGTACATTCTGAATCTGGTGCAGATGAGATAGATATAGAAGGACATACATGGGTCTATCAAATTAACGAAAATGGAATTAAACGAAGAAAAACAAGAGCTGCAGATTTCGGATTACCTGAAGGCAAAAGAGAACATTTGATTATAAATAATATAGGTGAATCTTCAAAAATAATAAAAAAAGTTCTTACAGGTGATGGTAAATCGGAAAGAATCAATTTATCAAAAGATACTTCATGTAGAAATATAGTAATAATGAATGCTGCTGCTGGAATTATTGCTGCAGGTAAAGCAAATGCATTTCAAGAAGCTGCTGAAATAGCAAAGGATTCAATAGATTCAGGTAGAGCTTATAAAAAATTAGAAGAGCTAATAAAAATAAGTCAGGAATTATCTTGAAAAAAAATGAAAATATCTTAACTGAAATTGTAAAAAAAAGAAAACTAGATATTGAAAGAAAAAAATTATTATTTAGCCAAAATAATTTAATTTCTATGGGAGAAGATATAAAAATTATAAATTCTCTTGAAAAAAAAATTGTTTCTAATAAAAATATTTCCATAATTGCTGAGATGAAGAGAGCTTCTCCCTCTGCTGGAGTTCTAAAAGAAAACTTAATTCCTGAAATTAGAGCAAAGGAATATTTTAGATTTGGAGCTTCAGGAATTTCTGTTTTAACTGAACCAGATTTCTTCAAGGGCTCAATGATTGACCTTGAGAATGTTTCAAAGATATCAAAAAAAAATAAAATCCCTGTTTTATGTAAAGATTTTATAATAGACGAATATCAAATTTATGAAGCTAAAGCTTATGGAGCTGATTGTATTTTACTTATAATTGCTATACTAGAACCCAGTGAATATGCGGCTTTTTATACACTATGCGAAAAATTAAATTTAGACGTAATAGTTGAAGTATTTGATGAAAACGAACTTGAAATTGCAATGAAAATTTCTCCAAAAATAATTGGTATTAATAATAGAAACCTTAAGACATTAGAAACTTCTTTGGATGTGTTTGCCACTTTATCAAAATATATTCCAGATCAAACTATTAAAATAGCAGAAAGTGGAATGAAAAATATAGAAGATGTTAACTTAATGAAAATTCACGGAGCTGATGGAATTCTAATGGGAGAAACATTAATGAGACAAGATGAAAAATTACATAATTTCATGAAAAAAATAACTAATATTCCGGCAAAATGAAACATCAAACAAAAATTAAAATATGTGGAATCAAAAATATTGCTAACGCTAAATGTGTATTAGAAAATAATGCTGACTACATAGGTTTAATTTTTGTAAAAAAATCAAAAAGATATATTGATTTTTTTACTGCAAAAAATCTGATTATGAAGATAAGAAATATTCCTTCTAAAACAAAAATAGTTGGGATTTTTCAAGATGAAAATTTAGAAATTATTAATAATTATTATATTAATTTAGGTCTTGACTTTGTTCAAATTGCTGGTAATTATAATGATGAATTTCTGGAGAAAATAAAACACCCTAAAATTATTCAAATTTCAATAAAAAACAATCATACTAAAGAAGAAATCTGTAAGCTAATAAATCATCATAAAGAATTAAATCATAAAGTCTTAATTGATTCTTTTGACAAAAATATTGGCGGGGGAACAGGAAAAAAATTTAACTGGAATATCGTAAAAGACTTTCTAGGCATCAACGGAATTTTTCTAGCTGGAGGATTAAATTCTAATAATATAAACTCTGCAATGAAATTAATGCCATGGGGTATTGATATTTCTACGGGCGTGGAAACTGATGGAGAAAAAGATAATAATAAAATTTCTGAATTCATAAGTATGGTTAAAAATTATGCTAAATAATAAAGTTGTATTTGCTGCTATTTTATTATTATTTCCAATTTTATCATGTACATCAACAAAGACTTTAGTTGAAATTGGATGTCAAGAATATGATAATAATATTACAGCTTGTTTAGATAAAAATTATGCAGACAATACTAATAATAGGCAAAGTTTAAATCTTTGGCTACCTTGTAAAATTAATGAATGTAATAAAAAATTCCCTTTAATTATTCATATTCATGGTGGCGGTTTTGCAGTAGGCGAAAAAATGGAACATCCAAACTTTGATTTGCTGAGAGCAGGGTTTGCATTTTCATCAATAAATTATCGATTAATACCAGAAAATAATTTCCCTGATTATTTGCATGATGCAAAGGCAGCGATAAGGTGGTTCAGAGGAAATAGTGAAGAGGTGAAAATTGATACCGCAAAAATAGGAATCTATGGAGAATCTGCTGGAGGAGCCCTAACATCTTATTTAGCATTTACGAACGGAGTAAATGAAGTAGAAATTGATGGAAATATTATTGATGTTGAAGGTAATATTGGCAGTAACAAAAATGAATCCTCAGAAATTAACGGAGCAATAAACTATTTTGGTCACGCTGATTCAGAAATGTTTTGTGATTTAAAAAAAGGTTTAGACCCAAACTGCGAAGATACAAGTGACTTTTGTCATTCTTGCACAAGTCCAATATCTTATATTGGTAATGGCTCATCTGTTCCATACATGATTATACACGGCACAGATGATAATGTTGTTCCGTATATTCACGGAGAAATGCTAAATGACAAATTTAAAAAAATGTATCCTAATAATAATCCAGAACTAACATTTATTACAGTTGAAAATGGTACACACGGAATGTGGGATAGAAAAACTTTCGATGAACTAAATAGAATAACAAAAAATTTCTTTAGCAGAAATATACTTATTAATAATGATTTTAATATTCAAGAAAGTAGAATAATTATTTCTGAAAAACTTGACTTCAATAAAAATATGAAAAAAAGTGAAATACAAAAAAAATGATAGATCGTAAAATAAAAATAGTCCAATATGGTACTAAACATGGTCATGCTGAAGGTGTTCTAAAAGTAATTTTAGAACATCCAAATGTAAATTTAGTTGGGGTTTATGAACCAGATAAAGAAAGGGTTGCTCAGTTATTGAACATAAAAAATTCTATCTGGAAAAAAGTACAATTTTTAAGTGACAAGAGTTTTTTAGATGATACATCAATAGTTGCTGCTTCTTGCGAAAGTTCAAATTTCGAAAGTTTAGACCATGTTGAAGAATTAATTAATAGTAATAAACATGTTTTTTATGACAAGCCTGCAGGCAATAATATTAAACAATTTTCAAGGATAATAAATTTAGCAAAAAAGCAAAGAAACTTAATACAACTTGGCTACATGTTTCGTGACCATGATGGATTTGAAAAAATTTTGGATATATCGAGATCTAATATAATTGGAGATGTTTTTCAAATAAGAGCACATATGTCAACAAAAATTCCAGAAAAAAATCCAAAAGGAATGCTTACGGGAAAAGAAGGAATTAGCTCATTTAAAGGAGGTATATTTTTTGATTTAGGCGGTCATATGATTGATCAAATTATTTCAATATTAGGAGCTCCCAATAAAGTATTTAGTTTCTTGAAAAATAATGAAAATAATGAAAATCTACCTTTTTTTATGGATAATACGCTAGGTGTTTTAGAATTTAATAATGCTTTAGCAACAGTGGAAATTACTGCCTCTGAAATTAATCCACTAGCTAGAAGATTTGAAGTTTATGGTACTATGGGATCAGTAATACTAGAACCGTTTGAACCTGCTGAAAAATTAAAATTGCACCTAGAATATGAAACAGAAATTTATAAAAAAGGTGTTAATTTCATAAGTTTAGAGAATAAGCCTAGGTACAAAAAGTCTTTTGACGGATTTATAAGTAATATTATTAATAACTCATCACCAAAAAGAACGTTAGAACATGAAGAAAAGGTTCAAGAAATTCTTCTTTCTTGTATAAAAAACAATCAAATTTCAAGCTAAGTGATTAAAGTCTGAGGGCCAGGAAACCTTATATAATGCCGTAGATTTCAGATTGATATTTTCTATTTTAGCATCAGTAAATACACATCTATAAAATTTCGCCCCAGAAAAATCAACATTTTTTATGGTGATATTAAAAAAGTTAGTTCTATTAAATATTGATTTTTTTGCTGATATATTCTCAAGAAATCCATTTCTAAATTTTACAGAGTTAAAAATTGTTTCATCAAGATTGCAATTTACGAACGTGGCGTGGTCGAGTAAAGATCTAGAAAAATCAAATTTAGCAAAATCTTTATTTGAGAAAATGGCTCCTCTGAGATCGAGCTCTTGATATTGATTTTTATTATGCCAATCCTCTAAATCTTTAAAGTTAGATGTTAGTATGATTTCTAGATGATTTTTGTTCATTATGGCCTATATTGAATAATAATCTTTATAATTGAAACAAATTTGTAACATTTTTTTGTTAAATTATAAAATAAATAATAAACAATTTAAAGATAGGAATTAGATATATGTCCTACATAGCAGAATATTTATGGATTGATGGAACAAAACCATCAGCAAAAATTCGTTCAAAAGCAAAAGTCATTTCAGATAGCGAAAAACCTGGTATTTGGGGTTTTGATGGTTCATCAACTAATCAGGCTGCAGGTGAATCTTCTGACGTTGTACTTAGTCCTGTTATGGTCACTCCTGATCCAATAAGGGGTGGTGATAATAAACTAGTATTATGTGAAACATTATTAACAGATATGGAAACACCTCACCCTACAAATACTCGTGCTAAATGTGCAGTTGTAGCTGAAAAATACTCTTCTTTTGAAACTTGGTTTGGACTAGAACAAGAGTACACTTTTTTTGAAGGTACCCAACCTCTTGGATGGCCAGATATTGGATTCCCTGCACCTCAGGGAGGATACTACTGCGGTGTCGGTGCCGATGAAATTTTTGGCAGAGAGGTAGTAAACAAACATCTTCAAGCATGTATAGATGCTGGTTTAAGTATCGCAGGCATTAACGCTGAAGTCATGGCTGGACAATGGGAATTTCAGATCGGGCCAGTAGAAGCTCCAAAAGTTGGCGATGAAATATGGCTAGCAAGATGGTTGTTGCAAAGAATTGGTGAAGATATTAAAGGTCCAAAAGGAATGCCAATTTCTGTTAGTTTTGATGCTAAGCCTGTAAAAGGTGATTGGAATGGAGCAGGATGCCACACAAACTTTTCAACTAAGCAAATGAGATCTTCTTTTGAAGCATGTGAAAATGCTGCAAAATCTCTTGGAGAGCCCGGAAAACCCGAACTCCACATTGCAAATTATGGAGTAGGAGTTGAGGATAGATTAACAGGTGCACATGAGACTGCAAAATATTCTGAGTTTTCATATGGCATATCTAATAGAGGGGCCTCAATAAGAATACCTTGGCAAGTAGCTAAAGATGGGAAAGGTTACATTGAAGATCGAAGACCAAATGCAAACTGTGACCCATATTTGGTAACACAAATGATTATTGACACCGTTTGTACTAGTGCAAGTAAATAGTTTACTAATGACTTATAAATAAAATAGCGAATTTTTATTCGCTATTTTATTTCAGCTATTTAAAAATTCATCACTTTCTCTATTAAAAAATTCAACATTAATTCGTAATTTTTCAAGAGTTTGAACTAGAGTCAACTGCCCCTGGGGAACATGATTTTTTTCGAAAAACTTATGTATATCATTAGATAAGTTTTCTTTACTCAATGATGTTAACCCAGATAACATTCTTACTATGCTATTTGATGGGAATTTATTTAATATATCTTCCCAATTATCTTTTATAAAAGTCCAAGTTTTGTCACCAAATGTTTTATTCCTCAAACATAAAGCTATTAAATATGGAGCGTCCTGGGTACGAATAGTTCCGTCTAGAGACATTTTCAAGGTGTTTAAAAATGATGATTCATGGTTAAATAAACATAATGAACTTTGATATCGCCTCTCTTCTTGAGGATTCTTAGCATTTTTAAACTTATCTACAAATACTTCATAGTCTTTACCTTCACCATTACTTGCAACAACTGAGATAATTGATGACAATAGGTTGGGTTCAATATATTTGTCTGTTTTAAGATGCTCTTCATGTAATTCTCTACAGTAATCAATTGTTTTTTTATCATTACAAATATTAGCTTTAATTTTTATTAATATACCGCGTAATTCTAGCAATCTAGGAGAATCATCCTTACCGGGTAGATAACCAAATTTTTCAATTAGAGGATTAATAATTTTCAGAATTTTTCCTACGAAAATTTCCTTATTATTTTTATTAGTTAATTTATCTAGCGAATATAAACATGAAGAAAGTAATATCCATACATCCAAATCTTTTTCTTTTTCATAATTTTGGATAAAGTCTAAAAATTTAGAGGCTGATAAATTACCTGACAAAACTGTTGCCCATAGATCATCCAAAAGTGTATATCTTTCTATTGGTAAAATTCCTGAGTTAATTGCCTTTGATAACAGGTCAAGTAATGTTTTACTATAATTTATCCTAAAGAAACCATTGGAATTTGCATTGAAAAATATCCATTCAACTTCACCATTAAGATGAAAGCTTCTCGATTGTTTTTCAAGAAGTATTTTTTCATCATAAATTTTACCATTCATTGAATACTTAATATTAATAGGTATGAACCAGTTAGTAGTATCGTTTTTTGAATCCTTAGAGAATAAAAACTTGCTCTGACTAATTATAATTTCTTTTTTATTTTTACCATAATCAACAGATACTAGAGGATATCCTTTTTGGAAAATCCATGAGTTCATTATTTGATTGACTGGTTGTGAAGATTTATTTTCAATAGCATTCCATAAGTCATCTGTCTCTGTATTTTTATAAGAATATTTCTTAAGATAATGAACTATTCCATTTCTAAAAACTTCATCTCCTAGAAATTGCTCAAGCATTCTAAGAACCGAGCCACCTTTTTCATAAGTTAATAAATCAAACATACCTTCAG
>MDSV01181964.1_pt1 | contig 11869 bp, 13 predicted proteins | sample 810851 | NCBI WGS metagenome assembly MDSV01 (sample SAMN05326640, study PRJNA326480) | marine metagenome | isolation source: seawater | place: Atlantic Ocean: North East | collected 2012 | reverse complement strand
TTAATAAATATAGTAAAATGTCAAATAAAAAATTAGAATTAATTTATGGTTGTATGTTTTCAGGAAAAACATCAAAATTAATAGAATTTTATAACAATTTAAAAGATAATAATAATTGTATAGCAGTGAATTATATATATGATAAACGATATAGTAATGAGGACACTATAGTATCACATAATAAAGAAAGTATAAATTGTTATTGTTGTGAAGATTTACAAGATTTAATAAATAAAATAGAATATGAAAATATAAAATACGATTATATATTTATAAATGAAGGACAATTTTTTAAGAATTTATTAAAAAATATATTATATATTAGAGACAATTTAAAAATAAATATAATAATATGTGGATTAACTTTGGATTATGAGAGAAAACAGTTTGGTGAATTAATGGATTTGATTCCATATTCAGATAAAATACACGAATGTAAAGGTAAATGTAATAAATGTGAAAATAAATCATTATATTCACATAGATTAATAGTAAATAAAAATGAGCAAGTTTTAATAGGAAGTTCAGATAAATATATACCTTTATGTGAAGAATGTTGGAATAAATATAATCATAAAAATTAAAAAATTTATATTTTAAAAGGTGTTCTAATATTATAATTTTTAATTTCATTTCGAATTTGATTTATTTCTAAAGTAAAAGAAACATTATAATTATCTAAATCAACAAGTATACCATTATGATAACGTAATTTAAATTTTAATTTTGATATTTTTTCAATAGGAGGCTGATAGTAACTAAAAGAGTGAATATTATCTAAATTAATAAAACCATTATCAAAATTATTAAATACATTAGGAATTTTAGCAAAAAAAGCATTAGGTTTACCAGTGTTAATATTAGTATTATGGTTATTAATATATGGTATAATTTCATCAGAAGTATTAAATCTATCAATTTCTAAATAAAGAAATTCATAATAAGATAAATTTACTTTTTTAGTAGATTTAATTAATTGATTAGTATTATTAGTAATTATAATATTATTATGATTAAAATTTAATTTATCAATTACTTCACTGACTATAGAATTTTTATCAAAACCTAAAATAAAACCTAACCCCCAATCAGAATGTTGTTTAAATATATCATTATAATTATTATTACAAGTAATATTATAACTTAAATCATTGTCTTTGAAAATAAAAGAAAAATTTTCATTTGAATTAAAATACATTTTTTGATTTAAAGTATTAAAATTAACACTTATATCAGTAATAAAATTTTTGATATTATTTTGTAGACATATAGCTAAATCTTGATTATTGTAAAATCCATTTTCTAATGTAATAAGATGTTTTTGATAATTTTTTAAGATGAAAAATTTATTATTTTGTAAAGTCTCACTAATATTATCTAATTTATTAGGTATTTTTATATTTAATAATTTAATAGATTCAATATTATTATATAATACTGGAGTTGTAATTTCAAAATTATTAGCACGTGGCCATTTATTAATGTCTCGATCAACGCTATCAATAGATAATATTTTTCTATCTAAAGTATAATTTTGTAATCTTTCTATTAATAATTCTTCCATGAGGTATAATTATAATATTATAATATTAAAATTATAATATTATATTTTATATTATCATTATATTATATTATATTTTATATCATTATATTATATATTAATATAATTATGAGCGAGGGTAATAGTAGTTCTTTACAACGTAGTTCTGGTTCAAGTAGTTCTCTACAAACTAATTCTCTTGAGGCAAGAGGAAAGTTAAGAGGGGTATTCGGTTTTGGTTTATCTAATAATGAAAATTTAGATTTTTTGAATTTAGTTGTATTAGCAGTCGCAGGAATAATTATAAAATTATGTTTTAGTGAAGTAGGAGGAAATAAAAAAAGAGGCGTAACTGGATCAGCATCTAATACTATATGGGGGTATGGATTAACAGCTATATCATTATTTATTATGATGTTTTTATCTTTGAATTTAAATTTGACATCTAAACAGCTAAGGTCAACAAATGAGTTTCATCATTTAATAGATAATATATCAATTATTGACTTAGCAGAAATATGGCCTATATTATTTACTTTTCTAGTTATACTATATATAATATCATTAAATTTTATATTTTATAGAAGAATAAATTCAGGATCAGTAAGTAGTACATATAATGTATATGATACATTTTCAACAATTTTAATTATACTTCAAATAGGATTAATAATTAAATATGTATATTTATTATTAAATAAAATATCACAGCCAAATAGAATTTCTAATATAGATGATAATAAGATAAGTATAATAAAATCATTAAGTTTAATATTGGTAACAATTAATTTTATATTTGCATTAATTATTAATATTATATTAGGATTTTTTTCAACAGATGGTTAAAACAAATTTTAAAAAGTAATATATTTATCCATTAATATAATTTTAAAAGTAATACCAATACTATCTTTGTTTTCCCAAAGACCAGATATTTTTAAAATAAATGTTTTTTTATCAAAAGTATTATTAGATGATAATAATTTATGATTATTATTAAAATTTTCTATATATATATCATTATAACAATATTTAATATAACCATTATTAAATAATTCATAAATTTTATATGTTTTTTTTTTATTAGTAATAATATTATTTAAAATAATATTTTCAATATTACTTAATTTGTTAATAGTATCAATATTATTAGAATTATTTAATATAATTTTTTCTCTATTTAAAGTAATATCATTTAGAATAAATGATATATATAATCCAGTAAATGAAATTATATTATTAGAAAATATAATTTTATAAAAATTACTATATTGCATTACACTATTTTTTATAGGATCACTTATAATAATATTATTAATATTTATATTATCGATGTTTTCAGCTAACATTATATTAAATTTATTTAATATATAAACTTTAAACAATTTTATTTTATTATTAAATAATATATTTTAAATATATTTTAAAAACATATTATTTAAAATATATTATATGATAATAAAAGATAATTTTATTTCAATATTAGAATCAGCAAAATCAAATACAATAAATAATAAATATAATGATTATTTTAATAATTTAAATAAAAATTTAGATAAAATATCGAATATTATAATATATGGTCCAGCTGGAATAGGTAAATATAGTGAAGCATTAAAATTAATAGAAAATTATAGTCCAAGTAAATTAAAATATGAAAAAAAAATGATAATAGATTCAAAAAATGAACATATAATAAAAATAAGTGATATACATTATGAAATAGATTTTCAAAATTTAACTTGTAATTCTAAAATATTATTAAATGATATTTATAATAATATAATAGATGTAATACATAGTAATAAAGATAAAAAAGGTATAATTTTATGTAAAAATTTTCATGACATAAATAATGAATTGTTAGAGGTTTTTTATAGTTATATGCAAAAAAATTTAATATATAATATTACATTAAAATTTATTATAATAACAGAACATTTAAGTTTTATTCCGGAAAATATTCAAGATGTATGTAATACTTTATATTATACTAAATTGAGTTATTCAAATTATATAAAGATATCAAATACTAATAATAAAAAATTTTTATTAAATAAGCAAAATAAATTAGATAATAATTTTATATCTAATATTTCTTCAATTAATCAATTAAAATATATAGATTTAACAGAAGAAAATGAAAATATAATAAATTTAAAATTATCAATTTGTAATAAAATTATTAATTTTATATTTTATAAGAATATAAATTATAATAATCTAAGAAATATACTTTATGATATATTAATTTATAATTTAAATATTTATGATTCTATATTTACTATAATAATTTTATATTTAAAAAAATATCAAGAATTAAATGATAATAAATTAGATAAAGATTTAATAAATAAAATTTTTATAAAAACTTGTATATTATTTAAATATTATAATAATAATTACAGACCGATTTATCACTTAGAGGCATTTATATTATATTTAATTAAGTTAATTAAATAATAATGAATATTAATAGTGCTTTAAAAATATTAAAATTAGATAATAAATATAATTATTTGAATATTAAAGATTTGACTCAAATAGAATTAAAAAGAAATTATCATGTACTAGCATTAAATAATCATCCTGATAAAAATAACGATATAAATGCGAATAAAATATTTCAAGAAATAGAGGAAGCTTATTCTTTTTTAAAGAATATAATAGATAATAATAAATATAACAATTATGAAAATGATAACTCATGTAATGGTGATATTGAATATACTGATTTAATTATTAGTTTTGTAGATATTTTATCAAAAACTATGAATACTGAAGAAATAAATAAATTTCATGATAAATGTATAGAATACAGTAATAAATTATTAGATCAATTATTAGATAAAGTAAATATTAATGTTTTGGAAGATTTATATTGTTTTATAAACAATAATACATATTTTTCAGATAAAATAAGTAATAATATTAAAAATATTATTATTAATAAATTAAAAATTTATAATATATACATAATTAATCCAACACTAGATAATCTTCTTAATAGTGAAATTTTTAAATTAGAAATTTGTAATAATTCAATAAATAATATTATATATGTACCATTATGGCATAATGAAATGATATATGAAAAAAATATTATTAAAATTCAACCAAAATTACCTAATAATATTACTATAGATGATAATAATAATATACATATAAAATATATAAATGATTTTGAAAATTTGATAACCATGATAAAAATTGATATATCTTATTTATTAATTCATAACTATAAAATTCCAATAAATGAATTAAAATTTAAAAAAAATCAGATATATAAGTTAAAAAATTTAGGTATGCCTATTGTTAATAATTTAGATATTTTAGATAACAAAACTAAATCTGATATTTATATACATATTAATTTAGATTAATCATAATATACTAATATATATATATAATATATGAAATATATATGGATTTTTTTATGTTTTATTGCTATGGTATTAGCAGGAATTCATCCTATTATTTATAAATTATTAAATAAAAATATTAATGATTTACCAATAGTATTAGCTTATATATTTTTATTTGCTGGTATTTTTTCTTTATTATACTTAACTTTAAATTATAAATCTACTATTAATTATACTAAAAATAATTTTACTAATTTTAAATATATAACTGCTCTTTCATTAATCATTCTAATATTTAATTTTTGTGTATCTTATGCAGTTAAATTTAGTCCTAATGTATGTATATGTGTTTTAATAATTAATTTGAGTGTATTTGTTACATTAGTTATTGATTATTTATTTTTTAAATATAAATTTAATATTCAAACTATTTTAGGTTTTATTCTTACTGTTATTGGTTTATCTATTTCTATTTATTTTTCAAAATAATAAAATAATTATTTTATTATATATTATTATATAACTATTATATTATAATATGAAATATAATTGGATTTTATTGGCATTATTATCAATGTTAATTAGTGGTATAGGTGTTATTTATTTAAAATATATAAATGATAGTAAATATGATAATAATTGTTTTTTATTAATTAGTTTTATTTTTGTTGGTATTTTTTCATCTATTATACTTATTTTTAATAGAAAAAATTATATTAAAAAATATAGTGATTATGATAATAAATACTTTTTTATAGTATTTATTTTTGCATTTTTACTTTTTATAAATTCTTTTTGTATGCAATATGCAATGTCAATAAGTCCTAATATAGGTTATACACATGCTATAATTAATTTTAATGTAATATTATCAATTATTGCAGGATATTTTTTATTTAAACAAAAAATTAATAAAAAAGTTTTTTTAGGCATTATTATTGCGTTAATAGGATTTACTATAATAGCATTAAATTCTAATTAATCTAATGTTTGTTTACTACATAGTGGACAATAATCGTATTTTTCATATGTATTATCATCAATTGACATATTATCATATAATTTACTTAATTCTAAATCATAATTTATTTTTTCCATTGCTAAATTGTTAGTAGTTTTAAAATAATTTTCATAATAATATTTAACACTATTAAATACATCTGTTTTTGTATTTTCATTTAAAGATTTATACCAATCAGGTTCATAAAACTCAATAATTAGTTCTCCAATATTATTATTAATTTTAATATCATATTTAATACAATCTTCATGTTGTAATTGATTAATAATTACCTTAATATAATTATTATATTCAATATTTTCCATTTTTTATTATTAATTATATTATTTTATATAATTAATAATTTAATTATCAATTTAAAAAAAATAATTTATTTATTTCTTTAATATATAATTTTATAAGATTTATTTTTTTTATGAGAAAAAAAAATTTGAATATTATGTTACTTTATAAATAATTATTTACGCTGTTGTTACTTTTGCCAGTTTTTTTACTACCTTCTTCTTTTTAGGCATATCTTCATTTACAACACTTTTTACTTCCTCTTTTACTTCTTCTTTTACTTCATTAATAGTGTTTTCAGAAGGAGGAACTACCTCTACTTCTTCATCATCTGAATCATTTACTAATGTCGTATTTGTTACTTCATCGTGAACCTCTTCATCGTCACTATTAGCAGATGTATTAATTAGTTTATCTTTGTCTTGTTTAGAAAGAGAAATATGACATTTACCTGCTAGACTTACACGAGGTTTTACTACTGCTTGAAATAGTCGCCAAGTAATACCAAATTTACCATTAGCAACCCAAATTCCACCACAAGAAATTAATGTAGCCACTTGAGAACCCTTTGAAATTAGTTCATTAGGAAATACATTGCCTGTATTTGGAAATAGTTGCACCTCTTTATCATCATAAATTTCAACATTTTTATATTCACCTTCCCAATAAGGAATTTTAACTTTAAGCGTTGGTGGACGTGAATAATCATAATCCCCACTATCTTTATCTTTTGGATAACGAAGCATCGGAGTCCATAGAGCATCTACTGCGTCAGAAGTAATTTTATTTTTATTAAGCCAGTCTTTACAGTTAGTAATAGCATCTTCTTTTACGCGTGTTTCAAATTCTTGCATATTTTTTAGAAATTTAATACAAGCAGGATTATTATATTCATCATTTGGAAACTGTAGAGCCATATCATAAGACTTATTACCTGTATTATCATCTGTATATTCATTTACACCCCAAGTTAGCATAAGAGGTGTACTTAAATGTACACTTTTCTTATTTTTTGAACTTAGAATACCAATTTGTTTACGTCCATTTGCATTCACTTTGGCTTTTGTAAATGTGAGATCGGTTTTAGCATCAAAGTCGACACCAGATAGAATACCATTGTCCGCCATATTTTATTTACTAATAATAATAATATATTGTTCTCTTTAAATCAATTTTTTTTTTATTATTATTTTTTTTTTTAAATCTTTTTTGGTATAATAATTTATACATATATAATATTTACGTTATACTTTTTTTAGATTTTATATTTTTTTTTGATTTTATATTTTTTTTTGATTTTATAGTTTTTTTTGTATTATTTTTATTAAATTTAATTGCCGTACCATACGCAGTTAATACTAAAATTCCAGAACTGTTAAAAGATTGTAATTGACTTAAATTAAATTTTAAACCAATTATACCATTACCTTTTAATTTTTCGGTCTGTATTTTTAAATCATTAATAGCATCATTTTTTAATTTTTCATATGCTTTATCTGTTTTACCTAAATCATATCCAACTAATTCACCAACACCAGCAATTAAATCTTTACGTAATCCAAATACACGCGTTTTTATAGAATCTACTACTCCTAAAATATTATAAGATTTATTATTATAATCACATGTAGAAATAATCATATTATATTATAATTATATAAATTAATATATCAATAAATATACTAAAATAAGAAGTACATTTATTAATAAAATTGAAATTATAGTTTATTATAATGTCTAAACATAAAAGTAATGACTATAAATTATTTTTATTTCAATTTTAATAATTAATTAAAATTGAAATTAGTTTTTTTTTGATTTTTTTCTTACGCTGAAGCCTCTTGAACGGCTGGCGCAGCTTTAGTTTGCTTTGGGAAGTGTGGACCCATATATCTCTGTAGATTAAAATATGTTAGCGCAATACTATCATCAATTTTGAGAAGAGTTTTTAGTTGTTTATCAGGATTAATTTTACGACCATTATCTTTATCCTGTAAACTATTAGCACGAATATATTTATTTATTTCACGAGTTACATCTGTTCTTGCCATTTCAGTACCTATAGCTTTTCCTAGAAAATTAGCAAGTTCATCACTAATAAGCGATGGTTTTACAAAACCACTTGGTGCTCGAGGACCTTTTTTACGTTTTTTACTTGTTAGTTTTTCAACCAGTTTAAGTTGTTTGCATGTTTTACGTTCTAGTTGTTTTAGTTCCGCTTTTAGACCATTTAACTGTGATAACATTCCTTGGAATTTAGTAATAAATTCAGTAAAATTATCAGTAATAGATAATTGGTTAGATTCACTTTCTACTACTACATTTTTTTCTTCCGGTGGTTCAGGCTTAGGTTGAACTTCTTTTTTTGATCTAGATTTAGGGGTTACTTCTTTTGATGTTACAGTTGGTTTAGTATCAGCCGATTGAACTTTTTCTGTTTTTTTTTCGACGACTTTTTTAGGTAGAGATTTACCAGGCATATTTTATAATTAGTTATAATAATATTTTTTTAAGTTCTTTTAATTAAAATATATATTTGAAAACCATATATGCTAATGAAAAAATATATATTAATATAATTGATATATATTTTTAACGAAATTATATTTTTAATAAATTACAGATTCGTATAACCAAGGCAAAGCGTTCGCCGCCAATGGATTAACCAATGTTAAACATGCTAACACATAATAACATCCTAAAGATTTAGAATCATTATTAATTCCTTTATTTATTAATTCATCAATTATAGATATTACACTCTTTTTAATAACTAAAAAACTATAATTTTGTATAGAGTTGATATTTATATTTACTGATCTAAATGGATTTCCATATCGCGGAGATATTTCTTCTTTTACTTTTTGTGATAAAGTTGCTCTATAATTCCATAAATCTGCTAAATCTCTCAAAAATCTTATTAATTGATTTTTATTTAAATTTGTTAACCAATCAGAATTAGTATAATTTCCTAAACTATCCATTTGTTGAAATAGATTAAATATATCGTTTTCTATTTTTTTTGTCTCTGTTATTTTTTCTAAGCTTTCATAATTTATATTTATTTCTATTTTTAATAAATTACTATATTTTATATAATCTAACATTTGATTATATACATTATTATTTATTTTTTTAGTTGATAATGGGTTACATACTATCTGTTTATTTTTTAAATATAAATTATAAATTGATAATATATCAAATCCATATATAAAATTGTCTTCATCTTTAAAACTAAAAAATTGATAATATGGAATTTTTGTTATATCATCTAGTGTCGCAAAATCACTATCATTTGTACATAATTCTTTATTATAAAATCCTGGACCATGAAATGTTATATAATTCTTCACTAAGATTTTTCTAAAAATCTTTTGAATAAAACAACTATAATATGTATAATACATATAATTATAAATTCTTTTATTCAATTCATTTTTATTACCTGTTATTTTTAAATTATATTTTTTACATATTATTTTTATTTGTTGAATGTTATAATTAATATTTATAATATTCATATATTCACATAATTTTGGTATATAAAAATTATCGTCTGATATTTTATTCTTTATTTTTTTAAAAGGTATTTCTTTATTTAATAAATATTCTGTTATTGTTTCTTTTGTATCTAATATATTTGTACTGTTACTAGATTTAATATTTTTTTTTAATTTATTTTTTGTCATATATATATATATATATATTATTTTCTTTATTTTATTATACTTTCTTTATTTTATTATACTTTCTTTATTTTATTTTATACAAATCATTTTAATTCTATTACTGACATTTTTAAGTTATTAAAAAAACAATTGTTAGTTTTTTTTTGAGATTTATAATAAAATTTTATTTTATTTAAGTCGTCTAAGAGACATTTATTTGTCATCATTGAAATTATATAATTAATAAATGCATTTATATTATTAACATCATCTGTATTTTTAAATAATATTCCATTGTCTACTTCTACATTTATATTTATGAAATTTTTGTAATCATATAATAAGAAAAATTTTATAATATAATAACTTAAAATATGACTATTCTCTCTATAAATTTTACCTATTTTTACTTTATTTTTATCCAGAATTAAATCTCTATAATCCATATTATTAAAATTTAATATTTTAGTAATCTGCATTAACCCATGTAATATTTCTAACTTCATATTTATTTCAAACATTTTTTTATAATTTATTACATCATCCCTATATATTTTATTGTTTATATTTTTATTATTATTCATTTTTAAATTGCGTAAATTAATATATGAAAAAAATGCATTATTTAAAAATAATGCCCAAAATTCAACTATAGATTCTAATAGTTTTACATTTTTCTTACTATTATTATGAATATTAAATTTATCTATTAAAACATTATTAATATTATTATATTTATCAATAAATATACCAACATCATATGTATGTAATAATTCATGAGTCAATACTTTGAATAATTCTTCTTTTCTAAAAATTATAATTTCTGCTTTTGAATTACAACCATAACAAAAACCACTATTAACATTTTTTGCCCCTAAAATTATGTCACCTTTATATATTTTTTTTTTAAACGGTGTCATAAATATATTTATATATATACCATTTTTATTACAACTGTTATTTCTGGTCATTATATTTATTACTTCTATTTGCGTTAATATATTTTTTACTAATTCATCATATTCATATAATAATATTTTTTTTGAATATATTATAAAGGTTATAATTATTTCAATAGGATCTACTATTTTATATACTAATATCGTACCTATATTATCTTTTATGTAGTTTTTTATATTGTCATCAACATATCTATTATCTTTTAAATGAACATTATATATATTTTTTATGTGAGCTTCCGAATTTTTATTATAAATTTCTCTATAATAGTGTTTAAGAAGAAATTTTTCATGTATTTTATTATATATATTATTTAATAAATAGCAAATTTCTTTTTGAAGACTATTATATACATCTTTTTTTTTATTATTATTTTTTATAATTAAATAAAAATTTAATTGTTCTGATATTTCATAATATTTTTTTACCATTATACTAGATTCGTGTGTTAAATTTATCATTATAATATATAATATAATAAAATATTATATATTATAATATTCATTTTAATAATTTTAGAAAATATATAATATTAAACTTTTAAAATGTCGATTCGATATCTATTTTTTGCTACGCAGCGTTGCGGAAATAGAAGTTGAGATTTGCGGGATACGTTTTTTCGTGCTTCGGGGCGATTTATCTATATGGTCTGAATTTGCTACGCGCCACGAATGCTCGGCCTCGGAAGGACTTACGTTTTTTCGGGCTTTGCGGCGATTTAGCGACTTTGTCTGAATTTGCTACGCGTCACGAATGCTCGGCCTGTGAAGGAGTTAATTTTTTTCGGGCTTTGCGGCGATTTAGGTACATGGTCTGATTTTTTACGAGTTTTATATCCACCTTCTCCACCCGGTCCGCGATGTCCGACTTGAACGGGCCGGACATGCGCTGCCGCCGCCTTCTCCGCCGCCGCCTTCTTCGCCGCCGCCTTCTCCGCCGCCGCCCTCTCTGCCGCCGCCCTCTCCGCCACGGCGGCCGCCCTCGCCTCACGCTCGGCCACGGCCAGCTCAGCTGCCGCTCGCCTTGCTGC
>MDSV01078937.1_pt1 | contig 11871 bp, 9 predicted proteins | sample 810851 | NCBI WGS metagenome assembly MDSV01 (sample SAMN05326640, study PRJNA326480) | marine metagenome | isolation source: seawater | place: Atlantic Ocean: North East | collected 2012 | reverse complement strand
ATCCTTTTTTTTTTGATATCCAAGATAAATAATAAGGGCCGATTGGAATACAATGTCCTCCCAAACCTGGGCCAGGCAAAAATTTTTGAAATCCAAAATTTTTAGTAGATGCTAAATCAATTACTTTAAAAATATCTATTTTTAAATAATCACAAATAATTTTAAGTTCATTAATCAATCCTATATTTACCGATCTATATAAATTTTCTAAAAGTTTTGACAGTTCAGCAGATTTCAAATCATCAGATTTTACTCTTTTATGAATTATATGTTTATATAAAGCATCCATTAAGATGAGACAATTTCTAGAAAATCCGCTTATTATTTTTGGTGTTTTTTTATAGCTAAAATTTTTATCACCTGGATTTTCTCTCTCAGGTGAATAACCAACAAAAAAATTCTTACCTAATATAATTTTTTTTTGTTTTACAATATTTATCAATTCATCTGTTGCACCAGGATAAACTGTGCTCTCCAAAACAAGAAGTTGAAATGGAGTTAAAATTTTTCTTAATTTTCTCGCACAATCAAAAATATAACTCATATCCGGCTTCGAATTTTTAAGGGGAGTCGGTAAGCAAATCAAAATTGCATCGCATTTACTTAAAATTTTATAATTTGTACTTAAATTTTTTTTATTTTTTTTAAAATATTTAAATTTTTTAAGTTTATTAGTTTTAATATATGAAAACCCTTTTTTAAGAATTTTAATTTTGTAAGAGTCATTATCAACACCTATTACTTCAATTCCAGCTCTTGAAAATCTTTCACAAATAGGCAATCCCACATAACCTAATCCAATTACTCCAACTTTAAATTTTTTCGAATTAAATTTTGAAAGTAATTTTTTTATCATGAGGTTTTTTTTTATTAAATAATCTTGTATTTTTTAAAATTTTTTTATTCAACAAATCTGACTTATAATCAATATTTAACACAAAAAATTTTTTTTTCATCTTTAAAAAATCATAAATTAAAGATGATGTTTGGGAAATTATTATTTTTGAAAAATCTTTTATTTTATGACTAGTAAGCATATTAACATTTTTAATATTTTTAAACTTGTGCTTATTTTTTGGGTGTAATTTGAAAAAAAATTTTTTTTTATTTGATTTTTGAATATTTTTAAAAAAGAAGTAAAGATCATTAATGTCATGAAGGCCTGGAAATATAATATTATTTTTCGAATTATTTTTAACTTTTATTTCATTAACGAAAATTTGATTTTTTATTTGATTTTTTTTATTAATCTCAACAGGAATATTTGCTATTTTTTTTTTATAATCTTCTGCGCTGTAAATATTTGAAGCGATTATTTTATTTGGTAAATAGTTTTTTTTATTTTTGTCTAATCTTAGAAGATCTAACCACATTAAATTTTCAGAAAAAATACCATGCTGGTATCCATAAATCTTTATTTTTTTTGAAAAACATTTAATTTTATTAATAAGATAAAAACCAAAATTATATTCAAACAAATACATATGAACGGTTTTGATATTAAATTTTCTCAAAAATAAACTTATCGCATTATTATAAATGTCTAATTTTGATCTATTAAAAAATGAGATCAAGTAAAGATACTTTATTTCTTTTTTAAATGAAAGGTCATTGATCTTAAAATCATCCAAATTAAAATTATATTCTATTTTCAGAAATAATGTTTTTAAAATCAAAATTATTAGATATTTAATTGAAATAAAATTTTCAATATTAATTATATTTTTAAATTTTTGATTTTTTATAATTTTATAAATTTCAAATATATTGTGATTTAAATGAGTTTCATCAGTTAACAAAAAATTAAAGGAGATTTCTTTGTCTAAATTTTTTTTATGATATTGAAATTTATTTGGGTTGATTGAAAAATACGTTTCTGAAATGTTTTCTTGAATCCTTTTTTTTTTAATTAATCTTAAAAATATTACAATAAATAATGTTTTTAAGTAAAACTTTAATAATTTAATTTTAAATAAGTTAAGTTTTTTTTCTTTTTTAGAAAGATCTATTTTTTCAATTTCAATATTAAGCTTATCAAATATATGTAAAGTATTTTTATTATCTGAAATAATTTTAATTTTATTAAATTTATTGGATATGATAATTTTCTTTATAATTGCTAAATTTATTATTCTATCGATAAAATCGTATCTATCATTTCTTAAATTATTAACCTCTAATTCTATCAATGAATTATCATTAGTTTTATTTCTTGAAATAACTTTTGATAATTTTGATATTAAAGTTTTATAAATATTCTTTTTTTCTTTGGAAAAGTTTTTAAAATATATTTGCTCACAACTATCTAAATTTATTAATCCTTTATTTAAAGTTATAAATTTGATTCCTTTTTCAAATAAATTATAATTTTCTATTATATCCAGAATTACTAAAGTTTTTTTCTTCATTATTATCTTCTGATTACAAAACATACTGGCAATATTATGAATTTGTAAATATTGGTTTAACGGTTATTAATAGACTATAATTATCAAAATTAAAAAGAATTATCTTTGTATATAATTATTTTGAGTAGGAAATTATTAGATTAGAAAATGAGAAAAATAATTAAAAAATTTATAAATAGACTTGGCTATAACATTTCAAGAATAAATAAAAAATATGAAAATATTAATCTTGATGAACTTCTATCCAAAAAGATAAACAACTTTAATCCTATTGTATTTGATGTTGGGGGAAATAAGGGTCAATCAATAGAAAAATTTAAAAAAATTCTTAATGATCCAATAATACATTCTTTTGAACCAAATAAAGCAGTATTCGATATTATGTATTCTCAATTTGAAAAAGATGAGAAAGTGTTTTGTAATAATTTTGCTTTAGGAAATAAAAATGAAGATAAAGATTTTAATATTACAGAAAAAACCGGAAAATCCTCATTCTATGATCTAAACACAAGTAAGAATTGGATTGAAAGTAGAAATAAACGATACACTACTTACGTCACTTCCAAACAAGCGGTAAAGATTTTAACACTTGATAATTATTGCAATGAAAAGGGAATAAATGAAATAGATTTATTAAAAATGGACACTCAGGGTTATGAAGAGAAAATTCTTGAAGGTAGCTTAAATTCTTTAAAAAATAACAAAATAAAATTTGTTATCGCTGAAATAATTTTTAATGACTATTATGATAAATATTTTTTATTTAGTGACATCGAAAAACATCTCGTACCAAATAATTTTAGACTTGTTGGGATAGAAATTAATAACAACAATATTTTTCATGGAACTATGTTCGGAGCTAATGTTTATTATATGAATAGAAAATTTTACGATATTTGAGATTTTAAAATATATATTTATTTAATTCAAAATATTCATCTTTTTTAACATCCATTTTTTTTGAAATAAAACTTTTTTTAAAATTGATTTTTTTTTTCATAAATCCATTTTTTAAAAAACATTTGGATGAACGAATATTATTTTTTTTCACTATAGAAATTATTTTCTTTGGCTTGTGCAATTTTAAAAACTTTTGAAGTGATTTTGATAACATCAAAGATCCAAAACCTTTTCCATAAAATTTAGGTAAATTACCAATTCTTACTTCAAAAACATTTTTCGTAATTTCATCAAAACTAACGTAGCCAAATTTTTTTTGAAAAGTAGTTTTTCCTATAAATAAAATAAATTTTTTAGATTTTAATTTAGTTTTGAACCATTTGTTCCAAATACTAAAATTTTTTTTATCGACTTTTATCGAATTTATAAATTTTCTTTTAACTCCCTCATTGTGAATTTTTAGAAGAAAATTGCTATCTGTTAATTTAGCTTTTCTTATACTTACCTCTAAAGACATTAATTAAATTTTAATAACTTTCATTTAAGTTTATTTTATTTGATATTTTTAAATCGTTTTCTGAATTTATTTCGAATGATTGTTTGTTAGTTAATATAATGTGACCTATCTTTAAATTTTCATCTTTATCAAAAAAACATTTTTTTTTTACTATAGTAAATCCCATAACTTGTTTGTATATTGCATCTCTCTCTAATTTAAGATTTGATGATTTAACTAAGCTTTTCAATCCGGATCCATCATGTTTAAAGTAACGATGAGTCTCTTGAGTAACGCAGATAATTTTATCAGAATTGAATAGCTGTAATGTATTAATCCCATCATCAATAACTTGAGGTGAAATAAATGGAGTTCTAAATGAAGTATGCATTACATAATCAAATCTTAAATTTTTATTTTTAATTCTTTTAAACGTATGTCTTATAGTTTTTTCAAGTTCAGTATTTATAAATCCAAATTCCTCAGGTCTTTTAATTGTTATAATTTTTCTTTTATATTTTTTTTTAATAATGTTAAGCAATTGATTATCTGGTGAAGTAACAACTAATTTATTTATTAATTTAGAGGCTAAAATCGCCTCTATAGTAAAAAAGACTAACGGTTTATTTTTTAATTTTCTTAACACTAGACTGTTAGGATCTAATTTTAGGCCTCTTATAGGCAAAATTGCTAAGATTTTCTTTTTTTTTTCTTTTGTCTGTAATTTTGAAATTATCTTAGATCTATTTGAAAAAATTTTTTTATTATTTTTACTTAAACTTTTTTCATGCTGTCTATAATAGAAAAGAGGGAGATTTACGTTTCTAACAACATATTTTTTTATAAATTTTAACCATAAATAATACCCATCTTGACAATTAAATTCTTCATCATATCCACCGATATCCATGAGATTTTCTTTTCTTATCAATGTGCAAGCTCCATGTGCGGGCTGATCTAATAACTTTACTTTCTTAAAATTGTGTCTTCTAATCTGTTTTAAAATTTTGCCATTTTTATCTACTTCATAATAATCAGGGAAAACCAAACTAATTTTTTTGTCTCTTTCTAATATATTAGACATAATTTCAAGTGCATGTGGATCAAGCCAATCATCTGAATCAAGTCTCATTATATATTTTGCCTTTGAGAGTCTTAAAGCTAAATTATTTGAAACAACTAAACCTTTATTTTTTTGAAAAATTATTTTTATATTTTTTTTGTTTTGAAATTCATTGATTATTTCTACAGATTTATCTTTTGATCCATCATCTATAATTATAAGTTCATAGTTTTTAAAAGTTTGATTTAAAACACTATTAATTGCTTTTTTTATAAATTTTCCGTAATTATAATTGGTTATATAAACAGTAATTAAAGGATTTGTTTTTAACATTAGATAATTAAATAATTATTAAATACTTTTTTTAAGTTTTTTCTTATTTTGTTTAAAATATGAAATATACCATTCTATGAATTTTTTTACTCCTTTTTCTACACTGGTGTTTGGATAATAATTATAGTCTTTTTTTAACGAACTTGTATCTGAATGTGTTTTAATCACATCTCCTTTTTGAAGAGATAAAAGTCTTTTTTTGGATTTTTTCATTAAATTTTTTTCAATCAATTCAATATATTTCATTAGAGAAATTTTTTTACCATTACCAATATTATATATTTTTGGTCCTAAATTAATTTTTTTACTTATAATTATTTTTAAAATTCCATTTACAATATCTTCAACATAAGTAAAATCTCGGATATGTCTTCCCTTATTGAAAATATCAATTGGTTTTCCTTTTAAAATATTTTTTGTAAATTTAAAAAGAGCCATATCTGGACGCCCCCAAGGGCCATATACTGTAAAAAATCTTAGACCGATTGTATCAATTTTATAAAGATAGCTATAAGAGGCTGCCATTACCTCATTTGATTTTTTTGTAGCTGCGTACAATTGTATTGGATTGTCAGTATTAAATTTTTCTTTTAATGGAAATTTTTTTTGTAAACCATAAATACTGCTTGTGCTTGCATAGACAAATTTTTTAACTTTATTTTTTTTTATTGTGTCTAAGACATTAAAAAACCCTAGAATATTATTTTCAATATATGATTTTGGATTTATCAGTGAGTATCTTACTCCAGCTTGAGCAGCCAAATGAATCACACAATAAATTTTTCTTTTTTTGAAAATATTATCTAGCTCTTTTAAATTTTTAATATCTATCTTTTTAAAGAGATAATTCTTATATTTTTGGAGTATCTTGTTTCTATCTTTTTTCAGCCTTACATCATAATAATCATTAAGATTATCTATACCAATTACTTGATGTCCTTTTTTTAAAAGTTTCAAGGATAGATGAAAGCCAATAAAACCTGCTGAACCGGTAATAACAATATTTTTTTTATTCATTCAATATTATTTTTTTAAGATCAATTATCTTATTATTATTTAAAAATCCAAAATCATATCTATATTTTTCGAGTAATTCCTGTATTTTTTTACTATTCCACCAATTTTCAATTTTATCTTTACTATTTATTTTAATTAAAAATTTATAAAGTGAAGTGGGATTTGTATATAAAATTCCTAATTTTTTAAATCTTTTAAAATACTTTTTCGATATTTCATTATAAAGATTAATATCACCTAAAAATAAAATAACAGTTGGTCTGTTTGCGGCAAAACATTCTAAATGACCAGTGCCGCAAAAAGTGTGAATAATTAATTTTGCAGAATTTATTTCATTAATCATTCTTTTTCTTTCGTCTAAAAATTTGAGAAATGGATTGTGAGATTGAAACTGCTTTTTTTCATTCCACATCCATTTTATTTGATGTAATTTTACAAATAAGTTTTCGTTTATTTCATTATTTTTGATTAATGAAAAAAATTTGCACAAACTTTCTATATATTTTTTGGCCTCTAAAAAACCACTGTCAACTTTAAGTCTTGTGTATCCTTTTCTAACTCTTACTTCTAAAATAATTTTATTTGCACTATTTTTTTTATTTTGATTTATTTTTTTAATGACTCCAATAGCTTGAGTATTTTTTTTTCCAATATTTCCCCAAGTTAAATATTTGTCTGAAATCTTAGGCTCATACTCACTATCATAGTGCATTTTTTGCTGGAAGAAATTTCCACCATGTTGAGCCAATATTAAAGAAGTACCATTTTCTAAATTTTTAGCAATGTATCTATCCATCAATGTGCTTCTATTAAATCCTAAACAAGTAAATATTTTTTTTGGTGATTTTGGAAATGGTATTTCTTCAACTATTTTTTCTGTGGCATTAAAATTTTCTAATAGTGATGAGGGCAAATTCATTAAAATTTCTTTACTTAAAAAATTTCCTATACCCTTTTTTTTATTATTAAGATTTTTTGATATTTTTCTTTTATCTATTTTTTTTAGTTTATTAATTAAAAAATTAGGTCTTAGTGCTTTATAGAATAAAAAAGATTTATTAGTTAAAAAATTTAGATGTATTTCCTGAAAATTTGAAAGATAAGTTGAAAAAATTAGATAACTTTTTCTTTGAGGTAAAAAATTTAATAGTTTTTGTATAATTAAAGACAATCTCTCTTTATTTGTTTTATAATTTAATTTTTTATAAATCAGCGATTTCTCTTCTATATCTTTATCTTTATCACCAACTATTTTATGTATTTTAATTTTTTTTGAAAAACTATGTTCAATAATCTTTGAAAATATATAATGATTCCAAAAATGACTTGTGGACATTTTTGTAAAATCCTCAATCCCTATGGGTATTACTTCTTTAGGTTCTATTTCTTTTTTTAAAAAAATAAACTTATTTGCTTTGATGGAGCTAATTAGATCCCATTTAAAACTGACTGATGAAATAAACCACCAGAGCCACGGTGTCAAAATTAATTCCCAATATCTTTTTGAGAAATTTTTTTTATGGTATCTATTTAAAAAAATTGTCAATTTATCTAAATGAAATTTATATAATTTTACATCTCTGTTATGATCTCTTATTTTTTCCTTATAATTTCCCCACCTTTTAAAAAAAATACTTTTTTTAAGTTTATTTTTTTTATCAAATACAGGAATTTCTAAATATTTTTTTGGTAAATGACTTTTGTATTTTTCAAAATGATAAAGATCAGTTACTAAGTATTGTTTTGACATTTTTTTTAAAAATGAATTCTTATTGAATTTTCAAACATTTTAAAAGTTTAAATAAAATCTTGTCATTTATTTGTTCAAATTACTTATTTTATTAAAAATTAAAAGATCTAATTAATAGATTTAATTTATTATAGATATGAAATTAATTTTTTTTTCTTTAGAATTTTTTCTATTTTAAAAATTTTTGATATTGGTACATTACATTTTTTTGCTATATCCATTATAGAGTTTTGACCATCGCTATATGAGAGGAAGTATTGAATCAATCTTGTATCAAGTTTAATTGTGTTTTTTTTACTTAGATTCGGATACAGTCCTTTCTTACCTAATTGTGGTTCACATTTAAATTTAGCTATTGGAAATACAGATTTCTCAAATTCATGAATTATTTTTTTCAAAAGAGTTAGGCTCCCTTTTAATCCTTTTAACGTAACTACTTTACCAAAAGTATCTAACGATGTGTGATACTCTGGATACTCTCCATACTTACTTCTCATTAGTGATGCTATAGGAAGGTCAATTCCTGGAGAACAAAATTGAATTTCATCACTCCGACTTTCAAGCCATGTATATTCTTTATATGATTTGACATTTTTTTTTAAAACATGACGCGCAATTTTATCTGATATTGAGTATTTAAACTTAGACGGAAGAAATGAGTAAGATCTTTCATCACCTAGACATGTAAGAACATAACCAGCAATCACATTTTTTTTTAATTTTTTAAAATTTCTGGACAAATAGGCGATTGAGCCAATTGTTTCTGGTACAAAAATGAATCTATAGCTCCATTTTCTATTTTTTTTATTTTTGAGCCATTTCGATAAAAATATAGATATCATTGGCCCAGATAATTCATTGTTAGCCATCGATGGATGACAAATATAAGTAGAAAAAAGAATCTCTTTTTTTGATTTGCCTGGTAGATAAATTTCTGCACAACTTAAGGAACCTTTTTTAAATTTTGAATTTATATAGATTTCATATTTCTTTTTTTTATTCATTTTCCTTAACTGATTATATGTTAAGCAAAATCCCCAATTTTTTTTGTAATATGATGTTACATATGGGATTGCATTGGGCTGTTTTTTATGAAAATGCAATCTGTTCATGAATTGTTTTAAAAACAACTTTTTTTTAATTGATGAAGAGTAACCTAATAAATGAAGATTATTCTCATCAAAATTTATTATTTTTTTTCCATTATCGTCCTTAATCCATGCTTCATTAACTACCCATTCATTAGGTATCGTCCAATCAAAAACTTTTTTTCCAGATTTAAATTTAATAATCTTCAGTTTGTTATTATAATTTTTTAGAATTTTAAGTGTTTGATTTACACCTTTACCAGTAATACTTCTGTTAAGTGGCCACAGTTTTTTTCCTAGTTTTAAAAAATTTTTTGGGTTCATTTAATAAAAATAAATTAATTAACTTTCTTAATTTTACAAATTAATTATAAATATTTAATTAACATTAAAATGAAAAAAAATCTAAAAAAATATATTTCAGACCATATAAATAAACTTGGTATTAAGAAAAACGATAAATTATTAGTCTATTCAGATTTATCAAGATTCGGAATTAATGACAAGAAATTACCACTTGTTATTATTTCATCACTTAAAAAAATTATCGGAAAAAGAGGAACTATAATTATGCCTTTTTATATGCTTGAAAAAAATAAAAAATTTATATTTGATAAAAGAAAATTTGTATTTACCAATAAAATTGGATCTTTAAGTAAGAAGTTTTGTAAAGAAAAAAAATTGATTAGAAGTAATTGTTTAATACATAACCATATTGGTTTGGGGCCTCATGCAAAAATTTTAAACTTTTCTAAAGAAAATATTTCTATAGGAAAAGGTTCTGACTTTGATTTAATGAAAAAAAATAATTTTAAACTTTTACTATTGGGTTGTGAGCCAATACAAGGTGCAACATATCTACATCATTTAGAGGCTTTATTTAAGGTGCCTTATAGGAAATGGATAAGGGTAAATAAAAAAATAATTTATAAAGAAAAAATAAAAGATATTTCAGTAAAATATTTTGCAAAAAAAAATAATAAATATACTTCAAATTTTAATTTAGTTTTTAACAAATTAAATTATTCAAAAAATGTTTTAAATATTGAAAAAGTAAAATATGGTAGGAGTTATTTTGTAAAACTCAAGAATTTGCATAATTTTGGTTTAATGTTACTTAAAAAAAACAAACACTCATTTGTAATTAAAAATAGATAATATGAAAACCAATTATATTTTTCAAAAACTGTCTCAAATTTCAAAAAAATTTCCTGATTTAATTGCCATTAGGGAGTCTACAAAAGAATACTCATATAAATCTTTTTTTAACATGGCTACAAACATTTCAGGCGAAATATTATCCAAAAAAAAAAATTCTATCACAGCGATTATTGGTGAAAAAGATATTCTTAGCTATGTTTCAATATTTGGAGTGTTGATATCAGGGGGTACATATATTCCAATATCTTCTCAACTACCAATAAAAAGAATTATAAATATAATCTCTAAAGCAAAGGCAAATATAATTATTTGCAACAGTAACAAGGTTAATCTTTATAAAAAAATATTTCCTAAAAAAATTTTTTTTACTGAAAAAAATCTATCTCCTTATACAAATAATCATCCAATAAATTCAAATAGAAATAATAAATTAGCGTATATTATCTTTACTTCTGGATCTACAGGTGAACCCAAGGGTGTATGCATCTCAAGAAAATCTTTAGACTTATATGTGAAGTGGATGAATTTAAATTTTAAGATAAAAAGAGGATTTAATTGTTCACAATTCCCTGAAATGAGTTTTGATCTTAGTGTTGCAGATATTTATGGAACTTTATGTTCTGGTGGAACGCTAGTGCCTGCAAAAACGTCATATGATAGATTATTTCCAGGAAGATTTATTAAAACAAATAAAATTAATTTTCTTGTATGTGTGCCTTCTCTTATAGATGTGATAAAAAATTCATCGGGTTTAACAAAAAATAATCTTAAATCACTTAAAACAATTTTTTTTTGTGGTGAGGCTTTACTTAAAACCCAAGTGGAAAGTATTTTTAAAGTAAAAAAAAATATAAGGATAATTAATGCATATGGCCCTACTGAAACAACTGTATCATGTACACATAAAGAAGTTCATTACAAAGATTTAAAGAATAAAAAATTTCACAGTATATCAATTGGCAAACCTATTCCTGGAATAAAAATAAAACTTTCAGACAATGGAAAATTTTCTGAAAAAAGAGGTGAAATTATTATTTATGGAAACCAGGTTGCTGATGGTTATTTGAATAAAAAACAGAATAAAAATAAATTTTTCTTTTCAAAAAAAAATCAACCTTATTTTAAAACCGGTGATTATGTTGTTGTTTTTAATAATGAAATGTACTTTAAAAATAGAATTGATAATCAAGTTAAAATAAAAGGTCATAGAATTGAACTAGATGAAATAACGTCTTCTTTAACAAGATATGGAATAAAGAAAATTCAAACTATTGCTTTCGACAATAAAATAGTTGCTTTTTATACTGATAAAAAAAAATATAACAAAAAATCAGTTGATGTTTTTCTTAAAAAGAATATTCCAGAGTATATGATCCCAAATTATTTATTTCACATTAAAAAATTTCCATTAACAGAAAATATAAAACTAAATGTGAATAATTTGATAAAGTTAGCAAAAAAAAAAATAAATGCGGAAAGTTAAATTTAATAAAATAAAAGCAGAAAAACTCCTCAAATTTTTAAACAGTACGATTAAAACAAACTTTAAATTTAATAAAAAGAAAAATAATCTCTCTGAAATTGCATTAAATACTCATTATAAATGGGATAGTTTATCACATGTAAAACTTCTAGATGCGATTGAAAAAAAATTT
>MDSV01096773.1_pt1 | contig 11872 bp, 13 predicted proteins | sample 810851 | NCBI WGS metagenome assembly MDSV01 (sample SAMN05326640, study PRJNA326480) | marine metagenome | isolation source: seawater | place: Atlantic Ocean: North East | collected 2012 | reverse complement strand
TATTGCACTTAATAGTTGTACATCTGCCTTAACCTTGGCATTGAAGTTGAGTGATGTAGGGCCAGGTGATGAAGTTATTGCCACATCAATGACTTGTGTTGCATCAAACACACCAATACATACATTTGGTGCAAAAGTGGTATGGGCTGATATCAATTACAATACTGGTAATATTAATGCTGATGAAATTGAATATTTAATTACACCAAAAACAAAAGCATTATTGTGTGTTAATTGGTCAGGTCTTCCATGTGATTTAAAAAAGATATATGATATATGTGAGAAACATGGTATAAAGTTTATTCAAGATGCTGCTCATTCAATAGGAGCAATGTATAATGATAGAGAGATACATCATTATGCACATTATACTTGTTATAGTTTACAGGCTATCAAACACATTACTACAGGTGATGGTGGATTATTAGTTGTGAATACAGATAAAGAAGATTTCCAAAGAGCCAAAGCTCTAAAGTGGTTTGGTATAGATAGAGATGCAACCAAAGATGAGAAAGGTGAGTGGAAAGGACAAAGATGGGAAATGGATGTTGTTGAGGCTGGGTTTAAGTTTCATATGAATAACATTACAGCTGCCATTGGATTATCACAAATTCCACACATGGATAGGATTTTAAACAAACACAAATTTAATGGGTTGTTGTATGAACAATTTTTTAAAGACCATAAAGATATAAATGGATTACAATATCCTAAAGGTTCAATGCCAACATTTTGGGTATACACTTTGATACTATCAGAACATTTAGATAGAGATAAGATAATACAAGAGTTGAATGATGAGGGAATAAATGCTGGATTGGTTCATACACCTAATCACTACTACACTTGTTTTCACGATAGTATGGTGGATTTACCTGAAACAGATTACTTTCACAAACATCAAATCTCATTACCTTGTGGTTGGTGGTTAGAGAGTGAAGATATACAAACTATTGCGGAAACATTAATAAGTAAAGTATGAGAAAGATAGCCATATTAGGAAGTAGAGATATCTCAGTAAAAATACTTGAGTGGATTATCAAACAGAATGATTGTGAGATAGTTGGGGTTGTTGCACCAACATTCAAAACATGGTGGGATGATAAACTAAAGATTAGAGCTCATCAATGGGGAATAGATACATTTGATGATATTCAAGATGTAATAGATTTAAAACCTGATGTGATATTTTCTATTAATTATTGGAAGTTAATTACAGAAGAACATATCAATGCTATGAATGGTAATATAATTAATTTACACCATTCATATAGATTAAATTACAGAGGTAGATATATGTGTAGTTGGGCTATTATTAATGGTGAAAGATATCATGGAACAACACTACATTATATTACACCAGAGTTAGATGATGGGCCAATAATAGAAAGTTATAAATGTGAGATTAAAGAAGATGATACTTCTGAAACACTATTCAATAGAGTGGAAAAGTTGGGTTACAAAATGTTCCAAGATACATATCACAAAATAATGAGTGGTGGGGTTACTGAATTTATAGAACCACATCCATATCCACATCATTATGATATAGATTCTAATAAAAACTTGGAGATAGAGTATCCACAACCATTAGAAAAAATTTACGATTTTGTTAGGGCTTGGAGTTTTAAAGATAGACCAGGACCGTATTTCACATACAATGGAAAAAAGATAAAGTTAAAGATATGAAAATTACTTACACAGGTCATGCTGGTTTATTAATTGAAACTAATGATGTAAATATATTGTGCGACCCTTGGCATAGTGATAATCCAGCATTTTTTAAAACATGGAGTGTTTATCCAGATAATAAAAATTTAGATTGGGATAACATTATTTCAAAAACTGATATACTTTTTATATCACATATACATGAAGACCACTTTGATAAAAAGTTTTTAAAAAGATTATATTCAAAAAACAAAGAAGTAAAAGTATTGATTCCAAATTTTCGTTATGATGTACTAAAAAATAAATTAAAAAAGATTGGATTCAATGACTTTATAACTAAAGAGTTGAATATAGGTAACACAACAGCCGTAACATATTGTTCAGAAAAAATAGATAGAGAACGAGAAGATAGTTCTATATGTATTGATGATGGTAATCTTACTTTTTTAAATTGGAATGATTCAACATTCACTCCTGAAAATAAGGAAGATATTATAAATAAGTTTAAAAAAATAGATTGGGCTACTGGTCAATTCTCTGGTGCTACTTGGTGGCCTACTTGTTACAATTATACGGAAGAGAAGAAACAAGGTTTTATATCACAATTCAAAGAAAGAAAAGTAAATCATTATGAGGGAATGATAGAGTATTTGGGTGTTAAAAAAATAATTCCATCTGCAGGCCCATCTTGTTTTTTACAAAAAGATATGTATCATTTAAATTACTTTGATGATAAGCCAAGTGTATTTTTTGATTGTTGGGATATACCTGAGTTTAATGATATGAAAGAAATTCATAGAGTTATGCCTGGTGATGAATTTACTTATGATACTATTCGAGATAGAAAGTTTAGACCATTTGATAAAAAAGAATATATTTTGGAAAATCAGTATTCAGTAGATTACAATTTAGATGATGACAAACTAAAATTAATTGATGAACTAATCATGAAAAAGTTTCCAAGTTTATTAGAGAACAATGGTTGGTTGAAAAAATATATAAAATCTAAGATTTATATTAGTGTTAAAAATTATAAATCTTTTTGTTTAGATTTCAGAAAACAAACAGTTGAAATAGTTGATGAACCTGTAAGAAAAGGTTCATGGTATATAATAAACATTGAACAAACAATAATATATACACTATTAAGTAAGAACATTGATGATTGGGAAAACGCAGCATTCTTGAGTAATACTTGTGTTTTCGAAAGAAATCCTGATACATTTAATCCCTGGATTGTTTCTTTTTTTAGAAATTTAGATAATGGTAGACTTCAAAAAATATATGATATAGTACAATCATCTGAGGTTTTAGAGGGTAAAATGGTTGTTGGTGATTATGAAATTGATAGATATTGTGTACATCAACAATATGATTTATTATACCATGGCGTGTATGATGAAGAAGAAAAAACTATGACTTGTTTAGGTCATGGATGGATATGGGATTTAGAATCGTGTGAGGGTATTAATTGTAATGCCAAAATAGTATGTAAGAAAATAGTAAGACAAAGTGCTTAGGAGAAAATTAAATGCAAGATGAAAAAATATTAATAATAGGTGGTACAGGTGCTTTAGGTAAAACATTGATTCGTAGATACCAAGATGATAATAAAATTATGGTATTTTCAAGAGATGAACATAAGCATGTAAATATGCAAAAGTCATCTGAGTTCAATTCTAATATAGAATATAAGATTGGTGATGTAAAAGATAGAGATTCTATTAGAAATTCTATTGATGATTTCAAACCAAATGTGGTTATAAACACAGCCGCCTTAAAGCATGTACCAATATGTGAGGGAAATGGGTTCGAATCTGTAAATGTTAATATTGTTGGACATCAGAATGTTATTGAATCTGTAAAACGAAGTAATCATCAAATAGATACATTAATTTTTGTATCAACAGATAAGGCCTGTAAACCAATAAATATTTATGGAATGTGTAAAGCAATTTCTGAGAAGTTATATATGGAATATGCTAGTAAACAAGATGATGTAAAAGTTTGTTTAGTTAGGTATGGGAATGTATTAGAATCTACAGGTTCAGTAATACCATTCTTCAAACAGATTTTAGATAATGGTGATAAAACCTTACCAATAACAGATTTTAGAATGACAAGGTTCTTACTATCATTAGAACAGGCTACAGATTTGATTGAGTGGTCATATAATAATGCATACTCACATGGAAAGATTGCAATACCAAAGGTAAAATCATTCTTGATAACAGATATTGCTGAGTGTTTATTTAACCATTATAATGTAGATGGTAAATTGAAAGAGGTAGGAATCAGACCAGGTGAAAAAATACATGAAGAAATGATTTCAGAAGAAGAGTGGTTGAGAACTGAAGATGGTGGTGAAAATTATTTAATTAATCAAGATAATGAGAACTTCTTACCAGGCCAACCATTAAAAAGAGAACGAGATACTAAAGAGTTAAAATCTTATAACTCAAAAGATTCGTTGATGGGTAGAGAAGAGGCCTTTAAGTTTTTAGAAGAGACTGGAGTAATATAAATGAAACACATAAAAGAAGATACTGAATTTGGGTTAGATATGGTTAGAGGTTTACCAAGAGTTTGGCATGCCGTACAGAATAAGATAGAACATCAAGTTCACATAAAACCTGGTTTGATGGATTTATATAAATTATTTACTGATAAGGTTGTGATTAATCCATCTTGGCATCCACAAAATCCTGATGATTTATATGATTTTGAAAGACCTGATTGGACTCTTAGTGATTGGACACCACCACCATTAAAAAATATATTTAAAGATAAAATTGGGTTTGATAAACCAACGATTGTTATTAATAATAAGTTTATACATGAATTATCTTTAAATAAAGTAAACGAAACTTTAGAGAAACATCCAAGTATAGATTTAAGTATGGGTGCTATGATTGAAGAGGATACATTTTGTTCAATAAATCATTATAGTATGGAGTTCATTGATAAATTAGTTGAAAAATTTTCTGATAAATACAAAATAATTTACATTTCACCAATAGTAAGTGATAGTTATTTTAAAGACCATCAAAAGATGATTAGAGCAAATGATTACGAATATCTTGAAGAAAATCATCCTGAAGTTTACACTATCAAACAACATATGAAAAATAGAAACATTAGTTATAATATTGCACAATTCGAACTTGAAGCATCTTCAGAAAAACATTTAAGTTTACTTGGTGGTAATTGTAAAGTATCTTCGTATTTTGGTGGTGATGTTATTATTTATCTGAGTGAGGTATGGAAATATGGTTCACCAGTTCATCGTGATGGTAAAAAAGGAGAAAGAGGAATATTCAAAACAGGTTCTTGGTTACGACACTTATCTGGTGCAAATATTATTCAATGTAATACATACAAAGATATTTTTAATTATATAGAAACTGAGTGGAAATGAACAAGAGTATAACAGAATTAAAAAACACACATAAAGGTGAAGATATTTGGATTATAGGTGCTGGTTCATCTATGGATTATGTAGACCCATCATTCTTTGAAAACAAAATAACCATCGGTGTAAATCAAATGTTTCAGTATTTCCCTTGTGAGTATGTAGTGGGTAGAGATTTAGCAGTAAGAGTTAGGTGGGATGAAACCGTAAAGGAATTATCTAATAGAAAAGATATTAAGTTTTTATATAGTAGATTACATCAAGGATATGATGAGATAAATCCAATAATTAAATCAGATAATTTTTATGTATTTGATAGTGGAATTAGTGATGATAATATAGGATTGGAATGTATTGATAAAAAATCAGATAGGATGGTTGCTATTAGAACAACACTAAATACTTGTATACACATCGCCGCTTACATGGGAGCAAAAAATATAATGATATGTGGTAAAGATGAGGGTAAGATAAATGGTAATCTTTACTATAATGGTTATGTAAAAGATAAATGGCCAGATGCTGGTAATTGGAAAGGGATAGAACATTGGTTGTATCTTACAGAAAAAAACACAAGAATGGTTCGTGATAAAGTAAAAGAGGTTTATGATTGTAATATTCATTCATTGAATCCATTTATTAATTTTAAATTAGAGGGAAATGAGTATGAGCCGACTAAGTAAAGAGAAAGTGAAAGAATTAGTATTTGATATACCAGATAAGTTTCAATGGCCTACCACTACATCGTGGAATTTTAAAAATCAATTGATTGATGAATTTCATGGGAGTGATTGTGATGTATTAGAAGTGGGATGTCATAAAGGACACACAAGTAAAATACTATCTTATTTATTTAATAATGTTTTTGCAATGAATTTGAATCCACCAAGTACTGATTTCCCTACAGAAGAAAATATTACTTATGAACAAATGGATTCATATAATGATGAGTGGAAGTTTGATAAGTGGAAAAATGTAGATGTAGTTATGATTGATGCAATTCATGAATATAATGAGGTAAAACAAGATACTGAAAATGCCTTGAAGTTAAAACCTAAATATATTATTTGGGATGATTATGGTAATGAAGATTTTTCTGGTGTTAAAAAATATGTGGATGAATTTGTAAAGGATAAATATAAATTAATCCCTATTGGATTATCAGATGGTGAGTTTTTTAAGGCCAACGAAAAGATAGTTGGTTCAGAAGGAGTTATGATTAAAGTATGAATGCAATATACATGGTCGCAATAGACCACAATAAATCTAATTGGAAACATTCTAATTTTTCACAATACTCTACTAAATCTTGGGAGAGATGGTGTGAGAAAAACGGAGTGGATTTTCATTGTGTAACAAAACACGATGAACGATATGGATATCCTATATGGAATAAATTAAATGTAATAGATGTGTGTAAAGATTATGATAAGATTGGTATTGTTGATTGTGATACTATGATTAACATTAATGCTCCAAACATTTTTGATGAACTTGAAGATGGGATTAGTGGAGTACATGATGATAGTAATTTAAAATGGATACATGATAGTATAAACAATTATGGTAAGTTCTTTGATTATGATGCACGAGGTATTGAAGAAATTATAATAGATTATGAAAAATATATAAATGCTGGAGTGGTTTTTCTTGATAATAAATCATTAGTAGTTTATAAAGAACTACAGAAGTTTTATTTTGAACATCAAGAAGAACTTGATAATTGGAACAAAGGTGGTGGTAAAGAACAAACACTATTTAATTATCATGTACAAGGTATGGGTTTAAAGGTAAATTTATTATCAGCAAGATGGAATGTTTTAGATATAGGTAGAAGAGAGTTATGGCAATGTAATTGGCAACAAGAACCAGTAACAGACCCAACCAAACCATTTGAATGGTTAGAGGCTGGTAAACTACCACATTATATTAACTATGGGTGTATTTACCACTTTACAGGATTTCCAATTGAGATGAGAGAACAAGTGATGAGATATACATGGGAGGCTGAAAATGCAGGTTAATGTAGTATTTTTAGTTGCTATTGGCAATAAAACTGAATATGAAGTTTGTAAACAATCTTGGAAAAAATGGTGTGATAAACATGGTGTAGAATTAGTTGTACTTGACCAAGAGATACGACCAAAGGAAGAAATGTTTTATAACTTCCAAAGATATTATATGTTTGAATTACTTGAAAATATGGGTATTGATTATGATGGTGTATTAACTGTGGATTGTGATACATTGATTCATCCAAACACACCAAACTTTTTTGAAACTACTGATAGAGATAAATTATATATGGTAAAAGATAATGGAAGTTATGATTGGATTATCAGAGGACTGGAGTGGTACAAACATTTGTTCACTAAACCTGGATTTGATATCTTTGAGTATTCTAATAGTGGATTTCAATTGATGGGTAAGAAACATAAAGATTTCTATACAAAGATGTTGGAGTTATGGGAAGAAAAAGGTGATGAAATAATAGAGATATCTGAAAAATATGGATTAGGTAAAGAACAGGCTATATGGAATTGGATGATTAGAGAACATGATATAGAATATGAATTACTACCATACAAATATAACATGACAAACATGGCCACAAAAGAAATATTAAACATCAACATATTCACTAAGTTAGGTTGGATATATCACTTCAATGGTATCTTTGGAAAAGAAGAGGGAAGTGTGAGAAGAGTGATGGAAGAAACTTATAGGTATTTAAATGAACTTGAAAAATAAATTTGCAATAGGTTGTTTAGTACAATTCTACGAGATAGATATCATAGAGGATTATTTAAAAAGTGTAAAGAATTCTTTAGACATTATACAGAATAAAGATAATGTTATTATTGATATATGTTTTAACATGAATGAGGGATTAGAAAAAGTTGATAATAATAAAACATCAATGGGTGAATTAAGAGATAAATTCAATTATATGTTAAAAGATGTATTTGGTTGGGAATCTCGATTTATGGATTGTGGTGAGAATGGATATGATTTAAGGTTAACAGAACACTACGAGGATATATACACGATAGCGGATTATCGTAGAGAGTTTAATGATAAGTATTGTGAAGAAGTTGATGTGTTGATGTGGGGAGAAAGTGATTCTTTAATACCAACACAAACTTGGTATATTTTAGATGAATTACATAGTAGTGTAAAAGAAAAAACACCAAAGTATGTTAGTTTCTTTGCTACTTGTAAAATGTGGGATGATACTTGGAAAGTTTTAGAACATCCTGATTTTACTGATAAACCATTTACAGAAATGGATACGGAGAATTGGTGGAGTTTAAGATACAATATGAACCAAGAAGAAATGGATAAGATTAATAATAGAACTGAAGAATTGGATATCAGACAAACAACACAATTAAAATTTAATGGGTGTGGGTTAGTAATTTCATCAGATGTAATCAAGAGTGGTGCAAACATACCAAAAAGTGTATTCTTTGTACATGAAGATACAGCATTTATGAATAATTGTTTGATACATTTTAGAAACCAATTACCACAATATATTATTAAGAATATTTTATTAGTACATAATAGAAAGTTACCAAACAAACGAATGTATATTAAAGGACAGGATGTACAAGATGGTGATATGACAGAGATGAGAAAGAAACAATATTGGTTTCACAATGCTGATAAGATGAGTCAAATGAATGCATTCAACACAACAGAACAAGGACACACTTACACATGGGAAGATGTATTTAGGGAGTATGATGTACAAAAAGATAATTGAGTATTGGAAGAACCTAACCTTAGTGTTGGCATTACCATTGATGGTAGTTAATACAATAATGGATTATTATAATGGTTGGGAATCAAGAGTGTTAGAAAAAGAAACACAGAAGATTGAGAAGATAAAAGATGATGCATTCAAGTATCATTCACATCACTTCTTAGATAGTTATTATGTTACAAAAGATGCTGATGGTAATACGGTCAAGATACTTGAACACGAAAAGGGTGAGATAATTATACCAGATAATTTAGGATGGGATTTCTTAAGTGAGTATGATGAAACACCACAAGAAAAGGTTGATAATTTATTAACCAAAGTATTTAAACCAATACAGAATGTAGTGGGTAAAGTTACGAGTTGGTTCAAGTGGCATTTATGGGAAAAGTGGATGGAAAGAAAGAAGAGAGAAGATTTAATTGAAAAGGGAATCAGAGGGTGAATAATTTAATAGTAGCAATAGATGATGTACATCCTGAAAAAGGATGGGGTGTTGAGGGTGATGTTCAAGTACAATACCTTGAAAACCTTAATCATAATTTTGGAGTAAAGTTTAATTTATTTATTCCAAGTAATTACCACAATAAGTTTCCAATCACAAAAGAGTTTGTAGATTTTTGGAAACAATATGATTGGATAGAGTTGAGTAATCATGGCCATTTTCATGCTTGTGAAAATAAAGAAATTACAGGTATAGATAAAAATACAGGTGATAAAGTTATTATGGAACTTGGTGAGATGGAGTTTATGGAACTACAACATGGTGATGCAGTTCAAAGAATACAAGAGAGTTTAAATTTATGGAATGCTTGTGGATATAGACCAAGAGGATTTAGAGCACCAGGTTGGGCAGTGAACCAACAATCAGCAGATGCTATCAGTAGTTATTTTGATTGGACGGCAGGACACAATGAAATAAATGCAGGAATAAAATGGGGATGTCAATTCTTTGAAGGCCATGATGGAATAAACGAATCTGATAATATAAATTTATATGGTAATACATTTATGTTCCAATCACATATTAATGGTACACATAATGAAAATGTGTGGAATGAAGAAAATTTTTTACATTTTGAGAAAGTTTTAGAATATTTATTATCACAATATAAAATACAATTCAGAACAATATCAGAGATAAAATGAAAGTTGCATTCTTTTCAGAAATAGGTAATAACCAAAAATATCCAAGAACTTTTCCAAATGCTCGTACAGAGGTAGCATGGTGTTTGGCACTTGAAGCTCCAATGTGTAGTTTGAATCCATCACAAAAAGAAAGAATAGATGATGATTTTGATTTGGGTATTGTAATTATACCTAAGAATAATCCTGAACTAATTGATTGGGAATGGGTTAGAAGTAAGTGTGATAAAGTGGCAGTAATGCAAGAAGGCCCACATTGGTATTTTCAAGATTATGATATAAGTAATCAGTTCAATTATTATAATGCTTTGTTGGAGGCTGATAGAGTGTATTGTCATAATGAATCTGATGTAAGTTATTATCTTGGGTTGGGTTGTAAAGATGTAAGAGTAATGAGAAGTTTAATGATACCTGCTGGTATTCAAAGTAGAGATGATATTGAAATAGGAAATGGTGGAATTATATTAGGTGGAAATTTCGTAAGTTGGTATGGTGGATTTGATTCTTATATAGTATCACGAGATAGTGGATTAAAGTTATCTGCACCATCAATGGGTAGAAAACAAGAACATGAAGATTTGATTGAAGATATAACTTATCTACCTTACATGAATTGGAGATTGTGGATTACAGGATTATCACAATATAAATTTGGAGTACATTTGATGAGAACTCATGCCGCTGGAACATTTAGTATGAACCTGGCTTATCATGGAATACCTTGTGTTGGTTATACAGGATTAGATACTCAAGAAGTATTACATCCATTAACTACCGTTGAGGTTGGTGATTTAGAAAAGGCAAAAGATATAGTAGATAAACTTACAAACGATAGTGATTTCTATCAGTTATGTAGAACTACTATCAGAAAAAGATTTATTAGTAACTATTCCGAGAAGGCTTGGAAAGAAAATTGGAAGGAAATACATAGATGAAAGTATTAGTAACAGGTGGAGCAGGATTTATAGGAACAAATCTAATCAAAAGGTTATTGGATGATGGCCATAGTGTAATTAGTTTTGATAACTATGTTACAGGTAAAAGAGAAAATGAACAAGTTGGTTGTGAGTATATTGAGTGTGATATTACAGATAGTTATGATGTACAAAAACATTTATTAGGTGAAAATATTGATGTAATATATCACTTGGCTGCTTTGGCAAGAATACAACCATCATTTAAAAATCCAACAAACACATTTAAAACAAATGTAGTTGGAACTATGAATATAATGGAGTGGGCAAAGAATAATGATTGTCCTGTGGTGTATGCTGGTTCATCATCGACACATGGTGGTGTATTTAAAAATCCATATACATTCACAAAATATCAAGGTGAACAAATAGTTGAGTTGTATAATAGAGTTTATGGAGTTCCATCAGCCATATGTAGATTTTACAATGTGTATGGGCCTTATCAATTAACTGAGGGAGAATATTGTACTGTAATCGGTATCTTTGAAAAACAATACAAAGAGGGTGTTGAATTAACTATTACAGGTGATGGGGAACAGAGAAGAGATTTCACTCATGTTTTTGATATCGTAGATGGGTTTGTAAAATGTGGTAATTCTTTAGTGATTCCAAATGCATATAATGCTGTAGTTGATGGGGAAACTTTTGAATTGGGTAAAGGTGAAAATTATTCAATAAATGTAATTGCCCAATCATTTGATTGTGGATATACATACATACCTGAAAGACCAGGTGAAGTAAAAGAAACACTTTGTGTGGATACAAAGGCACATAAATTATTAGGTTGGAGACCTACAATAGATATATTAGATTATATAGAGGGAGTAAGAGTATCAAATGAAATATCAAACAATTAGTTTTATTCAACCTTCAAGGAATAATTTAAAGTACTTGAAGTGGAGT
>MDSV01088664.1_pt1 | contig 11872 bp, 20 predicted proteins | sample 810851 | NCBI WGS metagenome assembly MDSV01 (sample SAMN05326640, study PRJNA326480) | marine metagenome | isolation source: seawater | place: Atlantic Ocean: North East | collected 2012 | reverse complement strand
GCCCGACAACAGGGTGCTAGAGGACTGTTCAGAAGCAGAAGGGAAGCATCTTTGTGCTGCAGGCTGCATAGCCATCCACCAGAGGTCCAAGGCCGATCTGATGGAGTATTCCCTGGCCGGTAAGCCCTTCCACGATCACTCCGATCACGAAGCCGAGCATGGCGGCACGGCCGTTAAAGAGCTCGACCTTGCGCAGCTGGTCGGTATGAATGGATCGGGCTGCACTGTCTTGGAACCATTTCTCTGTGGCTTGCTGGTTGGCCATGTTGAGATGTCGAATTATTTACAAATGTAACAGACCTTTGCGGGATCGGCCCCTTCTCCTAGGCCTTTTTGTAAGTGACTGGTCTTCTTCTGTTTGGGTAAAGCTCTCGGCAGAGCGGGCAGGTGGTGCCGTTGCAGCCACGCGCTGTGCAGTGTTCTCGTCCGTAGAAAATGATCTGCAGATGCAGTCGGTTCCAGGCGTCTTCTGGAAACAGCCTCTTCAGGTCTTGCTCGGTGCGCTGAACGCTGTCGCCTGAGCTGAGCCCCCAGCGTTGGGCCAGGCGATGAATGTGCGTGTCAACGGGGAAGGCGGGAACCCCGAAGGCCTGGGCCATCACCACGCTGGCCGTTTTGTGGCCAACCCCGGGGAGTGCCTCGAGTTGCTCAAAGCTTGCGGGCACTTCGCTGTTGTGGGCGACCACAAGGATCTGGGCCAGCTTTTTGACGTTTCGTGCTTTTGTTTTGGCTAGGCCCAGCTGACGGATGTGGTGGCGGATCGTGTCTTCCTCGAGGCCGGCCATGGCCTGCGGGGTGGGTCCAGCAGCGAAGAGCGCGGGTGTGACTTCGTTCACTTTTTTGTCAGTGCACTGGGCGCTGAGCAGAACGGCGATCAGCAGCGTGAAAGGGTCGCTGTGGTCAAGGGGGATCGGTGGTTCTGGGTAGGCCTCGTTCAGCCGTTGGAGGACGTGGTTGGCCCGCTCTCGTTGTCTCAAGGGTTGCGCGCCACGACAGGGGCGGACCCTAGGGCCACAGGCCGCTTGCGAGACTTTGTGTAGCAATCGCTACCGTTTTTAACTTCCATTAAGGCTTGCCGCTCTGTTTTGCGTGCTGCTGTTGCGGCGATCCAGAGTGTTGTTGCCGAGGAAGACGTATGACCAACGCAGGTAATCCCCGTCGAGGAACCAGCCTGAAGTGGGAATCCAATGGTGAGCTGGCAGGCTCTGATCTTCGCCACATCCTTCAGCGGCTCCAGGATGCTGACCCCAAGGCTCAGGGCCTCAACAGCTGCGAGTTCGGCTGTGAGCTATCCAGCCACAGCTCCCAGCAGCCGCCTGCCTGAGGCGTTCGTCAGACTGTTCTCTCGGATCGGTATATGGCCTCTCAACGCAGATCCAGTCAGCGGGATGATTCCAGCGACGCCTTCGCCCGGATCCTGAAGCGGGAGGAGAAGGACCTTGAACAGTCCAAGGCGAAGCCTCCCTCGTCCCCTTCAGGGGACTGCGACTCTGCTCCTGTGGCGGATGATCCGATCGACCCGATCAGTGACCTTTATCGGCAGCACAGCCATCAGCAATCGATGGAAGGGGGCTGAGCCGCCTCTTCACAGCAGCATCGTCAGAGCGGCATCGCCACAGCAGCCTCGAGAACGGTTGCCTCTAACCTCACCATCCCTGCAGTGATGACAATGAGTCCCGTTGTGAGAGGTGTGATCTACGTCTCCGTGTGGGTGGTTCTGTGGGGAACCGTCGCCTCCTTGATCGATTCGCTCCTGCTCGCTGGCGAGGTGTACAGCACTGGTTCCTTCGCCCAGGCGACCACCTTCATCGCTTATGGCGCAGCAAGTGTCGTCATGGCTGTTCGGTTCTCAGGGCGTTTTCTCTCCCAGGAGGAACCGTGATCCCGGTTGCGCTGCTGCTGTTGGCTCAGGCTCAGGTTCAGAACTCTCTCCCGCCGGTTTACCTGTTGCGTTGCACGATCGATCCAGAGCGGGTCACATCCAATGGAAAGCCGGTGGCGCCAACCTCCATCAAGTCGGAGAAGGCTGCGTTCACGCTCACCATGGCTGAGGGCGGTGTTCCCATCGCGATCACGCCGCGAAATCTGGCTGAGGAGCGCAGTGATTTGCGTCATCTAACCGATGGCACTCCGCGCTTGGAGGGGGGGCAGGTGCTGATGGATTTTGCCTATGAGCATCCCTTGATCGTGTTGCCTCCCAGCGAACCAGAAGCACCTGTTCAAAGCATGGGACGACTGCGCACGTCAGGACTGCTGCGCCTGAATCCCCGGCGTCTTTCCTTCTCCTTTGAGCAGACCATGGCTGTTCAAATGGATTTCAAGATCCCAGAGACCTCAAGGCAGGATCTCAAAATCGAAGCGAAAGGGACCTGCGTGGAACGAGCGATACCTGCTCAGGGTTAATCCTTCGGACGGGCCGTGATCACAGCGGCCAGCACGCCTCCGATGAATCCTCCGGCATGGCCGATCCAGCTCACACCAGGGGGAGAGGCCCAGGGCAGCAGTCCGATCAGAGCAGAGCCATAGAGGCTCAAGGCCAGCACGCTCAGGCCCAATGTGATCAAACGCTTCTCGATCAATCCCAGCAGAAGCAGGTAGCCCAGCAGTCCATAGACGATGCCTGAGAGGCCGTGACTTCCCGCTGGCCATAACAGCCAGATCGGGATTTCGACGCTGATCACGCCAATCCAAACGGCCAGATAAGAGCGCATCCCTTGGCTGATGACGAGATAGCTGAGGGGGAGAAAGACCAGCGTGTTGGTGAGTAGATGGCCGAAGCCGCTGTGGCTGAAAGGGGCTGTGAATACAGACCACCAGGGGGTGCCAGGACCGAGGGGAAGGTTCCATTGGCCCCCAAATAAAACGGTGTCAAGCAGTTCTTGGAGCCATGCGATCCCCACAAGCACAAGGGGAAGCAGCAGCGACCAGGAGATGGCTGGCTGAGGCCTGGGGGCGGGGGTGGTCAGGGATTCAGTGCGACTTCCTTCCACCCATTTTCGGCGCTCCAGCATCGGCGACGGTGAGGCGACTGAGTCAGCTCAAGAAGATCTACATGGGTGATCTCCAGACGCAGCAGCGCAAAGCTGTCGGGCATCGTTGTGCCGTTTGGAATCGCAGTAGGCCAGTCGCCTGCGCTGTCTAGCTCCTGGCCGGGCGGTGGCCATCCCCACAACGCGCGTGCCTCGGGTTGCAGCCCTAGCCAGTGGTGGCGTTGCCTTTGCATCCGTTCATCCCGATCCAGGTGGTGTTGATGTCCGCGCAGGCGGAATTGGCTTTGGGCTTTGGGCAGCAGCCAGCACAGTTCAAAGCGAGGATCGCGCTGCAGTTCCTGTTGCTTGGCGCTCCGCCCATCCGTGAGCAGTTCAAGGCTGTTGTGATTCCACCATCCTCGGAACACCAGGGTTCGAACCCTTGGACTCCCATCCGGGCCAATCGATGCCAGTTGTAGCCATCGCCCCATCGGAGAATGCCCTTCCTTCAGGCGGGCATGTTTCAACAACGGTCGCCAGGGAGGGAGGCCCTGATCCGCTGGGCTCACTGGACCCGGAAGGTCACACCCATCACGGCGGTGATGTCTTTCCAGATCGTGCTGGTGTCGTAGGAGCCGTAACTGCTCATGCTTGTGGAGTTGGGCACCGTGATCTGGAAGGTTCCTGTGTCGGCCTTGGTGATCGCGCCGATCCCCGAGCCAGCCTGCTGGGCAATGGCTTCTGCTCTGCGTTTGGCGTCAGCTGTGGCTTTGGCCAGCATGTCGACCCGTTTCTCCGAGAGGCGGGTGAAGGTGTAGGCCGGCTGGCGGATGCTGATGGGAACGCCTTGGCCCACCAGGTCGCCGATCCGGCGCGAGACCCCACTGATCAGACCGACATCGCTGCTGCCGATCAGGATCGGCTGCCGGGTGGTCCATCGGGTGGTGATCAGGGCGCCGGTGACGCGGTTGCGCACGTCTTGACTGCTCGACTGAATCACTCCAAGTTGGATGGAGCTTTCCGGTACGTTCTGCTCCTTGAGGAAAGCCACGGCCCGCTCCACCTGGGGCTCGAGGGCCTGATAGGCCTCTTGTTGGCTGGAGCCGTTGCCCCGCACTTCCACCGTCCAGTCCACATAGTCACTCTTGATGCGCTCGGTGCTGGCCCCGGTCACCGTGATCGTGTCAGCGGATGTGCGGATCCCACGCACGGCGACGGATCCCGCGGTCACCAGTCCGGCGCTAAGAACCAGCATCGGCAACACCAGGGGAGGTGTTCGGCGCAGCATGGCAACGATGCGTTGGCCTGCAGGTGCTGATGCCGGCATGGAGCTTGCCTCGATCATGGTGCCTGCAGCCTATAAGTGAAACAGGATCACGTCTTTGGTGATCGGGGTTGACCTATGACCAGGTGCGACTGCGATTTGGCTTTGATCGGAGAAAGGCTTGCAGGCACCTCTGTGCTCGCCTGCCATCCCCTGCCAGCGGCATGGCAGGGGTGTGAATGGTTAGCGCTTGGCTTCTGCGGTAACTCGATCAAGGCTCCGGGTGTTGCCACGGCGCTTCCCATGGGCGATGGGGCCAAGGGAAGCGCCGTGGATCTGGTCTCTTGTCTGCTTGCTCAATCAAGCCTTTGCTGCGATGGAGGTCGGCGATGACGCAAGAACGCACTGAGGTGATTGTGATTGGCAGCGGCATCGGCGGGCTGTGCTGTGCGGCCCTATTGGCGAGGGCCGGTCATGAGGTGCTGGTGCTGGAAGATCATGCAACTCCCGGTGGTGCAGCCCATGGTTTCAATCGTGCCGGTTATCACTTCGAATCGGGCCCATCGTTATGGAGCGGTCTCAGTTGCTGGCCCAGCACCAATCCCCTGGCCCAGATTCTGCGGGCCCTTGATCAACCCCTTGATCTGATCACCTATCGCGATTGGGACGTGCTGTGTCCCGAAGGAGATCTGCGCATCGGTGTCGGCAGCAGCGGCTTCGAGCAGGTGGTGAAGAGTCTGCGTGGTGCTGCGGTGCAAGCAGAGTGGCGAAACTTTGCCAAGGCCTTGCAACCGGTGGCTGCCGCCGCCGAGGCCCTTCCCTTGCTGGCCCTTCCCCCCGGGGCTGATGCCATGGGAGCGTTGTTGCGGCGTGGTGGGCGCCTGCTTCCCCATCTACCGGCTCTGCGTCATCTGAACGGGGCGTTTGGTCCGCTGGTGGATCGCCATCTCCAGGATCCGTTCCTACGCCATTGGGTGGATCTTCTTTGCTTCTTGATCAGTGGCATGCCGATGGGGCAAACAAATGCCGCAGCCATGGCCAGCTTGTTCGCTCAGTGGTTTGAGCCGGAGGCCTGTCTGGATTACCCCAAGGGCGGTAGTGCCGCTGTCGTTCATGCACTGGTGCAGGGTCTGGTGCGGCACGGCGGTACGTTGCGCTGCCACACCAGAGTGCGGCAGCTTTGTCTCGACGGCGACCGCGTCTGCGGCGTTCAACTCAGCAATGGCGATCGCATTGGTGCCGATGCTGTTGTGAGCAATGTCGATGCCTGGGGAACGGTGCAAATGTTGCCGGATGGGGCCGCCCGGCGCTGGCGCAAGCAGCTTGAGATGACCCCGGCTTGTGGTTCTTTCCTCCATCTTCATCTTGGCTTTGACGCCAGCGGCCTCGACCCCCTTCCCCTGCATCAGGTGTGGGTGGGCGATTGGAATCGACCGATTGATGCCGAGCAGAACACGGCCGTGTTCTCGATCCCCTCCGTGCTCGATCCGGCGATGGCACCTGACGGCCACCATGTCCTGCACGCCTACACCCCGGCGAGTGAGCCGTGGCATCGCTGGGCCGAGTTGGAACGGGGGTCCGCTGCTTACAGAGCGCTTAAGCAGGAGCGTTGTCAGCTGTTTTGGTCAGTGTTGGAGCAGCGGATCCCCGATTTGCGCGATCGCTGCCATGTGGTGATGGAGGGCACACCGCTGACCCATCGTCATTATCTCAACGTGCATCAGGGGAGCTACGGACCTGCACTCTCTGCCGCGAAAGGGTTATTCCCAGGCGTCAACACTCCCCTCAAGCAATTGTGGCGTTGCGGTGCCAGTACGTTCCCGGGGATCGGCATCCCGCCTGTGGCAGCCAGTGGTGCGATGGCGGCCCATGCGATCGCTGGGCCGCGTGTCCAGCAGCAATTGCTAGACACGCTCGGGCTTTAATCCGACGGCTCAATCGCCTGAACGGGATCTGGTACCGCCCAGGAGGGTCAAGGCGCCGAGGCTGCCCAGCAAGACCCCGACCCCGGCTGAGATGGCCACGGAGAGAAGGGGCTTCTCCTTCACCGGCTGTTGCAGCTTCGGCCGCAGGGTTTCATCCAGTTCGTGCAGCTTGAGATCCAGTTTTTTCTGGAGCGGATCGATCGCATCGGCAACCTGGCGGCCCTGCTCACTCAGGATTTGACGCATCCGCGCCACGTTGAGTTGGCCTGTTCCCGCAGCCGCTTCGTTGCCGAGAGGGTCTGGCCTGGGTGGTGCGGCTACCCCTTCGTGTCTTGGCTCCTCCATGGTGTCGTCGTAGAGATGCTTGTCGATGGGAGCCATGGCCTTGTCTCCTGGAACTTGATCCCGGGCTAGCCATGGTCACTTCGTCTGCCAACGACTCTCATCACTGACATGGGCGTTTGGTCGTCACGGCTACTGCTTACTGGCCGTCACGGATAAGAAGGGATCCCCTTGCCCTCCCAGAAGTCCCATCATCCCGGTCGCCTTTGTCTCCTCGGCGATTCGGATCGGGTCGCTCCAGCCCTGTGCTGTCAGCACGTCGCAAACGTAATCAAGATGTCCACGGTCATCAGCCTCGGTCCAAATCTGAGGGGCTTTGGTGAAGAACATTCGGTTGGAGAACGACACGATCACTTGGCCTCCAGGCCGCGTGATGCGAAGCAGCTCGGCGGCCACTGCTTCCGGGTATTGCAGGTACTGCCATCCCGCCACGATCAGGCTGGTGTCGATGAAGTTGTCCGGAAGTGGCAGGGTCTGTTCGAGGTTGAGGTTCTGCATCCAGTGACTGTCAAGTCGAGGATTGGCAGCCAGCTCCTGTCCGTTGAGGCCGTGGCCAATGACCCGCTCATAACGGATGTCGTCGGGGAGGTGGGAGACCCATGACGACATCAGATCCAGCAGGGTTGCCGTGGGGTGAAGCCGCTCTCGGTAGAGCTGGGTCAGGCGCTGCCGGAAGCCGGCATCGAGGTGATGAACAAAGCGGGGATCGCGATAAAAGACCGCGTCGTCATCGCTGTCCAGCTTGATGCGCTGGGCCTGGGTCAGCACCTGGGATACCAAAGACAGTCCTCACCGATCTGCGCATCATTGCGAAGCTTTGGCGTTGTTGTGGTTGCTGGGATCAGCGTCGGCTTCAGGCCTCTCGGGCGTGGACGTTTCCACTGTTTCTTGTGGGGGGATCTGTTGCCAGCCGCTGCTCCACTGCTCTCGGTCGCAAAGATCTCGCCAAGCAATTCGCCTGCGGGTGCTGGCGTCGAGAACAGCCTCAAGTTCCACCCACCGTTCGTTTCCACGCCCTCCCTGCATCACCAGGCGGAAATGGCGATAGCCCCCCACAGCCTCCTGGCTGGTCCACGCTTGTGCAGGTTTCCAACCCATGGCAACGCTGGCGGCGGTTGGTGTCGGCCGTTAGCGTCGCATCCCTGCCTGCAGACCATGACGCTCAACGTTGCCATTAGCGGCGCTTCCGGCAAAACCGGGTATCGGATTGCTGAAGAAGTGCAGGCAAGGGGAGATCGACCGAGATTGTTGCTGCGGACTGATTCCAAGCTCCCCGCTTCGCTCTCGAGCTGCGATCAACACAGGTTGTCGTTGACGGATTCTTCAGCCCTGGATGCGGCCCTCTCCGGCGTGGATGCGCTTGTGATTGCCACAGGAGCCCGTCCTTCGATCGATCTCACCGGGCCGATGCGCGTGGATGCCTGGGGGGTTCAACGTCAGGTTGAGAGCTGCCTGCGGGTGGGTGTGCGTCGGGTGGTTTTAGTGAGCTCGCTTTGCACCGGTCGTTGGCGTCATCCCTTGAATTTGTTTGGCTTGATTCTGGTGTGGAAGCGCGTCGGCGAGCGGGTGCTTGAAACCAGCAGTCTTGACTGGACGGTGGTGCGACCTGGAGGCCTTTCGGAGCGCGAAGAAGGGATTGAGGCTGAAGGAATTCGCTATTCACCAGCTGATCAGCAGGACAGTGATTCGATCCCACGCCGTCTTGTGGCCCGCTGCTGTGTCGATGCGCTACACACGCCTGCCGCGATTGGCCGTGTGATCGAGGTGACGAGCGGCATAGACCAGCCTTTGATCAGTCTGGATGAGGCGATTGCCACCTGGTGAGGCTGACTCTTGGATGGCCATCCTTTGCGCTCTGAATGCTGAGCGGCAAAGAGGGGCGGTGGCTCCTCTCTTCATGATCGAAGACTGACTCATTTCTTCTAAATATTGCGAAGGTTATTGGGCTCTTCTCCAAGCCTCGGCAAGCTTTTTTTAAAGAAATTAGGCGCTGATGATGTCTGTGGCGTTTACAGGGTTTTGGGGATTCACAACGCTGCTTGCACCCTTGATGCACTGGCTTCGGTTTCACCCTTAAATGCTAGGGATTAGGGGTTAAAGAGGGCTGGATTGTTTTCGGTAAAGAGATAGGCTATGGAGATGGCGATAAGTCGCCATGAACCATCGAGGAAACGGCCATTGACCATGCAAATCACGCCAATTCTTCTTTTGCTTGCTGCTGGTTTTCTCCAGCTCTTTCAGTCGATATTCTGGCTTCTGATGAACTCCCTCCAGCCAGAAATGGATTGGAAGCTAATGCACGTGATTGGTACTGTTGTGCCAAATGGATTGATTGTTTTGTTGGCCTTCATCGCGCTTGTGGTGTCGGTCATCGCGTTGGTGCGCCGACGCTACTCAAGTCAAGGCCTGGGCTTCGCCGTGACAGCGTTGTCGACCACAGTCTTTGTCAGTCATGCAGTATTTAGTGTGATCGCCATTATGAGTTTAATCCGGTAATCCAGTGCTGAGCTTGGTGATGCATCGTCGATGCTTCTGGCACAGCTTTACGCTGTGCTTATTTGATTGCGCCTGGGTGGTTTGAAGATTGCCTTTGTCTCGTCGCTTTTGTTGTCTGCAAGTAGCAGGATTGATGGCTGACGTTGTATCTGAGGTGTCGAGGGTTGGTCTTCAGAATGCGGCCTTCGCTTGGTCAAGGCTGTTCCGTTCTTCAGCTCAGTGCTTCAGCCATCGCGTCAAGACGTCGGGCGTTGACGCCAAGGTCTGAGTCTCCGAGTCGTGATTCTGATCGAGCCTCGATGAGGCCTCGTGAGTTGTCGGCATGCACTTCAATGTCATCCACAAAGCCAAACAGGCTGCTGCTTGCTGTGGCATGCAAATAGCCCAACTCGGAGTCAGTCGTGACCACGATTGTGCGTGGAGTTGTCTGCAGGTTGTGCTCCAGGGCTGCGAACGCCGCTGTGGTGTCGTTCACGGGCCATTGTCTCTGGGCACAGTGAGCTGGGCTTGGGCATGGCCGCAGGCTGTCTCCCTGGAGGCCTAGATCCGCAGGAACAGGTCCAACCAGGTGCAGTAGGGCCAGAAGCCAGGGCAGGGTGATGGCAAGCAGAGCGGTCATCGCTGTCGGTCTTGAACTGGATCGGCGATCATGCCTGGATTCGATCACCGGTGGGGATGCAGGCACCTCAAGCATTGCTGAAGCGGTTGGCGCTGGTCGAGGGCATGGAGCCAGGCAGCCGCAGGCTTGTGCTTGTCTTTGGCCAGCTTGGCGACTTTGATTCGATTGAGTACGCCCAGGCTCTCGTTCCTCTGTTGCCTTTATTGCATCAGTCGGGGCTGAACCTGTTGGCCATCGGCATTGGTGATCAGGGCAGTGCTGATCGTTTTTGCTCCTACACCAAGCTGCCACGCACCCATCTTCAGGTGGATGCTGACAACTGTCTGCATGGACAGCTAGGGCTTTATGCAGGCCTCCAGGTGCCTGGCGGTGCATGGCCCAACTTGCTGATGATGTGCGCCGGCATTGGTTCCCCAGGCACGTTGGCGGAGGTGGTGCGGGGTTATACAGGCGATCGTTCTGCCCCCCAGCGCTTGGCCACCCCACTGTTCCGCTTGGCGGGTGGTGAGGGATTTCAGCGGCCCTTTGAGCTCGCCAGTGTTCGCTTGCAGAACATGGTCGAGGTGCTTGGTCAATGGCGCACCTACGTCCCTTCTGATGATTGGCTCACTCAGCGTGGTGGAACCTTCCTGCTCGATGGTGACGACAGCGTGCTTTATGAGCATCGTGATCGCGGCATCCTCGGCTTCTCGGAAACGATGGCGAGGCCGCTGCAGTTTTTGGAGCCCTTTCTGGCGCAGGCTTGAAGGCTGATGCACACTCGCTCAGCTCCAGCGGACGGGATCGCGGCAATCATGGTGGATCAGATGATCGAACTGGTCCCCGAGTAGATCGCGACTGATGGTCAGACAGATGGTGTTCAACGGAAGCGAAAAACTGCTGCGGTCAGCATCGAAAGGGCCTTCCACATAGGCACCAATTCGTTCTGCCATCAGAAAGCAAGTGAAGATGGCAACGCCAATCAGGATGCTCGGCCAGCCACTTCCCTGGCGGTGAAACTCCACCAACAGCTCCCACCCGAAGACCCAGTTGATCAGGCGCACAAACACGTCATAGGACGCTGGTAGTGGAGTATTGCGGATGCGCTCTAGCCCCCCAATCGCATCGGTACAGGCGTTGGCCACCGTCATCAACTGTTGGCGACCCCAGCCATCGATCCATCCCTCTTGATGCAGGCTTTGCACAGCTTTGGCTCGGGTCTCCGACAACTCACGCAGGGTGGCTGTGGTCGGCAGCCTGAGCTTTTCGAGCAGCTCATCCTGTAGACGCCTCAGGTCCCTATGCCAGAAGTTGCGCAGCTGGAAGTTGAGCTGCCACACCATTGCCACCTGCAGCGTGAGCAGTTTCTGTCCGTTTTGGGATCGAAGTTGCTGACGGCTTAGTAAGGACGTCAGGTTGTCATTCCAGTTGCGGCTGTGATTGACGACTGATCCCCAGAGTTTGCGGGCTTCCCACCAACGATTGATCGCCTGGGTATTGCGGAAGCCGATGAAGATCGACACAGCAATGCCCAACGTGCGAATGAAGCTTTCGCTTTGAAACCATTCATCTGGCAACAGGTTGCTCAGTACGAGGCCACAGAACCCCAGCAACAGCAGCAGATCGAAGCGCATGCGCCAGAGCAGCTGGGCCAGCACCATCGAGTAATCACGGCGGCGTGTTTTGGGTGGATCGCCGTACGGTCCCTCATCAACTCGCATGGATTGGCGCGACGTGTTCGCTGGTTGGTTGGCCATTGTCCATCTTCTGATCCAGGCTCCAGAGCGCGAGGCCACCCCCACGGCCCCTTGCTGCCAACCAGCCATTGGTGTCGCGGTTGATCAATGCAAAGAAGGGGCGTCGACCTGGTGCAGGTGCGTCGAGGCTGCGCTGGATGACCGGGCGATCCCAGGCGTGCAACTCCAATCGGTTGAAGCTAAAGGTCAGTAAGGGGCGTGGCCCTTCCAGGGCCCCCTCTCCCTCGAAGCGCAGTTCGAGCGGTCCAAGCCTGACCGCATTTCTGATCTGGAGGCATTGTGACGACACCGCCGTGATGTCCAGCCTGGCCTGGAGACCCCGCAGGCTCCAGTTGCTCAGAGCCGCCGTCTTGATGCTTCCTTTTGGCCAAACGTTCTGCAGCATCCAGCGGCCATCAAGGTCTTCTGCCTTAATGCTTGTGCCGTGCTGACGAACGTGGCGCTCCATCGCAAGGAGCGTCTGAGCATCGTGCCGAGTCATCACTGCAGAAGAAGGGCCATGGCCGCGATCATGCCTCGTC
>MDSV01050208.1_pt1 | contig 11872 bp, 17 predicted proteins | sample 810851 | NCBI WGS metagenome assembly MDSV01 (sample SAMN05326640, study PRJNA326480) | marine metagenome | isolation source: seawater | place: Atlantic Ocean: North East | collected 2012 | reverse complement strand
GGCGTGGGCGTAGGCGTCGGCGTAGGCGTGGGCGTCGGCGTAGGCGTGGGCGTCGGCGTGGGCGTCGGCGTGGGCGTGGGGGTGGTGCCGGATCTTACGGGACGGTATGTGACGAAGGCAAGAACGGCGAGTGCGATGACTGCACCGAGGGCTATTTTTTCTTCTGTAGTGTTTTCTTCTGTAGTGAGCATTTGGTTCTGATTCTGAAGGTTGGAATTGGTCTTCTTCCTGTTCTTGTTGATCATCAATGGTGAAGATATGATGAGAAAATAAAAAAAGACTCGGAAAAAAAGAGCAGGCGCCTACGGCCGCCGCGCGGCGCGCTCGCGCCGGCGGCTGAAGAGACGAGAGAGACATCCGCATCGTTTGCCTTCAACGCCATCCACGACCGCCTCGACGAGCGCAGTGGTGACATTGACTGCGCTGTTCAGCGCGAATTTCCCTTTGCTGGCCGCGATGATGATGTCTATCGTGTTGCCAACGATGCCGGAGTCTATGAGCTTCAAGAGCGAATCGCGGGTTGTGTCGTCCCTGGCGACAGCCTCCACGAGATCGCGAAGCAACACGATTGCTGCAGCACGTTTCTCGTCGCCGCGAAGACCAACGACCTCCACGGCTTCCATTGCGAACTCGAGAATTGTCATCACATTCTCGGTGGACAATTCCAGGTTTACGACACGCTTGCGAAACTCCTCAGTGAGCGCAGCAGAGACAGCCATCTATAATATGAGCTCGCAAAAAGTTCGGCGGCATTTGAACTACGTAATGATAGCGGCTGCGCGTTTCCTATAGCCAAGAACCTCTTAAGTGTTTTCGGTTATGCAACGCAACGTTGCGGCTTTGTACCCCTCGGCGCCAGTATCGTCAGGTTTGTCCCAATTCCTTGGTTTTTCGATTTCCTTTTTATATTCTCTAAGCCACGCCTTGTCCATTTTCCTCTGCTCACAAATCAAGAAATTCTGCACCCAAAACAGTGGCCGTCCAAGGCCGCCTGTGGCCGCTGCGCCAACCGCAGACGGCTCAACGCCTCGGGCTACTGGTTGGATCGCATGGAGTGCTACTGTATGGCCCTCCTGGTAACCCATACGAATGAATGCAACTGCCATTATTCGCAGTAGTGAAATACATAGAAGACCTACTCCTATCTTGATAGCCAAACTATACCCGTTGTTCTTATTGTTCTTCATGTGATAACCGTGCATTTTTTTGTCTATGGATTATACTATAATGCCGGAATATTGTGTCTGGGAAAATAATGCATGTTCTACATCCACAGATACAACAGTAGCGGAAGTAGTAGCGGAAGCAATCAAAGATGTTTGTGCATCTCTTACGACACAGTTTGCTTGTGTGGTGAGAGAGGTGGTACCAACGTATTGTGAATGGGTGAATGGCGCGTGCAAGTACAAGTCCGGGTGGTTCGAGGATCGGGTTTCTACGATTTATCAATCGACATGCGAGGCAATCGCTACCGAAGAAAGGTGTTCATACAACGATGCCGAGGTGTGCCAAGGCGGAGAGGTTCGGAGTGAAACAGGGCAGTGTGTGTCACAGCCGTGGTACGATTGGAAGAGTTGTAAGGAGGAGATGCATCAGGGGGCGTGTCCCGATGGCGCGGATCCGAACCCTTCTGTGTATCAATTGTGTCCCTACACGTGTGCAAGGTTTACAGTGCAACGTCTCCTCGAAGCTGCTACGAATACAACCGCGCCAGCAACAACAACCGCGCCAGCAACAACAACCGCGCCAGCAACAAGAACACAAGCAGATTAAAGTAACAATCACCACTCCTTTGGGCGCAGAGCTCGCTTTCTTGTCGAGTAGCTCGCTTTCTTGTCGAGTAGCTCGCTTTCTTGTCGAGTAGCTCGCTTTCTTGGGTTTAGACACGAAACGCGAGCATGGCCGTGTTGAGAGAGAACGAGACGGATCCGTTCTTGCATTTGAAGGTGATCTTGTCCCGAGGACGAAGTCTGGTATCGTGGTCCAGTTGGAAGAAGATATCGTTGACCTGGCGAATGGTAGTCACGGGGCGCTTCGCGACCTTCACGTCCTTGTAAGTCTGGCGAATCTGCGAGAAGACGATCTTGAGGACTTCGCGACTTTGGTCGTCAACCTGATGGCCCACATCGAGAATCTTCCTGCCACACTTCAACTCGCATGCGGCGACGATCTCAAACATCTTCTCGGTGGCAACTCCAGACGCCTCGAAGTCGTAAACCTGGTATGGCTCCTTGTGCTGGCAGACAGCACAGTCAGCATCAGTAGGAAGCCAGTACTTGAATATGATGATATGGCCACGGATACTGTCGTCGTTCATGAGATCGTCGATCGACGGCGCCTCGTTGTCAGATTGGCACGAGCCACATACAGCAGTGACACCCGACATATCCACGGGGTGGATATCATCTGGCACAGGGGCAGGACGCACATATGCGACCTCCTGCGTCTTACCCTTGAGTTTCCCGCGGGTGCGCTTGCTCTTCCCCATTCGTGCGACTCGCAATTACGATCTCGAAGCTCGCTTTCGGAACGTAACTTCCGGACTTCGGACGCAAGCCGGACTTCCGGACTTCGGACGCAAGCCGCTCTCAGCCGGACTCCGGGTTCAACTAAACCCCAACCCGCCACACCACGGGGGAACCGCGGACCGGGAGGTGGCCCACCCGCGCCTATTCGACCCGCCCTACCCGCGTCTTATGTGGCGGCGGCAAACCAGGAGGCGGCAGCAAACCAGGCGGCGCCGCCTTTTCGCCGCGCCGGTTCTCAACTCAGATTCCCCTGTGGTTGCTGTGTGTTGTGTGCACAGTACGCGCCCGGGCCGGGGTTGGCCGATATGAGTCAATTGGTAGAGGTGGAGGCGTTCATCGGTGACGATATGAGTGACGATCAATTGGTAGAGGTGGAGGCGTTACCGATGTGCGACGTCAAAGGCATCTCGTGGGACAGGAACAAGAAGAAGTGGAAGATTGAGGTCTTTGATGTTTTTGCGACGGGCAAGAAGGGCGACCTAAACCCACGCCAACATAACTCTTTTGGCGTGCACGAGCTCAACAAGGCGATTGAGAAGTGTGCTAAATGGAAGGCGGAGGCGAGGGCAAGGTTTGAACTCGAGACGGCCAAGATTGCGGCCGAGTATTCATGGACGCACAATCTTCCACGCGCGCCCAAGGAGGCGGAGGCGGAGAAGGGGAAGAAATATTGGAAGGAGAATAAGTTCCTCAACTACAAGCCGTATCGTGTTGTTGTTGCCAGCGCTGGCAAGAGAGGGTTGAAGTATTTACCAGCTTGCCATGCCGACGGCTGTCATATAAAGGCAAAGCCGGACACGACGGGTGCAACACAATGGTGCTATCATCACCAGCATGATTATGGCGTGTCCAAATGCAGCAAGCAGAATCGGCAGCATGGCAACAAGCGCAAGCGCAATGGGGACGAGGGCGGGTCCACGGATCCGATGTGAGTGTGCGTGTACAGAAGGTGTTTTTTCATGGACGACTCATGGAAGGTGAGTGCGGATAGCGGGAGGTGAGTGCGGATAGCGGAAGGCGAGTGTGGAGGGCTGGTTCCTTTCGCGACTAGTGAAGCGCTTGCAGATCGCGATCGCAGCTTCTTCAGCTTCACCTAATCTGTGCGCATACCATTGGACACAGCGTCTAAAGGACGGTTATCTTTTTGCGGTCTCGAGAGTAGGAACTATGGATGCGGCACTCGAAGCCCTTGGCCCCCCGACAAAGTTAGTACATTCGCACGGCCGCCGTGTGGCGCTGTACAACTTAGACTGTTCTGAAGCTTTGACTCATGCCTTCGAAGTTGACTTGATACTCACATCGCCCCCTTACAACATCAAAAAGCGATATTCGTCAACAGATGACAATCGTTCGGATTACATCGAATGGTTACGTTCGATACTTCGTCTTCTGGGAGAACGGCTAGGTACGAGAGGCTCACTCTGGCTAAACACTGGACATACAAGCGATCGTGTACCTATAGCTTATCGCGTGTGGGATGCGTCACCACGACTCAAAATACATCAGGAAGTCGTGTGGTCATTCACAAGAGGCGTGGCTGCAAGACACTACTACTCACCGCGACACGAAACACTGCTGTGGATGTCTCGCAACGAACAGCCGCCACGTTTCGATTTGGAGAAGGTTCGGGAGCCACACGATCAAACAAAATGCACGTGCGGTACGCGCAACGGCAAAAAGCGCTGTAATGATAATGGCAAGAACCCAGGCGACGTTTGGATGATTCAAACAGTCACAGCTGGTACTGGACGAGCATCCGCAGAACGTCAACCTCATCCGACACAGATGCCCTTCGAGCTCGCTCAACGAGTTGTCGCTGGTTGTGCTGTAGACAGTGGGCTGCTGCTTGATCCATTCTGCGGCTCCGGTACCAGCCTCATTGCGGCAGTAAAAAATGGAATGGATGCTATTGGTTTCGACGTCAGCAACGAGTACATCTTACTTTGTCAGACGCGTCTGGAATCTCTTTGCGAGCCCGCGGCTTAAAACCTCGGGTACTGAGTTTACCTCGGTGATGTTGATTATTTGTCGACGAGAATGGCTTAAAAGGAATGAAACGATCCTTCACCACCATCAGAATGACAACGACCGTTACGCACATGTCCGCGCCCATGACGACTCCCGGCGAGAGCCCAACCGCCAACAAGAAGAAACCATCACGCGAGCAGAAGTTCGCGCCATCATCCCATCTGTACATGCAGGGGCGACTGTGCAACGTTTATCTAAATTGGGACGGCCGCACCAATCTCATCGTCATCCCTCATCAGCGAGTCTTCAAACTCACCGAATTTTATCCGCTCGATCTTGGTTACCTGTTTCAGGAGATCTATGGAATTATGGAGCAGAAGCGCGTGCAGAACTTCACTCTGAACGTGTTCAAACGTGACTGGAATGTGGCGCCTCACCTCTTCATCCGTGTCGGAATGCACCAGGACATGTACAATCTGTTCTTGACGAGTCCACACATGACTGCGGGATACGCGACCCCGGGGAAGCCTCTGATGCCTTCGCCACCATCACCACCTGTTGGTGGTCCACCACCTGTTGGTGGTCCACCACCATCTCCCCATGGTACGTCCTCGAATACCGAGTTTGAAATCATGTAAGGGACGCGTGTTTGGTAGTGGGTTGGCGAGGTCGGTGTGTGTGTGTGTCGGAGCGAGATCGGTTTTTTTTCTGTGTTTGTAAATAATGAACGGTGGAGTCAGCACGAATGTAAGATCGCCGCCTGCATTCAGCAATTTGCCGGCGGCGAGCGCCAATTTTTCAGCTCCTCGATCGAACGGATCGAACGTGATTCGATCGAACGTGACAGCGAAAACTGTAGGAATTTGGGAAAACACTTTAAAAAACAAAACTTCGACGTTGAAGAATGCATTCGGCGTCTGCGTTCTGATTGCGGTGATTTCATTGACGGCGGTCCTCGCGTTCGCGAAATATGAGTTGAAGGATGTTCCGCTTGTCCTGTTGCTCTTAATGAGCCTTTTGAGCACGATCCCTTACATAGAGGTCGCCGTTCCTCAGAAGAATTCGTTGCAACGCAAGCACGTCACCGTCGACAATTGGCGACAGAGGCTTGGAACGAACGATAAATACACGATTCTGTCGTCGAGCCTCCACTTTCTGCAGCCAATGTACGCGATGTTCTGCGTGTTGAGCTTTATCCTTTTTGCCGTTCACAAAATCTTCGGGTCTTCGTACGTTACACACAAATTCGTGCTGCTGATCCTCGTGATCCAGCTTCCGTTCAATCCGCTCGCGGGCTTCAATCCGTTCGCGACCTTTATGATTCGTCAACACACTGCTAAGCACATTACGCAAGAAAATCTCTCGACGTATCTTCGCAACAACACGACCAATAATCAAAAAAAACGGATCAACGCGTTTGGAACCAGGATTCCGCTGACCGCTTTTTCGCCGGAGGCCAGCACCACCAGCACGAGTACGAACGCGAACTCGAGGCGCCCAACGTCATTAGGACAGCCCGAGCCAGCGGTGGCGCAGGTGCCGTTGCGCTAGCGGTTCGATAGCCACATCAGAATCGCGGCGACCTTCGTCTCCGAGAGAGATTCCTTTGGCGAGCGGCGCTTCTCGAGACGCGGCGGCGCGAAAACACCTCGTGCGCTCGGGTGCGTTTCTTCGAGCTCGCGAGCGATTCGCTTCTCGCGCGACGTGTTTCGATCGCCTTCGCCACTCGCGAAGGCGATCATCGTCTTGGCCACCTCGAACATGGTTCCGACAAGCCCAAAATCTGATCGCTTTAAACGCGCAGACACAGGCCGAGGTTTAAAAGGCAGGTGTCGGAGACAACAAGATGGAATCCGCCGAGGAACGCGAACGACTCCGTGAAGAGCAGGAGCTTGAATATCAACTCTCGCTGATTGCCGACATGGAGAAAGACAGATCACCGAACGAACAAGAAACGAAAGAACAAGAAACGAAACAAACGAAAGAACACACCGACACAGACGAAGAACAAGACGACGATAACCCTTCGCCGACGACATTACGATTGCTGCGCGCGCGCTACTTCGAACCGAAACCGGCGAAACCACCGGCGAAGCCACCAGCGACACCACCCGCGAAGCGACGGACGCTACGATCCGGGCGTTCGTATTAGCATCAGCAAAGGTAATACTCGCGCGTCCATAAGCTGGTGTTGTTTGCTATCGCCTTCCTCCCGAGGCCCTCCGGCAGGTGCACAACGATCTTCATCGCGTCCAGGCACCGGTGCGCCACCAGCGCCGCCATCGGAATGCGCCAAAAGTGCGCGTTACCCTCGTCCACCGCCGTCACCACCAAAAAGTCGAACGCGTCCTCGGGGTACGGACCCTTAAACGGCTTGCCGTTCTGTGAGCCGGCGCACACATACAGCGTGCACTGGAACCCGACGCCGTGCGGGTACGCCAACTTGTGCTGCAGCCGCGCGTCGACCGGCCCGACGCACCCCACCGTCGGCCCGCGCTCGATCCGGTCAACGTGCGAGCCCTGCTCCCTCGGCCACTCGTACACGTAAGGGAAGAACGCTTCGTACAGGTCGATGGCCTCCTTCTCCTTGCGGTGGCTCTCGCACGCAAAGGCGTTGCGCGCCTCCTCCTCGGTCGTCCGCACGAGGCCCTCGGCGTGCTTCCCGTATTGCTCGCGAAGGAACGCGACGACGTCCCGCGGGCCGCCGTCCACCTTCGCGAGCGCCTTCTGGTCCCACTTGCCGCCTTCCGTGATCCTGATCTGGTCCACGTTGGCGAGGTCGTTCCCGTGGAATATCCATGCAATCCCAACATCCATCGCGTAACAGACGACGAACATGCCGGCGTACTTGGCGCCCTCCTTCGAATCGATGGTGAAGTTCCATGTCTTCTTACAATTTTTACTTCGAGGATCAACGATCGCCTTCTGTGTCACCTTGTTCTGCACATTGCCGAAGCGCTCATCGCCGTCGCACACGTCGAGCAGCCAATCGGCGAGCGTGAAGTCGTTGAGGACGACGCTGCGCCCGCCGGCCTCCTCGACGAGGCGCTCGGTGTACTCGCGCTCGATGGCGCAGTTGTTGCCGTTTCTCGCCAGGTCGGCGGCGCGCTTGGACGCGAGCGCCTCGTTCCGTTCGTCGCGCTTGCGCTTCTTCGCTTGCCGGCGCTCCTCGTTACGTTCGTCTTGGCGGCGTAGCACCGCTTCGTCTTCTTGCTTGCGCGCCGCCGCCGCCTCCTCGACGGTCGCGAACGATTGCGTGGTTTGGCGACCGGTTTGGGGGTGATCGCGCTTGATGTAGAAGGGTCTGTTGGGGCGTCTGTCGTCATGGTAAACGCCTGGTGGGAGGTCTCTTTCCGTCATTGGCGCCCAATCCGTCTCTTTTGGCGCCAAATTACGCTTTTAAGCCTTGGCGCGCCTTTTTGATTTAAAGGGAACCTTCGTGGCTGTGTCGCGCTTCGAGATGTGCTCCCATCTCACCACGTACTTTTGTCAGCGCGACGGCCATGATGTTTGTGCGGACTGCGGTTTCGTTTTGCCCGCGGCTCGCAAGTCCATCGAGTGGATTCCCAGCATCGACGACGAGCGACAGCGTGGCGATGCGCCGCTCGCCGATACCGACGACGAGGAGGAAATTAGCACAAATGTCGGAATCTCTAGCTTGGTGCCTTATCAATACAGCATCGCGTCCAAAGGCTCGTACAGCAAACGGAAGGTGTACAAAGATGGTCAGATGTTCATTCGACACGTGTGCCAAGATCTCAATTTGAACTCCGCCGTCGAGATCGAGGCGTTGAACATTTTCCGCGTCATGAAGTCGCAATTCTGCGCGTGGCGCGGCACTCGACGGGTCGGCGTTCAAATCGCGGCCATCTCCCTCGCCTGTCAACAACTGAGCATCGGGATGACCGACGCCGAGATTCTGAAGGCGGAGCGCGTTCGTCAGCCGGCGAAGGTGATGAATCTCCACAAGAAGCTTGTGCTGCAGGGTCTGCACAATCACAAGCGGTCGATGATTCCCGACCGACCCGCGCCCTCCGAATACGCAATGAGACTCTGCGATCAGCTCGGGCTCGAATCCAACCTGCGCCGCGTCATCAGCAACACCTGCCTGCGCGTCGCTATGTTGGATCACATGACGTCTCGCGCGCCAGCGGTGATCGTCGCGGTCTCGATTCTGCACGTGCTGGAAAAACACAACCTCTCGATGAACATCTCCGAGCTCTGCAAGGTCGTTTCCGTGACACGGCCGACGCTTGTGAAGTGGTACTCACACGCGTGCATGCGAGACACGGTGACGTCCCGCCTGGCAATCCAAAAGCTAGAGGCATCGTGCTTAATAATTATGTGAGCTCGATAATATATGACGTCTGTCGAAGCGATTGGTCTCTCTGTCGATAAACCCTCGGTTGGCGTTGTAGACACCATTGCCTCCAACATGTCCGTGATGCAGTTCGACTTTGTCGTCGCACTCATCGGCTTCCTGCTCGTCCGTTACTACGCACCGAACGTCTTGCTCGGTCGCGACCACGACCTGCTCAGTGGCCTCGTCTTCGCGTTTTTCTACGCGATCTTCGGAACGATTCGCTCTGTTCTCCTCTCGTGGAAGGAGACGACGACGAGCAAGTATCAAGAGATGAAGTATAACTCGTATTACGAGCGCGATTTCTGATCACCGCGAGCGCGACTTCTGATCACCCGTGCATGGAAACGCTCTGTAGTCTTTCATGTATCTGCGTTTATAGCCCAAACAAATCTTCTTTTTTGTCTCGGGCATTGTCAGCCCTAGTTGTCCCGCGAGTAGGTAAATCGCCAGCAGCTTCTTGCGGCTACCTTGCCGGCGCCTATCGACCGCTACTCGCTGGTATGCTTTGATCCTTCGATCAAGAAGTTTCTGCTGAGCGCTCAGGACCGCGCCTTCGCGCGTCATTTCGTCAAAGATATCATACACGGACATATTTTTTAGAGAGACGTATGGGATCCACGCTCTCCGAAGTGACGGCTCGAAGAGGCAATATTATCGTCCATTGGAAGGGACGTTTAGAAGAACCGAGCCTCCACATCGCTGTGCCGCGACCGCCGCCGCCGCCGCCGCCTATGGCGCTTCTGGAAGCGGCGGCGGCGATGATCATGCTGCACCGGAGCGGCGACCGGCCGCGGACGCGGAGGTGCGAGAAGTGCGTTAATTGCCGCCAGACAGAGTGCACTTTCTGCTTGAATTGCAAAGATATGCCAAGATACGGCGGCAGCGGCAAGAGGAAGAAAGGATGTGCACGCCGACTGCCGTGTCTGCGTCACTGCAAAACGATTTGATCGCGAGCAACCAACAACTTCTGAACAATCAAATTGAGCTGCGAGACGATATTGGAATCGCTGCTGTACGTCTCCTGCAAATGCGTGAGCCCGTCCATGGCACGCCCAATGGCCGCATGTAAACAGGTGCGCGCCACCTTCGTCTTCTCGGTCATGGCCTCGGTGAATAGCTCGGAGTGCTTCTCGACACCACCCAGTAACTCCCACAAGTACATCATGACGTCGGCGCGGTTCGATCCGTAATAATAGCGATAGATGTTTTGAAACCAATATCTGCCGCTGTAAATGACGAGCACTTGTTTTCCGGGCAAATTCAAGACCCCTAGTTTATCTTGTTCCTTCAGGAGGCTCACGACACCCAAGTCGACCAACACACGATCAATGTCCATTATCAAACGGACACATTTTTATGCGTCGGCAAACGGACGATAACTCGACACTGCAACCGGCGTTAGTTGCTCACTAACGTCATCATCCATCGGAAGAATCCGACACATGGAGTTTGATTTGATGACCTTCGCTTGTACGAGCTGCGCGGAAAGGCCATACTCGGTGGCGGACTCCCATAAACACGGGATGTCGATCGCACAACGGAGCACTGAACCCTCTGTGAACGAGTGCAAGCGGTGCGCGGGCTTTCCGTCCATGTCGATGACGCCGTACTCGTTCGGAATGCGCACGCGCATCTCATACGAGACGCCGTCACTGGAGATGCGCAGCAGCTCGAACATTGGCTTCGTTGTTTCGATGATGCTGCTCATCCACACGAGCATGTTCCTGAACGGCTCCGCGTCTTCGAACGCCAGCGTCAGATACTGCTTATCGCCGAAGGCCGTCATTCCGCGACTGACCGATTCCGGGAGCACGATGATCGGAACCTTGTCATTGGCTGTGCGTGGCGTTTTGAATTTGTCGCTGCCGTACAGCTTCATGTCGAGCGGGAACTCGTGTACCGGAAAGACTTCGAAATCATCCTCCATTTTCTTGCCCTCGGTCGTGACTAAGCCCTCAGTCGGTCTAGTCTACCTTTTAAGCCCCGCCCGCACACACCACCCCACGCACCCACCCACGCACCCACCCACGCACCCACCCACGCGCTCGCTCACGCGCTCGCTCACGCGCTCGCTCACGTCGATCGTTTGATCTTCTTCTTGGGTGGCTCGTCCTCCACCGGCGCGTTCGCCTCGGCTTTGGTTGCTTTCGTTGCCGCCGCTGGTGGCGCCGCCGGCTCTGTTGCCGTCTCCTTCTTCACCGTGATCAGGAGCTTCGACAGGAACTTTTGCATTTCAAACCAGTTGGTTTGCGTGCCAGTCGGCTGCTGAAAGACGCGCGCGAGCGCCTCGTCGCAGATGAAGTGCTTCTTGTTGTCCTGGCACTGAAGATTTTTGTCCTTAATGTACGCCGTGAGCTTCTTCGTAACTTCGGTTCGTGGGATCTGTTCGTCGGGTTGGAGACCCAAGAACGACGCCAGCGTGTCCGCGACCTTTACGGGCACCGAAAACCCTGATTTGGCCTTTTCGCCTCCAGCATTCGTCGTGCGGCGGCGAGGCGTTTTGGTGTATTTGCGAACTAACGTCTTCCCTTGCTTGTTGAACCACTTTGTCAGTTGGTTCAGCTCGTCGATCTTTGCGTATAACGTCTCAACGCTCATCTCAACATCCTGCTCGGTCGTCGTCACTGGGTCGGTCATCTCCACGGACGTCATCTGGTTTTGGTAGTTGTGACTCACGGATTTGCTCCTTTTAATATGACGCGTGACACAAAATACCTCCTCAGAGCTGACTTAAAAAGATCCTGGAAGTCTCACCCATCTGAATGCCCGATCGAGCATATGTCCTTGAAGTTGTGCGTTTTATTACAGATGTCGACGAATGGTATGCAAAAAGAGGAAAGCTTGAGCATGTAGGGTACATGCGTGGCCGCTTTCGCACGAAGAGAGCTGCGGCGTCATATTACGATCGTCATCACCCGCATATGCGAGGCTTGAACAGCCATAATACATGGACAAGCGACTGGGATCCCGATACTGAACTTCTTTACATCGTGAGACGAGATCGTTCATTGAT
>MDSV01042886.1_pt1 | contig 11874 bp, 7 predicted proteins | sample 810851 | NCBI WGS metagenome assembly MDSV01 (sample SAMN05326640, study PRJNA326480) | marine metagenome | isolation source: seawater | place: Atlantic Ocean: North East | collected 2012 | reverse complement strand
GAGCCCGCCGCCCCGAGCTCCAAGACGTTGCACCGCGCGTTCCCTTCGGAGATCGACATGCTGGTCAAGGACCACGGCGAGTTGGAGGACCCCGAGCTGATGGACGTGCGGCACCTGCGCCGGAACAGAACGCGCGCCGGACTCAATCTGCACTCGGACGGGACTTCCCCCATCGACAAGGGGCACACCAGCCTGGCGTCCATCTTCGACCTCGGCGACGTCGCGTCGCCGGCGTCGCGGGAAGGGCTCCCGGCGGACGAAGCCGGCGCGGAGGAAAACGGCAACGGTAAAGCGGCGAAGAAAGCGCCGCCGATGCCGACGATCCCGGGCTCGCCCGCGTCCGCCGAGGCGACGCGGGCGGCGTCGGCGGAGGAGGTTCGGCTGGACCTCTCGTCCCGCGACGCGAGGGACGAAGGGGTGGAGAAGACCAAGGCGGCGTCTGCGACGAACGAAACCGAAACCGAAACCGAAACGAAGCCGCCGCGTCGCAAGCGCGCGGTTTCCTTCTCCTTCGGGAAAGACGAGACGCGCGTGTACACGCCGCGCGCGGAGACGCCGACGGTGACGCCGCCGCCGGTGGCGTCGTGGGTCACGGACGCGTCCGGCCCCGCGGCGCTCAACCGCATCATCCGAGAGAAGTCCGAAGACGCGCAGCTGGTGATCGTGAACCTGCCGGACCCAGACTCGCTCGTCATGGCGAACCCCGCGGCGTACGCCAGGTACGTCGAGGCCATCGTCCGCGGACTCCCGCGGGTGGTCTACGTGCACGGCACCGGGAGGGAGGTGTACACGAGCGCGTCCTGATGCTCGCGACGACGAACGGTTTTCTACATGCATACGTATCCATAGGAAATCTCTACCTTGAATCGCCCACGAGGAACGGTTTCACCGCGCGCGCCGCGGCCACGGGGTCGCTCCCGCCTATGCTCTGCACGACGACGAACAGCGCGCGTTTCCCGTTTCCGTCGCCTCCCCCGTCTCGTCCCGAAGGGTGTGTCCCGAAGGCGGCGCGCATCGCGTCGGCGTCCGCGAACTTCGAGCCGTCCTGCTGCAGCGCGGCGTCGTACAGCTCGAGCCCGGCGTCGACGAAGTGGACTTCGTCGAACGTCCCCTCGACGCACGCGAACGCCGCGTAGAGCCCGTACTCGGTCCAGTCGAGGCCGGAGTCGAGGGACCGGAACAGACGCGCGTCCCAGCGCGTTTCTTTTTTTTCTTTCAGTGAAAAACCCGAGTCCGTTTTTCCGACAAAGTCCGCGTCGTCCAGGTGCGCGAGCGCGCGCTTCGCGAGCGCCGCCGACAGAATCGCCGGGGTCACGCCGACGCCGCGCGAAGTCGCGCTCGGGCCGCAAGACCCGACCATGGACGCCAGAGCGCGGCGTCTCCGCGCCGCATCAGAGTTTGAAACGTCGCCGCGCTCGGCGTCGTCGTCTCGCCCGACGCGCGCTCGCGCGTCGTCCGACCCCAACGCCCCCGACGCCTCCGCCGCCGCGCCCGGTTTCTCGCCGAACAGCGCGTCGAGCGAGTGCGACAACCACCGCGCCGCGTGCGGTCCCCCCATCGCGCCCTGCGCCAGCGCGCGGCGCCGCGACCCGTCCAGCAGGTCATCCACGCGCAGCGCGCCGCGCAACACGACGTCGCAGTCCAGCGTGACGTAGAACGGCGTGCGCACGAAAAAACCAGCCGCGAGCTTGAGCAGCATCTGGGTCCGGTACCCGAGCCCCCGCGCCTCGCGCCGAGCCGTTTCCGACGCGAGCGCCGCAAGCTCTTGGACGGGCGTCGGCAGCGCGCGCGACTCGGGCACGACACGCGTCGCGCCCCAGGGCGCGTCCGCGCCCAGGGCAGACGCTGCGAGCGTCCACCAGTCCAGCTCCGCGTCGGGCACGAGCACGAGCAGCTCCGCGACGACGCGCTCCTCGACGCGCGCGTCGTCGCGCGAGCCTGGCTCGAGGAACGCGCGCATGGACGCGAGCAGGTTGGCGACGCGCGGCGCGCTGTCCGGACTCATGGTGGACACCAGTACGAACGTGACCGCGCCGTGAGGCTCGACGGAGGGCGCCGAGGACGACGCGGACGCGCGCGGAGGAATGAGGGGGGGCGTTAACGCGTCGTCGCGTTGCCGCCGCGCGGCGCGCAGATCGTCGTCTTTTCGGTGCCGACCTCGGATTCCTAAGTCATCGCGTCCGGGCAGAGCCGAGCGACGCAACCTCGCGAACGCCGCGACCCAACCCGTTAGCACGAGGACGATCACCAGCAGCACGATCCCCGACCGGACACGCCGAGTGCCTCCCTTGACGTCCCCGGCGGCCCTGAGGCGCGGGCGCGCGGAGGCACGCATGCCGAACTGCGTAACAACCGATGTGCTCGGTCTTTCGGTATTCCCCAGGAATTTTCAACCATCAAGACTTCAACTACCAACGGCCGAAATGTCCCTCTCGTTGTCACTTCAGCCACGCGACCGACATCGCCGGGTCCTGCGACGCGCAGCCATGGCTGACGACGGCGAGGGGTCGCTCCCCAAAGGTACGTATTGACGCGAGCGATATCTACGCCCGACCGCACCCGGTACCGTCGCCGCGAGACCGAATTCGCGAACCCTCGTTCGTCACATCACACGCGACGAAACGAAATCCCTCTCCCGACGCCCTCCGCGTCTTGACCGTCGTCGTCCCCGACCACCGACGAAACAGCCACGGTGGCTAAGATGATCAGCGGGCACCTTCCCCCCGGCCTGAAGCTGACCGCCGAGGTCAAGGAGATGATCCTCGACGCGTGTAACGAGTTCGTGCAGTGCGTGGCGTCCGAGGCGAACGAGATCAGCACCAAGGAGAACAAGAGCACCATCTTGCCCGAGCACGTGGTCGGGGCCCTGGAGTCGCTGGATTTCGCGAGCTACGTCGAGACGGTGAGCGCGGCGATGCTGGAGATGAAGGAGGAGGGCAAGGAGCTTCGCGCGGAGAAGAAAAAGAAAAAGGGGCTGCAGATGACCCCGGAGGAGGCGCTCGCCATGCAGCAGAAGATGTTCGCCGAGGCAAAGGCGAGGTACGCAGAGGCCAAAGAAGAGCGCGCGAACGAGGCGTAGACGGTAGTTTCGTATGTAGAAGAGAGGTATTCGCTACCGGCGATCGTGTCGATGGCGTCGATGGCGTCGAAGGCGTCGAAGGCGTTTCGCGAATAAAGCGCGGCGTCTGGCGAAAAAGGCGCATCGTCGAACGAACGTCGCGAACGGGGAAAGCGAGGCAAAAGGAAGTAGCGAACGCGAACGCTCACTTCTTCTGCTTCTTGCTGGTGGGGTTGTTCTGGCGCAACTCGCGCATGGAGCATTTGGCGCAAACCTTGCCCCCGGGCACGTCCGGCGAGTTGCGCCAGGCGCTGGCCTTGCTCGACCCGCACACGACGCACGTCGTCCCCGCCGCGGTGATGATTTCGGTGTGCTGCGAAGAACGGGAAATGCGAACGTCGCGCGGTGAGCCAAAGCCGAACCGTGGCGGAGAACGTCGCGCGTTCGCGTTCGCGTGAAAGGGTGGGAAGAACCGCGGTGTGCGCACCTCACGCTTGTAGCACGCGTTGCAGAGCCACGGCGCGCCCTCGATGCGCTTCGACTTGGACCAAGACGACACCGCGTCCACGCCCGCCTCGCACGAGGCGCAGACGCGGTCGACGGGCGCTTCTTTGCCCCAGCACTTCTTGCAGAGCCGGACGCCGTCCGTGACCCTCGACTTGAGCATCTCGCCCGCGTCTGCACCGGCGATCCCGCAGCAGGCGCAGTTGCCGCGGGTGGCGGCGAGCTATGAAGGAACATGACGTACGCGTCAGTGACGAACACAGGAAGAGCGCTGAGAATACACGCGATCGACGCGAGGGAGTGAGACGCGCGGCGTACCTGGCGCTCGTAGCAGATCTTGCACACCGGTTTGTTCGGATCGGCCTTGCCGCCGGCCAACCGGCTCGTCTCCTCGGCGTCGCACTCGGAGCAGATCAAGGGGACGCCCAACTCGATGAACATTCGGGCCCCGCGGACGCTCGTCGGGTCCTTCTTCTTGCCGTTGAAGCGCTTGCGCTTACCCCGGCGCGTGCCATCTCCCGCGGAAGGCGCGGCGGGGTCGCTTGCCGAGCCCGGGGCGTCGCAGAGGTGCGCGCCCGCCGGGTGGTCGGGCGCGGCGGGGTCGCTCGCCGAGCCCGGAGCGTCGCCGCGGTGTGCGCCCGCGGGGTTGTCCTCGGCGACCTCGGCGGATTTCCCATCCGTCAGGACGGGACCCTGCGGGGGTACCCCGCGCTTCCTCAGTTTCCCGCGCACGGTCGCGGCGGCGTGCGCCTCCTTCTCGGCCGGCGTCGAGTCGATCGTCAGAATGCTTTTCGCCTTCCGCTCGTCTTCCGGGGACTGCACGACCTTGGGGTCTTTGAAGTCGAGCCAACTTCGCAGTCGAGGCACCTCCCTTCCTCCCGCTCTCCACCGCGAGCGCGCGCGCGAACGTCCCCGCGTCGATGGTGTTGTACGTCGGGCACTCGCGCCTCAGGCGCCAGGTCTCCGCGTCGGCCTTAGCCAAAACGTCCAGACCGTTCTCCTCGAGGAGGAGCACCGACGTCTCGGCGAGGCGGTGCATCATCCTCTGGTCGCGCGAGAACACGTCCTTCGCCAGCAACTTCTTGACGCGCTCGTACGCCACGTCGAACGCGGCGGCGTCGCCGCCCTTCGCCTCGGCGAACGCGATGTCGCGCATGAAGGAGAACGCAAAGTGCGCGTCGTTTTTGGGCTCGGTCCGCCCGGGAACCAGCTCCGCCTCGCTGCCGAGGTGCGCGACGTTGAGACCGCCCGTCTCAATCATGCCGCCGGTCAACCCCGCCGCCATCCCTTCGACTTCCTGCGCGATGGCAGTGTTGCACCCGTCGCCGTGGTACGCGTCGCCGCCCTCCATCGCCAGCGCAATGAACAGCGGCTCAGACATGAACACGCGGTTGTGCACCGCGAGCTTCGTCTTCACCGCGGCGACGATGTCGTCCTCGGACATGGACTCGAAGTCGAGCCCGGCGATAGCAGCGCGCACGAGTTCGCGCCCGAAGCGCCCAAAGAGCTGCTTTTTGGACATCGCCTTCTCCTTGTATCGAGTCGTGTGGTCGCGCCCCTTCGCGCCGACGAAGCCGGCGTACGGGAAGTTGGCGACGCGCTTGCGCACCGCCTCCAAGCCCTCCGAAACGGCCTCCATGAAGATCTTGTCGGTACCCTGAGTCAACTTGGGTTGCGTCTTCTTCTTCGATTCCACCTCGAAGGCGCCGAGCGCGTCCTCGACCATGTCGTCGTCCTCGACCATGTCGTCGTCCTCGCCGCGGTCGGCGGCGAGCGCGCTGGCATAGAACCCGCCACCGGAGTAATCCTCGAAGTTCAGGTACCCATCGGGCAGGAACACCGACGCGGACGCTTCGAGCGAGTCCGCGCCGCGGAAGGCGTCGTAGCGCAGATTGCGGTTGGCGTCCAGGTCGCTCAGTTCGCGGAATTCGTCGCACACGCCGGGCTGACGAAGGAGCCAGATGATTTTGAGCAAGCGGTAGGAAACCCCCGGGACCCTCCTCCGGATCGCGTGGAGGATATCCAGCGCGTCGCACGGGTCGTTCTCCGCGGCGGCGGTCATCTTCTCATCCCTGGTGATGCGTCGCAGGACGTGTCGGTCAGCGGGACGAAGCACCGGACGCGCGGCGGATCCGCCCGGAAAATGCTACGACGAGCGAAAACCTGACGCGCGGATCGAGGGGGGGGGGGGGCACCACTTCGACATGGGCACGGTGAGGAACTCGGGGGCGTCCTTGAACTTCTCCCGCAGGTACGCGATCCTCTGGGCATCGCGCTCGTCCCCGGCGAGACGCTGCGCATCGCGCTCGTCCCCGGCGCGACGCTGCGCACGCGAAGACTGCGAAGTGAAATCGAGCCCCAAACGGACGAGAACTCGATTGACGAGTTTTCCGTCGACGCCTTTTTTTCGTTTTTCAGCCATGGCGCTGCGATACGAGCACGCGAAGCGACCGGAGGAGGCGCGGGTCAGCGACGGCTCGAACGAGCGCGCGCAAGATGCGAGACGCTCGCCGGAACGCATGTCGCGCGCGAACACGCCGTCCGGCGAGGGCGCGCCGGCGCGATATGACGATTCGAGCGACGGATACGTCCGCGCGCGACGCGTGCAACCGGCGCCATCGTCGTGGCTTCGGGCGAAACGTTTTTCGTCGTCCGCGACAGCCAGAGCAGCAGGCCTCGTGCGACATCTCCTGGTCGCCGCGCGCGCCGGGCGGTCAGCCCAGCGCGCGCATGCGACTCAGAGAGCGCGCCTCGCCTGCGCCGCGCCGCGAGTGTGTCACTCGAGCGCGCCGCTGAGGCGAGTTAAACGCGCGCGCCGGCATCGAAAACCGCGAGCGTGAAACGGAGCGCCGCGCGCGAACGCGAGCGTGCGCGCGCCGCGCGGGCCCGCGATTGCGCGCGGCGGCGCGCGCGAGAAGACGGGAATGGACAAGAGGCGCGACGGCGCGCGAGACGTACCTGCGGTGTCGTGTACGCGCGTACGCGCTGCGTGCCCGGAACTGCCGCGGCGACGCGCGAGTCGCGCGAGTACCCTTCGAAACAACTTCGCAGAAACGCACAGCTGTGCGTCGAAAACGAAACCGTCGACTTCCACCGGCTCCCCGCGCGCGGATTTTTGAGGGCCGATTCATCATATCTACACTTGTACGAGTCCGGCGAACCCGCATCGGCGCCCGCGGGACCGCCGGTCGCGAAGCCGCCGCCCGAGCTCCCCGTCGACGCCGCGGCGGGTTCCTTGGAGTGAGCGCGCTCTGCTCAGTTCGCGTCGAGAGGTGGAGAGGATTTATCATGTCACAACACGCAGAGGCGCGCGACGAAGCCGCGAGACGACGCGAACGCGCACGCGGAAAATTTTTGCGAAAACGCCGCCCGCGGGCACGAGTAGACTACAACGGTACCGCGCGTGTGTATCCTACTGTTTAGAACCCCTGCCTAGCTAGATACTACATTCCGAAACATCCCTTGAACACCGCGCCGACGGCGGTTCTGCCGCCCGGGATGTACGATAGGCAGTACCACGTGAGCGCCGCGGACTGAATCACGAGGCACACGACGGTGAGCGCAAAGCTTTTGAGGTAACAGGCGGCGACGAGCGTGGCGACCATGGCGCCAAGGTACACCAGCGTCGCGAGCAGCCTGTGGCTCTTGAACATGTTTTTCAGCTGGCTCCAGAAGCCCATGAGGAACCCCGTGCTGGTGAGCGACAGGATGTTGCCAAGCGAGTAGAGGATGGCGAACTTCGTGGGCTTGAGGAACACCAGCGAGCTGAGGAACGAGCAAAACAGACCCGCGGTGACGCAGATGGCGAAACCGTAGAGCCGCTCCATGCGCGAGAGCTGGAAACAGTCCTCGATCTGCTCCTGCAGCTCCGGTTCCGCCGAGGGTTCCATGCCCACCATCAGCTTCACCTTGTCCATCACGTTCTCCTGCGGCATCGCGGCGAGCGTGCGAGGCGCGTCGAAGAATGACGACGCGAAAGCGCGCGCCGAACTCGAGTCAATCAGTCAACAACGAATCGTCGTCTTCTCGCGTTCTCGTGGAGTGTGCACGGTGGAGGCCGTTCACAGCTCGGCGTTTCAAATCTGTTGGAGGCACGCGCCAGCTCCACGTTCCGCACAAGGCGGTGCACCGCGCGCGTGGGCGTTCGGCAGAGGCGGGCGGCGCGGTCGAGGACGACGCGTCGCTCGACGCCCGGCGTCGGCGAGCCGCAGCGACGAGCGCCGCGATGGCAGCTCCGGAGCCGAACACCGACGACCGGCGTCGCTCGAGCCAGGGCGCCGGTTTCTCGGACGTCTCCGCGGTTGCCTCCCCGGGCGCGAGCCTCGGCGCGCCCGGCGCGCTCCCTCCTGTGCGCACCGGGCCGCAGGTCGGGGTTTCCAGTCCCTTGGCGTCCGCGAGCACGCTCGCGATCGGCTCGACCAGCGGCGCGGCGGACCTCTCCGGCATCTTCGCGGCGTGCCGCGAGGCGACGCACGAGCTCGATCTCGGCGCGCGCGCCGCGGTGTCGCACCGCGAGAAGTGCGCGGTGGTTCTCGGCGCGGCGGTCGCCGTGAACATCGCGCTCGCGGAGGCGGACGCCGTGCACCGCGCGCTGGACCCGCACGTGCAGACGCAGCTGAAGCGCCTCGCCGCGGGTGTGCTCTCTGTGCTCGGCCTCGCCGTCGCGCGCACGCAGGTGTACGGCCAGTTCTCGCGCGCGCAGAAGGCGGCGCGCATATTCCGGTACGCCGCGACGGCGAGCAAGTTCGACGAGCTGCGTTTGGATCTGGAGGCGCTGGAGGGTCAGCTGTGGAACCTGACCGGCGCGGTCGGCGGGCTGGGCGCGGGCGGGACCACCGGCGGGGGGGGGAACGTGTTAAACGCGAACGTAAATAAACTCTCCGTCGGCGATCGGGGCGACGGGACGTTGGCTGCGGAAAAAAAGCGCGGCGAGAAGCGAATGACGACGCGCGGACGCGCCTCGACGCGTTTCGCGTCGAATCGCGAACCGTCGTGGATCGTGCGCGGCGCGACGAGCATGCGTAAGCTGAGCGCCGGCCCGGATAAGTCCCGGCGGCTGCTTCGCGGCGGGGCGTCGCACTGGATCATGGGCGGGAACGTGCGCGTGATGTGCGCGGCGGGAGCCGACGGCGCCGAGCTCTGGTGGAGCAGCAACCGCGCGAAAACGCTGAGCGCGTTTGATTTGTTCCTGCAGTCGCGGCGCGCCGTGGACGCGCCGCCGGCGTTGCGTCGCGGACCGAAAAGCACGTCGCGCGAAAGCCGGGGCTTCCCGAGACCGCGGATGTCGGCGCTGTGCTGCGCGGGCGCGTGCTTCGGGGAGGTCACCGCGATTGCCGCGGAGGAGTCCAGCGCTTTGCTTTGGACCGGCACGACTGCCGGCGAGATCGCCGCGTGGGACACCGACGTCGCCTGCCAGTGGGGAGGCGCGACGACGGCCTTCGCGAGGAACAGCGCGGCCGTGACGGCCATCGCGCCGGTCGCCTCCGGCGTCGCGTGGGCCGCGCTCGCGGACGGCGCGCTCGTGGAGGTGCGGCGGCCGCTCCGGCTGGAGGACGACGTCGTCGTCGGGAGGGTCGTGTGCGCGCCGGGCGAGCGGCCGAGCGCCGGCGCCGATTCGGAAAAAGTATGTAGTGAGCGAAAGACGTCGAGCGTCGGCGTCGTCGGTTGGGACGGCGCGCCCGGCTCCCGCCGCGCGACGGCGACCGCGCGCGAGCTCCTTCGGCTCGGGCCGCTGGTCTGGGCGTCCATGGACGACAGCGTCCTCGAGGCTTGGGACGTGGACGCGGGGACGTGCGTCGTAGTGGCGCCGCACCGCGACCTCGGGCCGTGCGTGGGCGTCGCCGCGCACGCCATCGGCGGGCAGGTTGTGACCTGCCATAAATCGGGCGCCGTGCAGCTGTGGTGCGCGACGCGCCGGGACGGCTTCGAACCTGGGACGCGCGCGGAGATGCTGGCGGGCCCGAACTCGGCGGACGGCCCGGCCGTGGGCGCGGCGGCCCTGGACCGCCTGCTCTGCGTCGGGTACAGGCGCGGCTGGATGAAGGTGTTCGTGCTTCCCGACCGCCACGACCGGGAGCGCGCCGCGCCCGACGGAGGGACTCCGACGCCGGCGGTTCCGGAGTCTGCGAACGAGGCGGGCGGCGCACTCGCGTTCGCGTCCTTCTCGCCGCTGAGTCCCCGCGCGCCGCGGTCCCGCGCGCTTCCCGGCAAGATCCGGGCCCACCGCAGCGGCATGACTTTGCTCCGCGCGGTGGACGGCACCGGGCACGTCGGTGTCGCCACCGCCGGCTTTTTCGGGAGCATGATATTCTGGCCGCTCGCCGAGCTCGAAGCCGCAGTCGCCACGGCGCGCGACGGCGGGCACCGCCGAGACGCCGCCGCCGCGCGGTACTTGGCCGCGGCGAGTCCGCGACGCGAGACGCGTCTCGTCTCTGCCTCGGGTCGGCCCGACCCGAGGCGGCTGCCGTTCGCGAAGAGCGAGGACCGGCTCGACGACGACCGCGCCGTCGCGATCCGCGCGAGGGAGACGCCGCGAGCGGACGGAGACGCCTCCGCCGCGGGGAAGGCGAAGCGGCGAAAGGACTCGAGCGGCGGGTCGGCGGAGTCTTCGCTCGGGCAGGACACGGCTCTGATCGCCTTTTCCGAGATCCGGCTGAAGAAGTGCGTGGGAGAGGGATCGTTCGGGCGCGTGTACTGCGCGGTGTGGGCGGGCCACACGGAGGTGGCGGTGAAGATGCTCGGCCCGCCGAGCAGCTTCGTCGGGAAGGCGGACCCGCTGGAGCGCCAGCGCGGGCGCCCGGCGATGGCAGTGGGCGCCAAGGCGGATGCCGCCGAGACGGCCGCCGCCGGCCGCCGCGCCGCCGCGCGGCGCGACGCGTCCGTCGCGAAGCGATACGCGGCGGCGGGGCTCGCCGGGGACGAGTCCGCTTCGGAGGATGAGCGCGAAAAACGCTCCTCCTCCGAATCGGAAGAGACGGAGATCGCTCCCGCTGAGGTTCTGGACGAGCTGGAGAAGGAAGTGGGCATCATGGCCCGGCTGCGCCACCCCAACATCGTGCTTCTGCTCGGGGTGGTGCGGTCGCCGCCGGCGATCGTGGAGGAGTACTGCGCCCGCGGGTCGCTCTTCTCCGTGCTGCAGCGGCACACCAAGCCCGGCGTGCCCGCGCTGGAGTGGCGCGTGCGCCTGCAGATGGCGCTCGGCGCGGCGGCGGGCATGTGCTACCTGCACAACTGCGCGCCGCCGGTGATCCACCGCGACCTCAAGTCGCCCAACCTGATGGTGGACCGGTACTTCCGCGTCAAGGTGGGCGACTTCAACCTGAGCCGCATCGCGATGGCCGGCCGCGGCAGCTCGGTCGGCCCCGAGAGCTCGCAGGGCGGGCTGCACTCCCCCCGCTGGATGGCCCCAGAGGTGCTCCGGCAGGCGACGTACTCCAAAGCCTCGGACGTGTACTCCTTCGCCGTCGTGCTGTGGGAGATTCGGACCCTCGCCGTGCCGTGGGCGCAGAGCGGGCAGTGGCAGGTGATGCACGCGGTGGTCGAGGAGGGGCGGCGGCCCGAGACGGACGAGCCTCCCCGGCCGTCCTTCGCGGGAATCGACGCGTACGACGCCCTCATCGCGGACGCGTGGGCGCAGGAACCGAGCGAACGGCCCGCGTTCGAGACGATCATCACGCGTTTGCAGGGGTTCGTCGACCAGGTGTCGGCGGCGCACGAGAGTGGGCGCCGCGCCGCCGGCGTCGCTTCGAACGCGTCGTCCTCCGCGGAGACGAGCGCCGCAGGGCCCGGCCCCGCGGGCGTCTCCGTCCGGACCGCTCGGCGGGGTTCAGCCGCCGCGGGGTCGGCGCCGCCGTCGCCCGCCGCGCGCGGCGTCTCGACGGAGGAGGATGGATCCCGCGAGGTCGGGACGCGCGGAGGCGGAGCCGAGGTCGCCGGAGTCGCCGAGGTCGGGACGCGAGACGCCCGCGGCGTGACGGACGGCGGAGACGCTTCGGCGCGCCCGGCGGCGTCTTCGTCGTCCGCCGTCGAGGCGGCGCTGGCGGAGGCGCCCGAGGAGGCCCCGAGCGACCCCACGGGCGCGGAGGCGGAACGCGCCGTGCGCCGCATCCTCTCGCGCAAGCGCAGCGCCAAGATGGACGCCACCTCCGTGCCGAAGAAGGTGGCCGCCGCGACGGACGCCGCCGTGGTCGAGCTGCGGCAGAGCCGCGAGTGGCAGAGCCCGACGAAGGCGCCGCCGCCTCGGAAGCCCCCCGCCGCGCCGCCGCGCGCATCGGCAGCCGCCGCCGCCGCCGCCGCCGCCGCCGCCGCCGCGG
>MDSV01207882.1_pt1 | contig 11875 bp, 10 predicted proteins | sample 810851 | NCBI WGS metagenome assembly MDSV01 (sample SAMN05326640, study PRJNA326480) | marine metagenome | isolation source: seawater | place: Atlantic Ocean: North East | collected 2012 | reverse complement strand
TTAAGATTGGTGTTAAGGGATTTGTTTTTACGGTTGATAGTCCAGTAGCAAGCAAAAAATATCAAACACTTACTGATAATTACGATGCAAGAAAATTTGGAAGAAGATCAAATTATTCTAATATTAATAAAAAGGTTATTTTACCAAACTGGAATGATATTAAATGGATAAAAAAGATTATTAAAAATAAACCACTTTTCATTAAAGGAATAATGGACCCAAATGATGCTAAAAAAGCAATTCAATATGGTGCAGATGGAATTTGGGTATCAAACCATGGCGGTAGAGTTTTTGAGTCTAATGTTTCTTCTTTAGAAATGTTACCCCTTGTAAGAAAAAAAATAGGTAAAAAAAAATTAATTATATTTGATGGTGGAGTAAGAACTGGTTCAGATATTTTAAGAGCTAATTTATTAGGAGCTAATATAGTTGCTATTGGGCGACCAGCAATCTACGGTCTTATAGCTAATGGAAGTGACGGAGTTAAAAAAACTTTCGATTTTTTCAAAGAAGAATATTTTCTATCTAAAAAACTTTCTGGTCATTAGTAATCAATGTGTGGATTTATAATTACGAATAATAGAATTAAAGTAAATAATTATAAAAACTTATTGGAACATAGAGGACCAGACCAATTTGGATTTTATGATGGAGATTCTTTGAAAATTCTATTTAATCGATTAGCAATTATTGATTTAAGCAAGAGATCAAATCAACCATTTAAATTTAAAAATTTTTTGATTGTATTTAATGGTGAAATTTATAACTACATTGAATTAAAAAAAGAATTAGAAAAGGTTGGTTATAAATTTAAAACATCTTCCGATACTGAGGTTTTATTATACAGTTATTTATTTTGGGGAAAAAGAAGCCTTCAAAAATTGGAAGGCATGTTTGCTTTTGCAGTTTATGATACAAAAAATAAAAAAATTTTTATTGCTCGTGATAGATTTGGAATAAAACCATTATTTTATCATTTAAATGGTGAAAAATTCATAATTGCATCTGAAAAAAAAGCACTTTTTGAGATAGGTGTTAAAAAAAAAATAAATGATAAATCGATTAAGAATTTTCTTATAAATGGAGTTTATCAAAACGATGAAAGCACTTTCTATGAGAACATTTTTGCATTAGAACCTGGTTATTGTTTAGAGATCATTAATAATAAAATTAGAAAATCTAAATGGTTCAATTTTGTACCAAAAACAATAAGAAATTTAAAATTTGATGATGCTAAGAGCGAACTAAATCGTTTAATGAATAGATCAATAAATTTTTGTCTAAGATCTGATAAAAATATTTCAGTTGCTGTAAGCGGAGGAGTGGATTCATCAGCAATGATCTATAAACTCATTGAAAACAAGAATTCAATTGTAACTTCTCTAGTACATTGGAGTTGTGATGATAAAAATGATGAGCAAAAGTATGCAAAAAAATTAGCTAAAGAATTAAAAAAAAAAATCACAATATCACATTTTAAAAAAGAAGATTTTTATAATTATTTAAACAAATGTATGAATTCTATAGAAGAGCCTTTTGGAGGTTTAGCTGTAATGTCAAGCGTAAAAACATTTGAAAACCTTAAAAAAAACAAGATAAGAGTTATGTTAGATGGAAATGGCATTGATGAAATTTTAGGTGGCTATATGCATCACGTAAATGCATACATAAACAAAACTCTTGATTATAATGTCCAACCAGTCCAAGGATTAAAAATTAATTTTCCTTTAAGGATTTTTAAAAATAAAAAAGATTTGGCAAGTATCAATAAGTTTAAAATAAAAAAAAAATTTAATGATCCTTTAAAAGACTCAATGTATAATGATTTAACTGGATCAAAACTAAGAAGAGCACTTTTGCAACAAGATCATATTAGCATGACTTACTCTATCGAAAGTAGATTTCCATGGTTAAATAATGAATTAGTTGACTTTTGTTTTGGATTACCAAACAATTTTTTAGTAAAAAATAATATTGGTAAATTTATTTTGAGAGATACTATTAAAGAAAAATTGATGCAATTGCCAAAAAGAGCAGCCCAATCACCCCAAACAAAATGGATGAAGGAATTTATATTGGAAAATCTAATAAGAAATTTAAATAACGATACTTTATTTTTTGATTTGGGTATATTTGACAAAAAAAATCTCTTAAAAGAGTTAAATCTTTGGTCCAAAAGCAACTCTACAAATTCAGTTTTCCCTTGGTATTTTTTAATGACCTACTCGTTTATTAGACAAAATATAATCAATTAAAATTTTCATAATATAATGATCTATTATTTAAGATATGCACTTAGATCTAAGTGGGTTTTTCTTAAACCTCCTAAAAAAGATATATTGATTTATGATGGTTTGCCAAAAATTGATTATTTTTTAGATAAAAAAAATATAACTTATTTTAACAAAAGAAATTCAGTCAATATATTTATTTTATTTAAAACTTTAATACAAGATGGCTTTAAAAATATTAAAGAAAATTACATTAAAAACTATTTTAATATAGTTTCACCAAAAATAGTAATGACCTCAATAGATAATAATTTATCTTTTTTTAAATTAAAATATATTTACAACGAACCCAAGTATATTTGCATACAAGGATCATTAAGAGATAAATTTTTTTTAAACAAGTGCAGAGAATATTATAAAAAAAATAACAAAAAACTCTTTGCTGATTATTTTTTTGTTTATGGTAAAAATGATTTAATTAAATTAAAAAAATATATTTCAACTAAGTTTATCATTAACGGATCATTTAGAAATAATTTATTTTCAAAAAAAATAAAAAAAACCAAAATAAAAGAAATGATATTTATTTCTCAAGCATCAGATAAATTTTTTTTTGATCAAGAAAAAACATTAGTTTATAAATTAATAAGAATATCAAAAAAGCTTAATTTAAAATTTTTATATTTACTAAAAAATGAGAAAAATAATCCATTTCTTAATCATATAAAAAATTATTTTCAAAAATTAAATGTTGAAGGTCAGTTTAAATATTTTATACGGGACACTAAAAAATTAAGCAATAAAAGCATTAGCTATCAAAAAAAGAAAGATCAATACAACTTTTTAAATAAACCAGCTATTTTTTTGTCATTAAGTTCAACTTTTGCTTTTGAAGCAATATCTAGAAAAAAAAAAGTTATTTTTTTCCCCATTAATAACTTTCCAACTGAAAAATATATTTTTTCTGAAAAGTATAAAAAAAATGGACCTTTCTGGCTTAGCAATAGATCTAGCGCAAAGATAGAAGCTAAAATAAAAAAAGTAATTAGCATGACTGATATTGAATTATCTAAATCAATAAAAAAAAATATTTCAGATATTATTGTTTTTTCTCCTAAAAATAAAAATTTAGAAACTACTTTGAAAAAACTTCAAGTCTACTCTTAAATATATTTTTATTAATTCGAATGATAAAAAAACTAATTCACATTCTCAATAAAAAACAAAAAACATCATTATTTTTCTTGATGATTTTGACAATTGTTGCGATGATATTAGAAGTTGCATCTTTAGGTTTAATAATTCCTTTTATTCAAATTTTAGTTGAAGATAATTTAAGTCCTAAAATAGTTGAAGCATTCAACTTTTTAAACATTTATCCATCATCAAAAAATCAAGTATTAATAATCATACTCTCAGCAGTTGGTTTTCTATTTTTGTTAAAAGTAATTTTTTTAACTTACTTTTCATATGCGCAAGTTAACCTTAAAACTAACTTAAAAATTTCTCTTTCGGATCAACTATATGCTAAATACATAATGAAGCCTTACAATTATCATTTAAAAAATAATTCATCAAAGTTAATTAGAAATATTGATGAAATTAGTTTTGTGGTTGAATTAATTCATTCTGTTATTACCGTGATGTTAGAAATTGTAGTTTTTCTAGGCATACTTCTTTTATTGCTTTTTTATGAAACACTAGGATCTATATTTATAATGTTATTTTTCGGTATTTTTGGCTTTTTATTTTTCTATAAAGTTCAAATTAAAGCAAAAAAATGGGGTGAAGCTCGTCAAATTCATTCAGGGTTACGTATAAGATTTTTGAGAGAAGGATTTAGATCAATAAAAGAAATAAAAATTTTACAGAGAGTAAAAGAGATTGTAAAAATTTTTACAGAAAATAATAAGCTATTAAGCAATTATGAATTAAAACAAAATTTTATCAATACATTGCCTAGACTATGGCTCGAGTGGTTGGTGATCGTAGGTTTTGTTTTTTTAACTATATTCATGATCTTTTTAGGCAGAGAATCGAATTATATAGTTTCACTACTTGCGGTATTTGCCGCAGCATCATTTAGAATAATGCCATCATTAACAAGAATAATGGCTTCAATTCAAAAAATAATATTCTATGCACCAACTATAAACTCTACATTTGATGAATTTGATAAATCAGATTCTAAAGATTTAGAAAACAAAAGCTTAGAAAGAAAAAGAGTTATTATTAAAGATAGAATTTCTATAAAAAACATAAGTTTCAAACACTCAGATTCGTCAACTAATATTTTTGAAAATTTAAATCTAGATATTCCAGTTGGAAGCACAGTAGGAATTTTTGGTGAAAGCGGAATAGGAAAAACAACTTTAATTAATATCATTTTAGGATTGATTAAACCTTCAATTGGAGCAATTGAAGTGAACGGTGTTAGTATTTATAAAAATATTGAGGACTGGCAGAAACAAATTGGATACGTTCCTCAAGATACTTTTTTAACGGACGACACAATAAGAAAAAATATTGCGTTTGCTATTCCCGATAATGAAATAGATGATGAGGCTGTTAAAAAGGCCATTAAAGATTCTAAACTTGATAAATTTGTTCAAAATTTAGAGCATAATTTTAATACAAAGGTCGGAGAATTTGGAGACAGGATATCTGGTGGCCAAAGACAAAGAATAGCGATAGCCAGATCATTATATAATAATCCAAAAATTCTTATTTTTGATGAATTTACAAATTTTTTAGATTCGATAACTGAAAAAGAAATCATTAATGAAGTAAATGCGCTTAAAGGAAAAAAGACAATAATTATGATAACTCACCGTCTATCAACATTAGAAAAATGTGACAAAGTTTATGAAATTGATAAACACGGTATAAAAATTCACTAAAACAATGAAAAGAAAAATTTTATTAATTGGTGGAGCAGGTTATATCGGAACTGTTGTAACAAAATATTTCTTACAAAAAGGGTTCCATATTACATGTCTAGATAACTGCATATACAAAAATTCATCATCAATTGATGAATTTAGAAAAAATAATAAATTTGAATTTATTTTTGGTGATTTACGAAATGAAAAATTGATAAGTGAATTATTAGATAAATGTGATGCATTAATTATTTTAGCTGGATTAGTTGGTGATCCAATTACAAAAAAATACCCAGAGTTATCCGAAGAAATAAATTTTAGTGGAATTAAAAGATTAATTGATTTAAGTAAAACTAAAAAAATTGAAAACTCAATATTTGTATCAACTTGTTCTAATTATGGTTTGAGTGAAACTGACAAATTGTTAGATGAAGATACTCCTCTAAATCCTCTTTCCTTATACGCTAAGCAAAAAGTAAGAATAGAAAAATATATTCTCTCATTAAATAATGAAGAAAATTTTAATCCGACAATATTAAGATTTTCTACGGCTTTTGGTCTTTCTCCAAGAATGCGTTTTGATCTTACTATTAATCAGTTCACAAAATCAATTCTTTTAAATGAAAAATTAGAAGTTTTTGACTCAAATACTTGGAGACCATACTGTCATGTAAAAGATTTCGCTTTAGCACTTGAAAAAGTATTAGAAGTAGATCAAAAAATTACAAGTTTTGAGGTTTTCAATGTTGGTGGAGATAAAAATAATTTTACAAAAAAACAAATTACTGAAAAAATCATTAGCCATCTTCCAGGTAATAGCGAGGGTATATTTTTCACTAATAAAAAATCAGACCCTAGAAATTACAAAGTTAATTTTTCAAAAATTGAAAAAAAATTAAATTTTAGGATTAAACATACTGTTAGTGAAGGCATAGAAGAAATCATCAATTATTTAAAAAATTCAAAAAAAAATAAATCTTTTCTAAAAGAAGAATTATATGGCAACTACTCTATAGAGTTGTAAATTATGGAAGATAAAATTATTTTTAAAATTTTGAAATCTATTAAAAATGTAGTTGGACCTGGCAGCCATCAATTGCATGAGCCTACATTTTCTAATGAAGAGACTAAAATATTGAATAAAACTATAAAAAGTAAATTTGTTTCATCTGCTGGGAAATATGTTGCGGATTTTGAGAATAAATTTAAAAGATATGTTAAATCTAATAATGCGATAGCTGTGGTGAATGGAACGCAGGCGATATTTATATCATTAAAAATTTGTGGAGTTACAAAAAATGACGAGATCTTGGTCCCCGCTTTAACATTTGTTGGCACAGTGAATGCAATCAATTATACTGGTGCTACACCACATTTTATAGACTCAGAAATTAACAGTTTTGGGGTTGATAGTAAAAAATTAGAAAATTATCTAAATAGAATTTCATTTATTAAAAATGGTAAATGCATAAATCGGAAAACAAAAAAGCGTATTAAAGCTATTTTGCCAGTTCACATTTTTGGACATGCATGTGATATAGAAAATATATTAAGAATTGCTAAAAAATTTAATTTAAAAGTAATTGAAGATGCAGCAGAAGCCTTAGGAAGTTTTTATAAAAACAAGCATCTTGGGACCTTCGGAGATATTGGATGTTTTAGTTTTAATGGAAATAAAATAATCACTACAGGTGGCGGCGGAATGATTGTTTTAAAAAACAGAAATATTGCAAAAAAAATTAAACATTTGACTACAACAGCAAAATTAAAACATAAATGGGAGTATGATCATGATGAAGTCGGGTATAATTTTAGAATGCCTAACATCAACGCAGCTTTAGGCTTAGCTCAACTAAAAAAAATAAATTTTTTTTTAAAAGCCAAAAGAAAATTATACCAAATCTATTTAAAAAATTTTTCAAATATTGACGGAGTAAAGCTATTGAAAGAACCTTTAAAATCAAAAAGCAATTATTGGTTACATACTATAGTTTTAGATAAAAATAAAATGAAAAAAAAAAATAAAATTTTAAAATTACTTCATAAAAACAAAATATTTTGTAGACCTGTATGGAAATTGATTTCTGATTTAAAACCTTACAAAAATTGTCCAAAAATGAACTTATCTGGTTCAAAAGAGATTTACAAAAGATCAATTAATATGCCTAGTAGTTCGCATTTAGCTTAAAATGAAAAATTTAATTCTTATAGGAGCAGGAGGTCATTGTGTTTCTTGTATCGATGTAATAGAAAAAGAAAATAAATTTAAAATATTTGGACTTATTGACAAAAAACAATTTAAAAATCCATATTATAAAATTGTTGGAAATGACAAAGATTTAAAAAAAATATTTTCTAAGGTACAAAATGCACTTATTACTTTGGGTCAAATTGAACAATTCCATTTAAGAAAAAAATTATTTAGCGAAGCAAAAAAAATAGGTTTTAAGTTTCCCACAATTATTTCACCTTTGGCCTACGTTTCAAAAAAAGCTTTTGTTGATGAAGGAACTATCGTGATGCATGGAGCAATAATTAATGCTGGTGCAAAAATTGGTAAGAATTGCATTATAAACTCTAAAGCTTTGGTTGAACATGATGCTAAAATAGGAAATAACAGTCATGTCTCTACTAGATCGACACTAAATGGCGGCGCCATTGTTGGAAATAACTGCTTTATTGGCAGTCACTCGGTAGTTAAGCAAAATATTAAAATTGAAAACAATTCTTTTGTTAATGCAAATTTATTTATTAATAAAAATATAAAAACTAATTCAAAAATTTATGAAAAAAAATAAAACAATAATTATTGCAGAGATCGGTGTAAATCATAATGGAAATATTAATCTAGCAAAAAAACTTGTTAATGTTGCAAAAAAATCTGGTGCAGATTTTGTAAAATTTCAGTCATTTAAAACAGAAAACTTAGTTTGTAAAAATACAAAAGCATTTAATCTTCTTAAAAAACTAGAGATTTCTGAAAAAAATTTTAAAAAAATTATTCAATATTGTAAAAAAAAGAAAATAAAATTTTTATCAAGTCCATTTGATTTAGAAAGTTTAAACTTACTTTTTCGTTTAAAAATTTATAATATAAAAATTGCATCAGGAGAAATTACTCATTTAATCTTTTTAAAAAAATTAGCAAAAAAGGCAAAGAAAATATTTATTTCAACAGGGATGGCAAAACTAAGCGAAGTTGCTCGAGCAATTAAGATATTAATTAAAAATGGAGCTAATAAAAAAAATATTACAGTTCTACATTGTCACACAGAATATCCAACAGAACTTAAAGATGTAAATTTACATGCAATGAAAAATATGGAAAAAAAATTTAATTTAGACTCTGGGTATTCCGATCATACTCTGAACAATGAAACAGCTATAGCAGCTGTTGCTCTTGGAGCAAAAGTTATAGAAAAACATATAACCTTAAATAAAAATATGGTTGGACCAGATCACAAAGCAAGCATGGAGCCAAAGAGTTTTTATAATTATGTAAGATTAATAAGAAATACTGAGACCTTGCTAGGAAATTATATAAAAAAGCCAACCAAAAATGAACTAAAAATAAAAAAATTAGTGAGAAAATCTATTGTTGCAAAAACAAATATTAAAAAGGGAGAAATATTTTCTTTTGATAACACTATTTGTAAAAGACCCGAAGGAGGCATTTCCTCAATTTATTGGAACAAAGTTATTGGAAAAAAATCAAAACGTAATTTCAGAGTTGATAGTTTTATATCTTTAAAATGAAAATTTGTATTATTACCAGCACAAGAGCAGATTTTGGTCTTTTAAAAAATTTAATTTTTAAAATAAAAAAAAATAAAAATTTTTCTTTAAAAGTTATAGCATCAGGAAATCATTTTTCAAAAAAACATGGTGACACTTATAAAGAAATTAAAGCAAGCAATATAAAAATAGATAAAAAAATAATATTTAATTCTAATTCTGATAACCCCAAAGAGATATCTGAAATAATGGGAAGACATATAGTAGAATCATCAAAAATATTTAAAACCCTTCGACCTGATTTGTTAATTGTATTAGGTGATAGGTATGAGATTCTAGCCTCAACAATCTCAGCACATTTATCGAGAATCCCAGTTGCCCACATACACGGCGGAGAAGTAACCCAAGGAGTTGTTGACGATGCATTTAGACATTCTATAACAAAAATGTCTCACATTCATTTTGTAGCAAATTCTACTTACAGAAAAAGAGTAGTTCAGCTAGGTGAAAACCCAAAAAATGTTTATGTGGTTGGAGGATTGGGAGTCGACAGTATTAGCAAAACAAATTTACTAACAAGAAAAAAATTAGAAGAAAAGTTTAAATTTAGATTTAGGGATAAAAATTTTTTAATAAATTTTCATCCGGAAACATTAAATAAAAATTCTGCAAAGTATCAAATCACAGAGATATTGTCAGCTCTTGGTGAATTGAAAAAAACTAGCTTAATTTTCACAATGCCCGGTGCAGACTTGGAGAATAAAATAGTAGCAAAACTAATTAAAAAATTTACAAAAAAAAATAAAAATGCATTTTTTTATAAATCCCTTGGACAAATCAATTATTTTTCAATTCTCAGTCAAATAGATGGAATGATTGGAAATTCATCAAGTGGTATTATCGAGATGCCTTACTTCAAAAAAGGAACCATCAATGTAGGGTCAAGACAGTCTGGAAGATTATTTGCGAAAAGTGTTATTAATACAAAAATAAAAAAAAAAAAAATTATTCAAGCTATAAAAAAATTATTATCAAAAGACTTTAAAAAAAATTTTAAAAATAATAATATTTATGGCAATCCCGGGGCCTCTGATAGAATTGTTAGAATTTTGGCAAGAATTAACACAAAAAAAATAATGAATAAAAAATTTTTTGATATTAAAAAAATATAAGATAATGAAAAAATTAATATTATGTTTTGATTTGGACAATACTTTGTGTAGAAGTCTAAATAATAACTACAAAAAGTCTAAACCAATTAAAAAAAATATTAAGATGTTAAATCTTTTGAAAAAAAATGGTCATTATATAAAAATTTTTACATCAAGATATATGGGAAGAAATAATGAAAATAAATTTTTGGCAAAAAAACAAGGTTATAATTTTACAAAAAGACAACTAAAAAAATGGGGAGTGAATTATAATAAGCTTATATTTGGTAAACCATCTTATGATGTTTATGTTGATGATAAAAATCTAGGTTTTAAAAAAAATTGGCCATCTACACTTTTTAAAAAAATTAAAAAAGATAAAATATGAAATCAATTATTACTGGAGGTGCAGGTTTTATAGGAAGTCATCTTTGTGAAAGATTGATAGAGCAGGGACATAAGGTGATAGTTTTAGATAACTTTTCACTTGGAAAAAAAAATAATCTAAAAAAAATTAATAATAAAATAAAGATAGTTAAAAGAGATATAAGGAACTTAAATTCAATTAATAATTTGTTTAAAGGAGTTGATAATGTTTTTCATTTGGCGGCCTTAGCTGATATCGTGCCTAGCATCGAAAATCCTGATGACTATTACAGCACCAATGTAACAGGCACATATAATGTTTTAAAAGCCTCTATCAACAATAAAGTGAAACGATTTATCTACTCTGCCTCTTCTTCATGTTATGGATTTCCAAAAGAATTTCCAACAAAAGAGAAATCAGAAATTTCACCTCAATATCCTTATGCCTTAACCAAAAGGTTAGGAGAAGAATTGGTTATACATTTTGCAAAAATTTACAAACTAAACGCAACATCCTTGAGATTATTTAATGTTTATGGTTTGAGATCTAGAACTTCGGGAAATTATGGAGCAGTTTTTGGTGTTTTTCTAGCTCAAAAAATTTCTGGAAAACCATTCACAATAGTTGGGAACGGAAAACAAACTAGAGATTTCACATATGTTTCAGATGTTGTAGAAGCAATGACAAAGATTTCAAAAAAAAAAAATTTAAAAGGCGAAATATTTAATATCGGAAGCGGAAAAACTGTCAGCATAAATAAGATAGCAAGACTTCTTGGGGGAGCAAAAAAAAGAATACCTAAGAGACCTGGCGAACCCGATATCACATTTGCAGATATTTCAAAAATTAAAAGAAAAACTGGATGGAAACCAAAAATTTCTATAAAGGAAGGTATAAAATTTATGCTGAATAATTTGAATGATTGGAGAGACGCTCCTGTATGGACGCCAAAAAAAATAAGTAAAGAAACAAAAAAATGGTTTTTTTATCTTGGGGGTAAAAATTAGACAACAGGAATATTATTCATGAAAAAAATTTTTCAAATTGATCAACTTATAAATAAAGCACAACAAGAAAAGAAAAAAGGTAAAAAAATAATACATTGTCATGGTGTGTTTGATCTTATTCATATTGGTCACATAAAACACTTTAAAGAAGCTAAACAAATAGGTGATTTTTTGTTAGTAAGCATAACTTCTGATAAATTTGTAAACAAAGGTCTAGGAAGGCCAATATTTAGTGAAAATTTAAGAGCAGAGTTTTTATCCTCTATTTCTTATATTGATGCTGTATATATAAACCATCAACCAACTTCAGAAAAATTAATATCTTTAATTAAACCAAATGTATATTTTAAGGGCCCAGACTATAAAGATAACAAAAAAGATAGAACAAAAAATATTTATAAAGAAATTAGTTCTGTAAAAAAGCACGGTGGTAAAATTGTTTACTCAAATGATATCACTTTTAGTTCGAGTAATTTAATTAACAATTATTTTGATTATTACA
>MDSV01137442.1_pt1 | contig 11875 bp, 9 predicted proteins | sample 810851 | NCBI WGS metagenome assembly MDSV01 (sample SAMN05326640, study PRJNA326480) | marine metagenome | isolation source: seawater | place: Atlantic Ocean: North East | collected 2012 | reverse complement strand
TAAATGGGTCTCCTCCTTTGACTGCGGTAAGATGTTTCTCGGCTACCTCTTCAGGTGTCAACATGTGAATCTCCAAATGTATTTTCGCATCCTATCAAGACGACTCCTAAGGGGGACCATTGTTAACAGTTTCTGATGTCTACACTCTTCCAGACTTATTGGCACGTGCAGTCAATAAACATCCTGATTCTGACATCGTCGTGTTTCCTGACTCAAAAACAACCTTTACACAACTCTACGAGCGGGCTACAAAAGCTGCGAGGTCACTTAAGGCAATCGGTGTCAATGACGGAGATTCTGTTGGGATATTGATGTCAAATTGCATCGAATTTGTTGATCTACTCCTTGGCAGTCAACTGATTGGGGCAATACCAGTTCCCATTAACGCTCGCTATAAAGCAAAGGAACTTGCCTATGTGATTGATGACGCGGGTTTAAAGGTGCTTGCGACAACCGACCGGGTAGTCGAGCATGTGAATTTTGTTCAACTTCTTCAGGAAGCATTTCCAAATTTAGAAAATCAAACAGATCCAATGCAACTTCAACTACCTGAGGCCCGTAATTTAAATTCTATTATTCTGTTCGGAGAGCGCATGCCAGTAGGAATGCTTGATACAGAAACATTCGAAACTCTCAGCAAAGGTATTAAAGTCGAGGAAATAGAGACAAGCCGCTCACGTCTTCAAGTTCGTGACATAGCAATGATGATGTACACGTCAGGGACGACTGCAAATCCTAAAGGATGCCCTATTACACATGAAGCATTAGTCCGGCCGGCTGTGGAGGCAGGTAGGACCCGCTTCATGATTACAGAAACGGATCGAATGTGGGATCCACTCCCTATGTTTCATATGAGTTTTGTTTTGCCACTCATAGCATGTATTGATGCCGGAGCAGCTTTGTTGACCATGGAATACTTTGAACCAAAGTTAGCTCTCTCCTACATGAAATCTGAAAAAGCTACATTGAATTTTGCCAGCTTTCCTACAATCATGGAAGCTCTGCTTAACCACGTCGATTACGATCCGGATGCACTCAACATGCGAATCGTCAACAATGTAGGCCCTGCGGACCTTCTTGTCTCAATGCAAGAACGAATGCCTAACACCGTGCAAATAAGTGCTTACGGATTGACCGAATGTGGCGGAGTGGTTTCATTTGGTCACGTTGAGGATTCACTCGAGAAAAGGACCGAAACTTCAGGAAAGCTTTTCCGAGGCATTCAAGCTCAAATTCGACATCCGGAAACTGACGAAATCCTGGGAGCCAACGAACAAGGTGAGATTCTTATCAAGGGTTATTGCGTATTTGAGGGATATCATAATGCGCCTGAAAAGAACCAAGAGGCTTTTACAGAAGACGGTTGGTTCAGGACAGGGGATCTATGTTCACTAGATGAAGAGGGTAGGGTTACCTATCATGGCAGAATAAAGGACATGCTTAAGGTCGGCGGTGAAAATGTTGCCGCAGTTGAAATTGAAGGCTTTCTCTCACATCACCCCGCAATTCAGTTAGCCCAAGTGGTTTCTGCGCCTGATAATAAATATGTTGAGGTACCTGCAGCATTCATTCAACTTAAAGAAGGAATGTTCGCAACTGAAAATGAAATAATTGAATTCTGTAAGGGGCAACTATCAAGTTTCAAAATACCTCGGTATGTGCGATTCGTAACGGAATGGCCAATGTCCGCAACCAAAATACAAAAAATTCGCCTTCGAGAGCAGATAGCAGCTGAGATACGTGGATGAATCTGGCGGGTATCTATTTGACCAAGTTCTCTAGAAGAGCTCATGCGAGCTAGGGAAAAAAGTGTTGTAGCCGTTTCAGCTGGTGCTGTGGGAATTGGGGCGTCGTTAGGATTTTTTCCAGGATTTCTAGCTACTGTTCTGAGCCAAGAGTTACTTGTTTCGAAAGGAAAAGTAGGATTGATTGTTGGTATTTATTTCGGTGCAACAGGTTTGGGTTCAATTCTTGCAGGAAAAATTACCGAACGAATAGGGCCACGAACTTCAATCGTAATAGATATGGCTATTGTGGCAACTTGCTCTTTTTTGATCGCTGCAATAGGAACTTACAGCATCTGGGTCATATCCAGCGTACTAGCAGGGGCAGCGTACGGGCTTTCAAACACTGGAACCAATGTTGTAATCGGAAAAGTAATCGAAGCAGAAAAGCGCACGCTTGCAATGTCTGTAAAAACGTCGGGCGTACCGCTCATGGCTGCATTAGCGGCAGCGATAGGTCCATGGTCTGCAGAGCAATGGAAATGGGAACATATCCTGCTGGTTAACGGGGCAATTGCTCTTTGTGTCGGGATTTCTGCGTTTTTTATCGTACCGAATCTTGTCCTCCATAGTGTCGAGCAGAGTAACGATAAGGCGCTTCCACCAAACTTCTACTGGTTCGGGATAGCTTCTTTTCTGCTAATAGCTGGATCTCAACCCCTCTACTCATGGATTGTTTCTTATTTAGAGGATTCTCTTAACGCAAGCTCAGGATTTGCTGGGGCAGTAACTTCCGTAGCTTGTTTCTTTGGAGTCATTGCCATGACATGTAATGGCTTGTTTGCTGACAAAGTAGGTGCTGAAAGAAGGGTTAAGTTGCTAATGGCTCTGTTATTTTCTTCATCAATTGCAGTGGTATTGGTTAGCCTCGGCCCCTCGCTAGGAATTGAATTGGTGATTATAGGCTCTGTGGTAGGTGTCTCGACGCAACTCTCAGCTATCGGAACTATGCATGCATGCATAGTAGACAAAGCTCCGCTTTCAGTCAGTAGAGCTACGGGGATTACCATGACCGGATACTACTTAGGGGCACTAGCATCACCGCCCTTATTCGGGTTCGTTGTGGACTGGACAGAAAGCTTTGCGTATTCTTGGTTAGGTACCACCGCTTTGTTATTTGCTGCGGTTTTTGCATGGCAAAGAGTGGGGCAGATCGAACCACAAAATGAAATGCAAGGGGAATCATGAGGTTGAAAGAAAAAATCGCTGTCGTAACAGGGGCAGCATCTGGGATAGGTAAGGCGACCGTCAAAAGATTTGTTGAGGAAGGAGCACTTGTCATAATTGGAGATATCCAAAGGGAACTTGGTGAAGATCTCTCCTCAGAAATGGGAGACAAAGCAACATTTAAGTATTGCGACGTAACAGAGGAGGCCGATGTAAAGGAACTGATGAAAGCTGCGGTATCGACGTTTGGAGGCTTAGACATCGTGATGAATAATGCGGGAATCGTGGGTTCTAGAGGGCCAATCTCCTCAACAGACGCATCAGAGTTCAAAGCAACTTTAGATATTCTCCTCTATGGAACATTTCTCGGAATTAAACACGCAGCCCCGTATATGGAGCAACAAAAATCAGGCTCAATTATCAATGTAGCAAGCACAGCAGGTGTGACTGGCGGCCTTGGCCCTCACGTCTACGCAGCTGCTAAGCATGGAGTCGTTGGATTAACAAAGAACGTAGCTGCCGAATTATGCAGGTCTGGGGTAAGGGTAAATTGTATTGCCCCTGGATCTACTGTTACCCCATTAGTAGCCGCAGCATATACTGATGACCATAAAGCAATAGAAGAGGTAGGTGAAATAGTGAAAGCTAAATCTCCAATTCTCGATAGGCCAGGTATGCCCTTAGATGTCGCCAATGCCGCCCTCTACCTCGCATCGGATGAATCAGGGAACACGAATGGGCATTGTCTAGTAGTAGATGGTGGGCTTACTACCGGCTCGACCCCTAATGATCCTCCCCATTCAGATGCTATGCCTTTTCTTCGCGAGGCTGGACAACGCGGTCTATAAAAAATGAACATTGGTTTAATACCACAAAAATGGGCACGTTTAACCCCCAAGAAGGTGGCAGTAATTGACGAACAGCGAAATAAGAGAATTAGCTTTAGGGAGCTAGAAAACCTCGTTAACAAAATAGCAAATGCTCTGATATCAATTGGGCTACAGAAAGGTGATCGAGTAGGGATTCTAAGCAAAAACTCAATAGAGCATCTCGCACTGTTCTATGCCTGTGGACGAATCGGGTTAATAGCTCAGCCGATGAATTGGAGGTTGTCTTCCAGTGAAGTAATCAAAATCATTGAAAATGGAAGCCCAAGCATCGTAATTGTTGATAGCGATTTGTCAGAATTAGGTAAGCAAGTTCAAGCAGAAACCGATTTGGTTGATAGATGGTTTGAATACGGGGAAACAGGGGACCAGTCATTTGAATCGCTAGTTCAAGCACAGTCATCGGTTGAGCCTTCACTAATATCAAGCCACAAAGCAGAAGATCCATTTTTTATTCTCTACACAGGAGGAACAACCGGAGAATCAAAAGGTGCTCTTCATTCTCATGAAAGCGTTTGGTACGGAATGCAAAATCAGACTGTAGCTGAACGTATAGTGCCTTCCGACGTCTACATGCTGACAGGTCAAATGTTTCATATTCCCGTTGTGCTAGCAATGAATTATCACGCTCACGGCTGCCCGCTTGTATTGATGAACTTTGATGCGACATTAGCGCTTAACTTGATCGAAAAAGAAAAGGTTTCTGCTTTCCTAGGAGTAACCACAATGCTGAATTGGATGATGGCGGTTCCGAATTTTGAATCCTATAACCTCAGTACATTAAGGAATATTCAATATGGTGGTGGACCTATGCCGACTCGGGTCATTCGGGAGGCACTCGATGCGTTCCCTTGCAGTTTGATACAAGGTTATGGGCAAACTGAAGGTACTACAATGACGTTCCTCAGCCAGGAAGATCATAATCTTGCAATACGCGAGAAGTTCCACCCCGAAAGACTTCGGTCCTGTGGAAGAGAGGGCTTCGTCACATCTATTCGAATAGTAGACACTGCTGGGAACATAGTTCCCCAAGATAATGAGACTCCGGGCGAAATCATCGTGAAGTCTAAAGCAAATATGATCGGATATTTTGGAAGGCCAGATCTAACAAATCAGACCATTCGCAATGGCTGGATGTGGACAGGTGATATCGCAACTTGGGACTCTGATGGATATTGCTATATCGTTGATCGGGCTAAGGACATGATTATTTCTGGGGGAGAGAATATCTACTCAATTCAAGTTGAGGAAGCGATAGCAAAGAACCGAGGTGTGCTTGAAGTCGCTGTGATTGGTATCCCCGATGAGGAGTGGGGAGAATCAGTTAAGGCATTTGTTGTGGCTAAGCCGGGTTATGACTTATCGCCAGAGGATATTATGTCGACTGCGAAAAGTAATCTAGCAAGTTATCAGAAACCTAAGTATGTTGAATTTGTCAAAGAACTTCCCAAAGCTCCGACAGGAAAAATACTCAAACGAAACCTGAGAAGCACATTTGATTAGTAATAACTGACTTTACTAGTGGACTACTGGGCACTCATTTGCGATATCTAAGACTTTGTATACTCGGCCAATACCTAAACAAAAAGCGACATAACCAGCTAAATCAACAATTTCTGCATCCGAGAACTCTGATTTTAATTTGTCAAAAAACTCATCATTTAGTGAATTTGGGTCCTTGCAAAAGTCTTCAGCAAAATTTAGAGCAAGTAATTCTTGCCTATTTAACGAAATTGGCTTCTCTCCGCTAATAATTTCACAATACTCTGTCTCAGAAAGTTTTTTGTCCGTTCCCGACGCACTTCTGGTGTCAAGTCATATGGGGCATTGGTTTATAACGGCTATACGCATTCGAGCTACTTCTCTCACCCTTCGGGTAAGTAGGCTCTTATCGTGAGAGGCAATTCGGAAACTGCTTACTGCGTCTGAAAGGCCTGCAGTCATTTCCCAGAGGCGTATACGCTCTAATTCTTCCCCATCAGGAATATCAATGCGAGCCATAAGCGTTTACTCCCGAAGCTTACGCGTCCACACCTAAGTACGCAGATTGTAAAGCTGTGGGGTCGTCTATGTACTCTGCTGAGTCGCTTTGAAGAACTAGTTCACCGTTTCGAAGCACGTAGAAACGAGAGCAGTATTTTAATGCCAGTCCCGCATTCTGCTCTACCAATAGGAGAGTCACGTCTTCAGAAAATAGATCTCCAAGTTGTTCATAGAATTCTTTTACTAGAAGCGGCGCTAATCCCAGAGACATTTCGTCTATAAGTAGCAACTTTGGTTTTGCTATGATCGCGCGACTTAGTGAAAGCATTTGTTGTTGACCTCCGCTTAGTAGGCCAGCTGCTTGCTTTCTTCTTTCTTGAAGAATGGGAAACTTATTGTAAACAGTCTCAAGTCCCTCTTCGAAAAGGTCTGGAGACTTTCCATAATTAGCTACCTTTAAATTGTCTTCAACGTTTAGTCCAGGGAATACCCTACGTCCTTCAGGTACCTGTATGACGCCCATATCGACAAGTGCCGCAGGATTTACTCCACCGATTTCCTCTCCATTAAATGTTATTGTTCCTTCGGTCGGTGTCAAAAGACCAGAGATGGTTTTAAGCACGGTCGACTTTCCTGCACCATTAGCACCAAGTAGAGCGACCTTTTCGCCTGAATTTACCTTAATATCAACTCCGTGGATGACCTCATTTCGGCCATACCCAACTTTTAAATCTTTTATAATTAATCCACTCATATTATGTTCCTAAATAAGCAGCGATTACTTGTTCGTTCCTCGTTACTTCCTCTGGAGTCCCATCGGCTATTGTTTTTCCCGCATCTAACACGATAATTCTGTCGCTAACGCCGGCGACTAGCTCAACATTGTGCTCGATTATCAAGACGCCGGCAGAAATATGATTTGCGTATTCCTGTACCTTTTCCATCATTTCCAAAGCTTCAGCAGTCGGTAGCCCTGCTGCAGGTTCATCTAATAGGAGAATTGAAGGGTTCGTAGCTAAAGCTCGAACGACGTCCACTCTCTTTTGGAGTCCATATGGAAGGTCTTCAACCTTTTCATTCCAATATTCCAAGAGGTCCATATGGTCTAATAGTTCTGCAGCTACATAGTGCGCTTTCTTCTCTTCTCGAAGTACCCATGGCATCCGGAAAGATTCTGCAATCCGGCCGTATTTCATATTTCTGTCAAGCCCCAATAAAGCATGCTCCAGAACATTAAGATCGTCATGAAGGTTTAGGTTTTGGAAAGTTCGGCCAAGCCCTAACAAAGCTCTATTATGAATGGGCTTTTGAGAGATTTCTTCACCATCTAGGATGAACTGTCCAGTCGCTCCCTTAACATGTCCTGTAATTGCATTGAAAAGAGTTGTTTTGCCTGCGCCATTGGAGCCGATTAGGCCTGTAACCCCTCCAGCAGGTATTTCAAATGAGACTCCATCAACAGCCTTTACACCACCAAATGCAACAGCTGCATCACGGACGACCAAATTTCCCTTTGGCTCAGAGGATGATAGGGGAGCCAAGAACTGAGATTCTAACGGCGAAGTTTCCTTAGCTACAGAAGAGATCCTTTCAGCCTGTGAATCACCCTTTAGGCTCTTGATTCTTTCTCCGAGCCACTCAAACATACCGACTAGTCCGTCTGGAGCTATCAAGGTCAGGATGATAAGAGTTCCACCATAGATGAGGCCCTCATACTCCTGTACATCTCGCGATAATTCTGGAAGCCATTTAACAAAGGCGGCTCCAAGGACCGCTCCCATTAATCTATGCTTACCACCGATTATCAGAGCAAGGACAACAATGATCGAGAGACTGACTCCATAGTTTTCTGGAATTGCGTATCTTAATGTGTGTGCGTAGAGGACGCCGCCGATAGCAGCCAGACCTCCACCTATTCCGAAGCATAAAATTTTAAGCCAAGCAACAGGTAATCCAGCAGCACGAGCAGCGGTTTCGCTCGTTCTAAGAGCATTCCATGATCTCCCTGTGCGACCATCCTGGTAATTTCCAACTATCCAGAATGTAATAAGCATCAATACGAGAGCTATTCTCACGAGCGTAGGACCCCGTGAGAATTCGTAACCAAAAAGTTCTAGTTTGCCAACCGGCTTTCCTGAGCCTCCGCCTGAAAATTGCTTCCATTCAAATAAAACCTGAACTCCAACAAATGCAACTGCAAAGGTCGCAAGTGCCAAATACAATTCGTTTACCCGTAAACTTGGGAACCCAACCACCAGCCCCAAAAGAAATGCGACACCGAATGCTATTGGGATTTCAGTTTCGAGCCCTCTAGTCCAGACAGTAGTTATATTCGCCGAAAGAAAGACACCTGCTGCAACGAAGATCGTATGTCCGAGTGTCAGCTGACCTGCCATCCCAAAGACAACAATAAGGCTGGCCCCAATAATCGCAAAGATTATTGTGTTCATGATTGTTTGTGAGTATTCAGAGTAAGTTCCTGCTAGCAGGTAAACAAGCAAGATCCCAAGAAACCCAAAATAGTGATTTTTCTTTAGGAATTTCGGAAGAGGTATATTTGCTCTTTCAAGAGCAGTAGTTGAATTATCTGTAAGGTCACTCATACCCGTTCGTGCCCTTTCTCTCTAGTGAATAAACCATGAGGTCTAATGAGAAGAACTATAAACACAATCACAACTGGTAAAGCGGCTGCAAACTCTCTTGGTGCCCACTTAATGGTAAATGCTTCAAGTTCACCAAGAAGAAGTCCGCCAGCTACCCCGCCAGAGAGACTTAAGAATCCGCCGAGGATCGCAGCAACGAAACCCTTGATGAAAATAATATTCATATAGTCTTGTTGAAGGAAAAGAACAGGAGCAAATACGATTCCTGTTACTCCTCCAACTAATGCTGACAGTACCCATGTCCAAATAGAAACGGTCGATTCCTTAATACCCATAAGCTTCGCTGCATCCTGATCTTCAGCGAATGCCTTCATGCCCAGGCCTAGTTCGGTTTGGTTGATGATGTATCCGACAATAGACAAGGTGACGAAAGTTGTTATTGCGACGACTAAATGCCATGCATTTAAACGAAAGTCACCAATCAGCCAGTTAATTCGATCAATGTCACCGGGTACGCGGTATCGTCTTGCGGTTCCGCCCCACCACAATAGTGATACGTTTGCTAGAAATTCTTCGACTCCTAAAGTCATGATAACGATTGGGAGAAAATCGCCTAGTTTCACCAAAGGTCTTACGGTTAATCTTTCAACAACGTAAGTACCTGCGCCTGTCATTATCATTGCAAACAGAATTGCAACGCCAAAAGGCATGTCTTGTTCAGCGGCCCACCAGTGGGCAAGAAACCCTGAGATCCCAGCCATTGTTCCGGCTGCGAAATTAAGGATACGGGCTGTCTTGTAAACCATGACAAGGGCAAGACCGATCAATGCGTATGCAAAACCTGATACTAGACCCTGCCAAGCGATTTGAATATACTCAACCATCGTTCTCCCGAAGTTGGAATTTTGACGAGTTTGGGGCCCTAGCTGGGGCCCCAAACCGTCATTAGTTAACTGTTAGCAGCAGTTATTCTTGACCAACTACTAATTCTTCCCATGCTCCATTCTGTACTTGCAAAATGATCACATCGTTGTTTCCAAGATGGTTCTCAGCTGAGAAGTTAAGCGGACGCATAATTCCACCAGTATCAAAGTCTTTGATGGTTTCACCAGCAGCTACAAAGCTTTCCACAGTTAGGCACTCACCGGCTAGTGTTAGCATTTCTTCGAGGACTAACCCTCCAGTGTATGCGAGCAAGCTGGCAGTACTGATTTGTGCTTCTTCTGCTCCTGCAGCGAACATTGCGTCACGATATGCATTCAGACCAGGCTTGTCACCTGTCGCTGAGGATATTACGTTAACACCGTATGCTCCTTCGGACAGCTCACCTGCGAGTTCGATTGTGTTCGCAGAAATTGTTCCTGTTGAGCCCCAGAATCGAGCATCTAAACCAAGTTGGTCTGCTTCTAGAAGGAATTGAGCGAATTGTGTATCACCAGTTCCAACGTAAACATCTGTTACTCCTGAGTCAATGAATGAGAGAATTTGCGGACCGTATGTGGTTGAATCGCGCTCCCATGTTTGTTCGTCAACAAGGAGGTCTCCACCGGTACTGTCTTTGTATCCTTGAACAGTTTGCTCCCCGTCAACGGAGTTAATTGTCATCAATCCGACTTTAATTCCGTCAGTTCCAAAGTTCTCAACTAGGTAATTTCCAAATCCTTTGGTCTGGGCATAAGCCGGTGGATTTACTGAGAAGAACAGTGGGTGATTGTTAACATCGTAGAAGCTCAAATCTTGTGCCCACGGGAACAATGATGGCGTGTTGGACTCATCATGAAGAGGTAGAGCAGCCTTTAGAGTTGCTGAACCAATGCTTGCCCAAATAGCGAAAACATTTTCCTGCTCAATAAAGTATTGCGCATTAGCAACTGTTTTCTCTGGGTTATAGGCGTCATCTTGAACAATGAATTCGATCATTCTTCCATTTATACCGCCACCCTCATTAATTCTATCTCGGGTTACTTCCATGGCCAGAACAGCTTGTTCTCCCAGGGCCGCTAGGTTTCCGGTCATAGGTTGTGATGAGCCAAATAGTATTTTGTCATCAGTTACACCACGAGCTAGCTCGCATTCTTCTTCAGCTGATTCGCTGCTAGAAGCTTCGCTGTCACTGCTTGAGCTTTCACTGCTTGAGCTTTCGCTTGCAGAGCTGCTTGAAGAATCATCATCATCTCCACAGCCAACTGCAACTAGCCCTAAGACAGCAAAAATTGCAAGCAACTTCCATAGTTTACTTTTCATAATTTCCCCTCTTAAGCACGAGCAAGCTTTCAGCGGCTCGTAATAGTTGTACGGTCCATTAAAGTTCTACTAATTGATACGGTCAACTATTAATTGCACTTTTTTTACCCGTTTGTAAGTTCTCCTACAGTTGGGCCTTTTGCAAAAGAATACTTGAGGCCTCCGATGCGCTCATTCCTACCTCAACTCCTCTTGTTTGAGCATGAGAGTTGACTGCAGAAATAACCCCATCATGGTAATGGGATAATCCGCTTCCCATTCGTGCAAGTTTTGCATCGACTGTTGCGCCTGCCAATCCAAACTCTTCGACGATTATTAACCCTGCAATACCCGAGTCATCCATTCCGCGTCCACCGTCGCTGCATATAAATCCCCAAGGTTTGCTTTTCAGCAAGTAGGGCACTGCTGAGCGGCCTGTATGCCCAGCTGTAACAAGAACGTTACGCCCGCTATCCTCCTCTGTAGCGAAAGCAATTGAATCAGTAGCAACTACATGACGACCATCAGATGATGTTTGCATGATTGTCCTATTTGTGGTTTCTGCAGAGCTCATGTTCGCTGTGTCTATTGTTAATAACAACAGAGCGGCTTCCTTAACTGACATACCTTTCTTAACTCCGCAATCTTTCGCCAGTTGGTTGCTGAAACTAATGACACCATGCTCGTATAAGTGGACACCGTTACCAAGATGTGCAGTCATAACATCGGCTACAGCGGCAGGGATATTCAAAGCCTCAAGAAACCATAGTCCGGCTATGGCAGAACCTTCAGGCCCCACTGCACAATCCATTCCAATTGCCGCGCGGGGAGCGTGATCTGAAATAAATCGCGCAGGTAGTACTCCACAGTATGAAGCGTTCACGCAAACGTCTGCTCCGGTATTTCTTTGGTCAACGTCATAAGCAGAGTCCATCGCTACGACATTTCGGCCTGAAATTTCATCTGTGAAAACTACTGTTTGTTTATCTTGTTCATTTTCCACTTCGTGTCCTTCTCTTTTGGGGCCCGCGGTCGTTTGTTTCATTTGTAACACCGATTTCGCGTAACTCTATCTTCCGAACTTTTTCCGATGGTGTTTTAGGAAGTGATTTAACAATCTGTACGTATCTGGGTATAGCGAAGTCTGGGAGCTGTTTTTCGGAATACTCCCAAACTGCTTCTGCCGAGATCACCTTTCCAGGGGAAGGAACAACAAATACCATTACCT
>MDSV01086789.1_pt1 | contig 11875 bp, 11 predicted proteins | sample 810851 | NCBI WGS metagenome assembly MDSV01 (sample SAMN05326640, study PRJNA326480) | marine metagenome | isolation source: seawater | place: Atlantic Ocean: North East | collected 2012 | reverse complement strand
GGATGGCAAATTGGATTAAGATTTGACCCATTAATTAATTATAGTAAGAATAAGCTGATTTATAGAAAATTTTTTAGCTATGTATTTAGTAAAATACAAGTTAAAAAAATACATTCTGTTACAACTGGCCAATTCAGAATGCCTAATAACTTTTTTAATAAATTAATAAACATTAGACCAGAGGATTCTCTGATTTTTAATAAACTTAAAAATGAAAAAATACTGGAAGGTCAAACTCAAAACAAAGAGTGCGAGGAAGAACTAACTAAATTTATTGATCAAAATAAATTATTTGCCAATTAAAATTTTTTTTCTAAAGGTTCAAATTTTTTACAATTAAATACTAATGATTGCCTTTTACCATCATCATATCTGTCAAAATTTACAACTAGCTGACCAGAATATCTTCCTATTATTCCAGAAACATCACCATTAGTTTCAGGGTATATTTTTATATCACTTGCACTCCATGAAATATTAGAATCTGTTTCTTTATAATCTTCAACAATAAAAGAAAGCCCTCCCAATTCAATTTTTCTATTATTTTTATCTATAACCACAAAAAGATCTTTTACATCTAAACTTTTTACATCAATGTAGTTGTTAGTGCAAATTAAGCTTAGTGGTTGGGAAAGTACACTTATTGGGAGAAAAAAAAAAATTAAAAAGAAGAGAGGCATAAATTGATAATTTCAAAAAAAAACGAAAAGTCAATTTGATTTTATATTAAATTCAACGATTTTTTTTCTCTAATTTTTTTTATTCTTATAATTTTTTTTTAAAAATAAGGTATATTTCTTTAATGTTTAAAAAAAAAATATATTCAAGTAATTCGTCCAGACCTTTTAAATTATCAAGAACAAAAATTGATTTATTTTTTGAATGCAAAAGATGTTTTTTTTTTGATCAAAAATTTGGAATAAAAAGACCTCATGGAACCCCATTAGTTTTAAGCAATAGAATTGTCGAAGATTTAAAAAAAGAATTAAATATTTGTAGGGAGGAAAAAAGTATTCATTCAAAAGTTAAAGAATCAAATAAAAATCTTATACCAGCAACTCACAATAAACTTGAGGAATGGAAAAGTTCTTTTAAAGGTATTTCTTTTCTACATGATTCAACTAATTTATTAATTTACGGAATAATAGACGATATATGGTGGGATAGAACAACTAAAAAAAACCATAGTGTTGTGATTAAAAGTAATTCAAAAAAAAATCATATGAGTTATGAAAATATTTGGCCTGGCTATTGGAGGCAATTATCTTTGTATTCTTACTTGCTATCTAAAAACTTATTACCAATGTCATCAACGGGAATACTTGTATATATAAATGCACCAACTAACATTAGCCAGATAAAAAGTAAAAGCTATTTTAACCTTAATATTTTTGAAAAAATTCTAGACTTTGATTGGATTGAACCAACAATTCAGCAGATTTCAAAAACTTTAAATAGCGAAAACCCTCCTGAAAGTTCCAAAAGATGTAAATATTGTAACTATTATTATAATATTAAAAAGTTTACCAATGAATAACACTCAAATAATACAAAAGCTTGAATCATCAAATTCAAGACTTTTTAAGGAAGAAGTTTTATTAAACGAAATGAAAAAAGGAAATATTCCTTTCTTTGATGGATTAACTCTCACATATAATAGACTCTTAACATTTGGAGTAAAAAAAATTCCTGAATCAGTAAATGACGGCCCTGGTATTGAATGGATTGAATTTAAACAATTAGCTAATAAACTGATAAAAAGAGAACTGACTGGTCATGCTGCAAGAGATGAAATTCAAAATCTAATGCAGAGATCAAAAAAAGATGAATGGAATTTCTTTTTTAAAAGAATTCTTCAAAAAGACATTAGATGCGGCTTGTCTGAAAAAACTATAAACAATGTTGCAAAAAAAAATAATTATTATAATTTTTTAATACCAGTTTTTTCGTGTCAGCTGGCTCAAGATTGCGAACTTCATAAAAAAAAGTTAACTGGGAAAAAATTTTTAGAAATAAAACTTGATGGAGTAAGAGCCATTACAATTTTATACCCCTCTCAGACTATTGATATTTTTAGTAGAAATGGCAAAGAATTAAATAATTTTGAACATCTTAAAAATGAGATTATTAAATTCTTAGATTTTAATAAATTAAATAAACCCATAGTTCTTGATGGTGAAATAATTAGCAAGAATTTTCAGGAACTAATGAAACAAATCCACAGGAAAAATTCAACTCAAAATACTGATGCATCTTTATTCCTTTTTGATACTTTACCTTTGGAAGATTTTAAAAAAGGAATTTATGAAACCACACTTGAAAAAAGGATGTGTAATTTGAAAGAAATTTATCAATACCATCTGTCAAAAAGTGAAAAAATAAAATTAATCGATTCACAACTAGTCGATTTAGATACATTAGAGGGAAAAGAAAAGTTTAAAAAATTTAATGAATTATCAATTGTTGAAGGTTTTGAAGGCATAATGATTAAGGATCCTAAATCTTTTTACGAAAGTAAAAGATCAACCTCATGGTTAAAATCAAAACCATTTATTGAGATTTCATTAGAAGTTATAAATTATGAAGAAGGAACTGGAAGGAATAAAGGAAAATTAGGAGCTATTATAGCTGAAGGTGAAGATGACGGAAAGTTTTTTAAGCTAAATATTGGTTCTGGTTTTACAGATTCACAACGACAAAATTTTTGGAATGATAAAGAAAAACTAATTGGTCAAATTGTTGAAGTAAGAGCAGATTCGATAAGTAAAAGTCAAGATGGTGATTCATGGAGTCTTAGATTTCCAAGATTCAAGACATTTAGAGGTTTTGACAAAACTGAAAAGATATAATAATTTTCAAATATGAAAAATTTGACATTCAAGGTATTAGTTTTTACTGTTTGTATTCTTTCAAGCTCATGCTCAGAAAAAGAAGATAACAAACTATTAGGACAAATAATTGGATCAGTTGCTGGAGCTTACTTAGGTTCAAAAGTAGGAGATGGAATGGTAGGAAACTTAACCACTGTATTAGGAGGAACTGTGGGTTTTTTAATCGGTGGTAAAATTGTTGATATTCTTGATTCTGAAGAACAATCGGACCTTAATAGTGCAATTAATCAAACTTTGACGGAAAACCCAGACAATGTAAGCAATAAATGGAATAGTCAAAAGAATCTTGATACAAATGCTGAGATACTTCCCCTAAACAGTTATAAAATTGACCAAAATACATGTAGAGATTTTACTAAAACTGTTAAAAAAGGTGACAAAAAAGTTCAAGAAAAATCAACAGCTTGTAGAGACGAAGCAGGAAATTGGAAAGTTATCTAGTCAAAGATTTGAAGGAACTTAATAGTACAGGTAAAATAAAGACAGCTGACAAAACTGTCATTAACAAACAAATAAATAATAATAAACCCATTGAAGATGTGCCACTATGAGATGAAATTGCCAAAGTAGAGAAAGAACCCATTGTGGTAGCAGCACTAAAAATGATTGCCTTAGGTGTATTACTGCTTATAACATTATGAATTTTTCCATCATATTGAATGAATCTCTTAATAAAATATATTGTAAAAGAAATACCCAGACTATAAAGCAAGGGAAGTGCAATCATGTTTGCAAAATTTAAGTTAATATTAAAAAGTATCATAATAAAAACTGAAAACATAAAAGCTATCAATAAGGAAAGAGTCGAGACAAGAACATAAAGAAATCTTTTAAAAATAAAGTAAACAAAAATAATTAAAAAAATAAATGAAATTGTTAGTGCTAAAATAAAAGATTCAATCACAATAAGACCAGCTTTTTGTTGAACAATTGGCATACCTGTAGCGTTTGGAAAAATTGACTCTACATCATAAACAAATTCATCTAAATTTTTTTTTAGCGAGACGTCTTTTGATGGAAATATTTCAACTCTGTAATTTTCATTTGTCGAAACATATCTTTTTAAATAAAAATCTGGAATTTTTTTATGTAAATTTTCGTTCACCAAACCAAAACTTTGTATTTTTTGAATCAAAGAATCAAAACCAGAAAAAAAATTAAATTGAATTTTTTTAATTTGTTCATCATTTAACGACATTTTTTCAAATTGTTGTAAGATATCATTTGAAAGATAAGAAACTTTTTCACTTCCCACCCTAGATAAAGTGGTTAAATTTTTTCTTAAAATTTCAATTTGATCTTCACTTGCATAAAATTTTTCGCTTTTTTCTGAACCAATTAAAAATTTTAAATAATCTAGGTCATCATCCTTAAATTCCGAAATAATATCAAAAAAAGAAAAATAAGAATCTACACTTTCTTTTTCTTGTAAAAGATCTAATTTTTTTTTACCTTTCATTTCTTCTTTATCTAGAATTAGTGAAATAACATAATCAGAAGAGGGGTTTTTTTTTATAAGCTCTTTGGCAAGCTTCACAGATGCAAGTTTTTGATCTTTCAAATTCATAGCATCATAATCAAAGGAAATTCTTCCTATAAAGATTAAATTGAAGAAAAAAATAAACAAAAGAAATGAATATACTAAAACTTTTTTATTAATCAGAAATAAAATAATTCTTTCAAATATACCAGTTTTTTTAATATCATTGTTGAGTTTAGTTTTTTTAAAAAAAATGACTAATAATGAGGGCAGTAAAATAAGGTTTGAAAACAATCCAACAATTAAACCAATAAATGATATAATTCCTAATTCTGAAAGACCAATATAATTTGTTGGGACAAATGATAAAAACCCTACCATAGTTGGAATAGAAGCTATTAATATTGTCTTTGAAATACTATTCAAACCTGACACAACATTTATTTTTTCAACCTTATGTCTCTCTAAAATTCTTAAAACAATTTGAATGCCGTAATCAACTGTTAATCCAATGAAAAGTACGGCAAAAGCAACAGAAATTAAATTTAATTTACCAACTGTTAACGATACAATACCCATAGTAATTGATAAACCAATTAAAATCGAACCTACTAAAATGAAAATTATTTTTAAGTTTTTAAAAGCTATCCATAAGAGAAAAGAGACTATAAGTATACTCAAAACTCCTGCCATTGTATTTCCAGTAGATACAGAACTTATTTCTTCATAATCAATAATTAAGCCTCCTGTAAACTCAATGTTCATTAAATTGGTTTGTTTTTCGTTATTTAAAAATAAATAAAAATCACTAAATTTTTTTAGAAATTCTTCTTTGTAACCTATAATGATAAAATTTTGATTAGCATTTGTCTCAAATATGTTAGTCCAATCTACCTTCTTTTCATTTTTTAATGATTCTAAAAAAGAATTAAGTATTGGATAAAAGTTATCCAAAGATTTTTTATCTTCTGCTTTTAAGCTTAGGGATAATAAATTATTAAATCCCTCCATTCTCGGGTTATTATTAATTTCAGACAAAAATGGCTGATATTCATATAACTTTTGTACAATTTTTTTTTTTTCTTTATGATTCAAAAAATTAAAGAAGTTTTCTTTGAATAAGGGATCAATACTTGGAGAATAAACAAAATTTAAATCTTTTCTTATTTTTAGATTATCGATTAGTTTCTTTGTAGAGGCATTGAGAACTGATTGATCATTATGTGACAGTTGGATTAAAATGTTATTAGAAAGAAATTTAAATTCATTCTTCAAACTTTTTTGATTAATTTTAAATTTTAGATTTTCATTTATTAGAGAATCTGTTGAAGTATCTATTTTTAAGTTATGTAAAGTTAAAAAAATAGAAAACCATGCTATAGATAAAAATAATAGCACTACGAGTTTTGGATAATGTAATATCGTGTTGATAAATTTATTCATTACTATTACATAAAATACCAAAGTTTTTATTTTTTTTGTTTAAAAAAATTAAACTTTTTAGTACTTAGGTATTATGAAAGTATTTGTTAATGACATTCTTGAAAAATTATCTGAAGTCGGACATGAGCCAAAAAGGTTTAAGATTAAAAAAATTAAAACCATTAATGAAAATATTCATGCGGTTATAGTTGATGTTGACGACAAAGATACAGAATTGCTTGTAGCGATTTCTGTCTTGCAGGATAAAAACAAATATAAAATTATTAAAAACAAACAATAGGATGAGTTATGAATTTTTTTAAATTATTTTTTTTAATTATTTTAATTATCTCTTTTAATAACAGTGCAAATGGACATGGTCCGTCAAGGCAAAAAGTTAATGAAAAAATTGAAATTAACACAAGCCCAGATAAGGTTTGGGAAATTGTTAAAGATTTCATGAAATTTGATTGGAATTCCTCAATCAAAAAAGTTACCGTTGAAAATAATGAGGTTGGTTCTGAGCGAAAATTAGAATTTGAAGGAGGAAAGTTTGTTAAACAAAAACTTGAAAAAATAGATGAAACCAAAAAATTTATTTCCTGGAGAATTATTGAAACAAGTAATGATGTTATGCCAGTAAATAGTTACGCAGCTAAAATTTTTGTAAAAGATGGCGAAAATGGAAAAACGATAGTTAATTACAAAGCTGGATTTTACAGAGGTTTTATGGGAAACGATCCACCAGAACAATTAAATGATGAAAACTCAAAAAAAAAAGTTTCGATTTTTATAAAAAATTCATTAAAAGGTCTTAAATCTATTGCTGAGTCAAAATAGAACATTCTTTTTATTTTTTTTTGTTTCTTTTATTTTTTTTTTTAAAAGTCTTCTAAGTGATGTTGCCTTTATTACTAATCAAGAATCTAATATGTTAGATGTCATCGATTTAAAGTTAAAAAAAAATATTAACCAAATAAAGGTTGGGGAAAGACCAGCAGGCATTGCAATTGATAAAACAAATAAAATAGTTTTTGTTTCAAATCCAGAAAGTAACAATATTTCAAAAATTAATTTAGTAAAAAATACTCATGATTTCTTTTTTGCTGGTAATAGCCCAATGAGTTTATATTATTCTCGCACGGACAGGCTTCTGTATGTAACTAATTGGTATGAAAATAAAATTTCCATAGTTAACACTATTAATAACAAACTAATAAAAAGTATTGACGTTGGTAAATCACCAGCAGGGGTATACGTAGTCGAGGACTTAAAAAGAGTTTTTGTAGCTAACAAAGATGATAACACAGTTTCTGTTATCGATACTGATGAGTTCAAAATATTAAAAAATATTCACGTTGGAAAAGCTCCTTATGGAGTTTTCTCATCTCCAAAGACAGAATATATTTTTATTACAAACGTTCAGTCAAACTCTGTAACAATGATAAATAAAAAAACTTTAAAAGTTGAGGAAGAAATAAAGGTTGGTAAGTGGCCATACCAGATAGTTTATAATAGTAGAAAACAAAATATTTATGTAACCAACCAACGAGACAACAGTATCTCAGTTATTGATTTAAAAGGTAGAAAGGTCATTAAAACAATTAGTGATATTTGTGAATACCCTGAAGGTATTGACATCAGTTATAATGAAAATTTAATTGTTGTTGCTTGTTGGTTTGAAGATAATATTATTTTAATGGATTTAAATAATGAAAAGTTTTTAGAAAAAATAGGTGTTTCCGGAGGCCCCAGGTCATTTGGAAGTTTTATATTAAATTGATATGTCTAATGTAAATGATTTAAAAAATATGGCCAATGCTATAAGAGCCCTTTCTATAGATGCGATAGAGAAAGCTAATTCTGGCCACCCTGGCATGCCGTTAGGAATGGCTGATGTTGCAACTGTTTTGTTTTCTAAGTTTTTGAAATACGACCCATCAAAACCTGACTGGATTAATAGAGATAGGTTTGTTTTATCTGCAGGTCATGGATCTATGTTGTTGTACTCTCTTTCCTATCTGACAGGATATAAAGACTGTAATCTAAATCAAATTAAAAAATTTAGACAACTTGGAAGTAAAACAGCGGGACATCCTGAATTCGGGTTATTAAAAAGCATCGAAACCACAACTGGACCACTTGGACAAGGCCTTGCCAACGCAGTCGGAATGGCAATAGCTGAAAAAATACTGAATAAGAAATATGGTAATATATGCGATCATAATACATGGGTTATAGCAGGTGATGGTTGTTTAATGGAGGGGATTTCTCACGAAGCAATCTCAATTGCTGGTCATCTCAACCTAAATAAATTGATAGTAATTTTTGACGATAATAAAATTTCTATTGATGGACCAACTAGTCTTACTTGCTCTGATAACCAAAAAAAGAGATTTGAGGCTTGTAATTGGGAAACTATAGAAATAAATGGTCACGACTTTGGTAATATTGAAAATGGATTAAATTTATCTTTAAAATCTAAAAAACCAACATTGATTATTTCAAAAAGTATTATTGGATATGGTTCGCCTAACAAATCAGGAAAAGAAACGTCACATGGCTCTCCGTTGGGTACTAATGAAGCAATCCTTACAAAACAAAGGTTAAATTGGCCCTACAGTAAATTTCAAGTACCAAATGAAATTAAGCATAAATGGATAAATGTGGGGAAAAAAGGAACAAAAAAAAGAATTATCTGGGAAAAGAAATTTAGAGGTAAAAAAGTTTATAGAGAATTGATGTCTCAATTCAAATCAAACTCAATTAAAAGGGATAATAAGACTTTAGATTTTCTGAGAAACCTTTCTAAAGTTAGTAAAGCAGAAGCTACTAGAAAATCATCACAAAAATGTCTAGAATTTTTTTCAAATAAAATATCTAATTTTTTAGGAGGTTCTGCAGACTTAACCTCATCAAATCTAACGAAAATTTCAAACTCTAAAATCAATGGAAAAAGTACTAATTATATACATTATGGTGTAAGAGAACATTTAATGGCAGCAGCAATGAATGGAATAGCGGTTCATGGAGGTTTTTTACCGTATGGAGGAACTTTTTTAGTTTTTTCAGATTATTGTAAAAACGCTATAAGATTATCCGCAATGATGAAACAACAAGTAATTTATGTTTTCACTCATGACTCAATAGGTCTTGGCGAAGATGGTCCTACTCACCAGCCAATAGAACATTTAGCAAGCCTTAGATCAATTCCTAATCTTTTTGTTATAAGACCTTGTGATTCGATAGAAACTTTTGAGGCGTGGGAGTTTGCAATACAAAATAAAAATTATCCAACTGCTTTGATTCTATCTAGGCAAAATTTGCCTTTAATAAGGAATGATTTCAAAGTAAATCAACTTAATAAAGGTGGGTATTTTCTGAGGCAAATTGAAGGTTCGAAGTTTTCAATAATATCCACAGGTTCAGAAGTATCGCTAGCAGTGAAAATTCATGATTTTTTTATGAGTAAAAAAATTAAAAGTAATGTAGTATCTATGCCATCAATGGAATTATTTAATAAACAGAGCCATAGCTACCAAAAAAAAATACTGGGCAATAAACCCAAAGTAATAATTGAAGCTGCCTCAAGTTTTGGTTGGCATAAATACATTAATCAAAGCGACTTATTAATTTGCATAGACAGTTTTGGAGAATCTGGAAAAGGCAATGACCTTTTTGATTTTTTTGGTTTTAATTGTAATAATATAATTAGTTTAATAAAAAAAAACATTCTGTCGTGATCACATTAAAAAAAAGATTTGAAGACCTTGATAGCTTTGTCATTAATAAGAAAGTAATACTTAGGGTTGACTTAAATCTTCCCTCGTTTGAAGGAGAAATAGTAGATTTCACTAGATTAGAAAAGATCTCTCCCACAATTATATATTTATTAAAAAGAAAAGCCAAAGTTATATTAATAGCTCATATGGGAAGACCTAATCAAGAAAATAAAGAATCTTTATCTCTCAAATTTCTGTCGTCAAAAATAAGCGCTTACATTAATTCTGAATTAGTTTTTATAGAAGACAACATAATGAATATAAAGAAAGATAAAATTGAAAAAGCGTTTAGTAGTTGTAGCGTAGTTTTATTGGAAAATTTAAGGTTTTTCAAAGAAGAGGAATCTAATGAAGATAGCTTTTCAAAAAAACTTTCCTCCTTTGCAGATATTTATGTCAATGAAAGCTTTTCTACATGCCATAGGAAACATGCTTCTATAGTTGGAATTCCAAAATTTCTACCATCCTTTCCTGGAATGCTTCTAGAAAAAGAAGTTTCAAATCTAAAAAAGTTGATTACCACTGCTAATTATAGCTCAGCTGTTGCAGTGTTTGGTGGTTCAAAAGTATCAACTAAAATAAAGGTAATAGAATTTTTTTTAAAAAAATTTGGCAAGGTAATTATAGGTGGAGCAATGGCTAATACATTTTTAGCATCAAAAAAAATTATTATTGGTGCTTCAGTTTATGAAAAGTCCATGCAAAAAACTGCTAAGAGTCTATTAGATTACTATGATGATAAAATTGTTCTTCCAGATGATGTCATTACTATTGATAAATCAAAAAAATTGCAACTGAGGTTAATAAACGAAGTTAAAAAAGATGAAAAAATTTTTGATATTGGTCCACAAACTAGAATGAAATATTTTAGTTTTGTTGAAGAATGTTCTTGCCTTTTGTGGAATGGTCCATTGGGTTTTTATGAACAAAAACCATTTGACGAAGGTACAAACTTCGTTATTAAAGCTGTAAAAAATAATAATAATAAAAATTTCTTTTCTGTAGCCGGGGGAGGTGATACTATATCAATGTTAAATCATGCGAAAGCCTCTGATTATTTTTCATTTATTTCGACTGGTGGCGGAGCATTTCTTGAGTTTATTCAAGGTAGCGGTCTTCCAGGACTTGATAGTTTGAACGATTGAAAAATATAACAAATTTATGACTAAAAATATTGTAAATGAAATAGCAAAGAAATTGTGTTTACCTCCAAAAGGTATACTTGCTGCCGATGAAAGTACAAATACAATTAAGAAAAGATTAGATACAATTGATGTAGAGTCTAACTTTGAAAGCAGAAGAAGTTACAGAGAATTATTGTTTAAAACAAAAAACCTTAGTCAGTTTATAAGTGGAGTAATCCTATATGACGAAACAATAAGACAAAATACTTCAGAAGGTATCCCTTTTCCAGAATATTTGTCAAAAAATGGTATTATACCTGGAATAAAGGTGGACAAAGGCGCAATACCATTATGTAAAGACTCAGAGGAAAAATTTACTGAGGGGCTAGATGGTCTCAATGACAGATTAGAAGAATATAAGTCACTAGGAGCTGAGTTCACAAAATGGAGAGCGATAATTAACATTGATATAACAAAAAACTATCCTACTTCATATTGTCTTGAAGCAAATGCTTTTATGCTTGCAAGGTATGCAAAAACTGTTCAAAATAACGAAATGGTTCCTATTGTTGAACCAGAGGTTATTATGGATGGTGTTCATACCATTGAAGATTGTTATGAAGTCACTTCATCAACTTTAAAAAAAGTTTTTGAACAACTAAATTTACACAAAGTTGACCTCTCAGGAATTCTTCTTAAACCCAATATGGTAATTTCTGGAAATGAATGTAAGGAACAAGCTTCAATTGAAAAAGTAGCAAAATTGACCGTTCAATGCTTAAATGACAATGTACCTAAAGAAGTTCCTGGTATAGTTTTCTTATCAGGTGGACAAAGCAATGAAAAAGCAACGCTTCATCTCAATGAAATGAACAAGATCTTTAAAGATTTGTCATGGAAATTAAGCTTCTCATATGGAAGAGCTTTGCAACAACCCTCTATTTCATCATGGAAAGGTGAAAAAAATAACGTAAAAATTTCTCAAGATGCTCTTTTTAATAGAAGTAAACTAAACTCATCTGCAACATCAGGAATCTATTCACCAAAAGATGAACAACTGATGTTATGAGTAATAATGTAAAGATTGCTCCATCAATTCTTTCAGCAAACTTCTCAATTTTAGGAGAAGAAATAAAAAAACTTGATGAATCAGGATGTGATTATATCCATATAGAT
>MDSV01006250.1_pt1 | contig 11875 bp, 15 predicted proteins | sample 810851 | NCBI WGS metagenome assembly MDSV01 (sample SAMN05326640, study PRJNA326480) | marine metagenome | isolation source: seawater | place: Atlantic Ocean: North East | collected 2012 | reverse complement strand
CAAGCTCATGGTCTGGATGACCGCGACTGGATTAATGGTTCAGGGCTCGCTCATGTCTGAGGACTGGGTAGCTGTATCCCTTTGCTACATTGGGCTAGAAGGACTGGCAGATATTGCGGGTCGGTGGAAGCACGGAGCGTAAAATGATACAATGGCTTGCACTCAAGACCTTCACAAAGAAGGCTTGGGTTTGGTTCAAAAATTACTGGTATTATCCAGCGATTGTTGTTGTTGCTATCGTGGCGTGGTGCCTAGGTATGCGCGGAAACAACGGAGTCCTCAAAATGTTTGAGGCGTCCAAGGAAAGTTACCAGAAAGAAATCGCTGTTTTAAAAGAAGCGCATGAACAAGAAATAAAAAAAAGAAACGAGTTGGTTGAAAAACACAACCAAGCCTTAAAGAAAATCGAAGAAGATTATAAAATAAAACTTGATGAATTGTCTTCTGCTGAAAAGCGGGAGATCAAAAAGATCGTCGAAGAACATAAAGACGATCCAGAAGGTTTAGCAGCGAGGGTGGGCAATGTTTTCGGAATCAAGCACATGGAATAAACTTTTATCAGTATTTTTAACGACGCTCCTGATTTGTTTACCAACGATAGTCAGAGCGGAAACGTCACCAGATCCTAAGCCGATTCTTGCAGATCTAAATGGCACAGTCACTAGCTTGAACAAAGGTGACGCCGCCCCCTATGCAGGCATTTTATTAGACTCTGAGGCAACTGCAAAGATACTAACAGAGAGAAAGTATCTCGGATTACAGTACGAATTGAAACTTGATCTTGAGATGAAAAAATTAATTACGACTCATGAGCTTAAGTTGGGTCTTTTGCAATCTCGCTTCGACAGTTTGCAGGGAAAGCACAGTGAAATATTAAAGATTAAAAACAATGAGATTACACGCTTGCAGGAGATTGTCAAAGACCGACCAAATTCCCATTCAGAATGGTGGTTGGCGGGCGGCTTCGTGATTGGAGTTTTGGTTTCGATCGGAGTATTCTATGCAGCAGTAGAGGTAGGTAAAAACTAATGGGTGGACCATTTAATGAAATTGGAAAGTATAGTCATGCTAAGTTATTAGCTCTTATATCAGAGCACGGAGGCGGCGGGTCCGCACTTACCGTCGAAGAGACAGATGGCGACCCATCCGGAGAGGAAGTAGTTAAGATCAAAGTCACTCCCGGTACCCTCACCAATAACGGTAGCGGCATCGTAACCCTCAGTACCGGATCACCGAATGTGGTTTGGACTGGGGGTTATAGCGGAGCTAGCGAATTGGGGGGCGAGGATCGTGTGTTCTTCAAATACGGTACAGGGACAGTTGTCTTGAAAAAACTGTACTATCTAAATACAAGTGGTGCATGGGCAGAAGCTGACGCAACAGATGTAGCAAAAGGATCAGACTCATTATTAGCTATTGCATCTGGGACCTCTCCAACTTCAGACGGAATGTTGACACGAGGCATCCTTACAATTGGCAGCACTTATGTAAACGGAACACCAGCTATTGGGAAAGTGGTATATGTAGGCGAGACTGCCGGGGAGTATACTTTTACTAGACCATCTTCTACCGGAGACTATATTAGAGTTGTTGGTTGGTGTATCGATGTTAGCGGTAGTGATATTCTTCTGTGGTTTGAGCCAAGCACTGTCTGGTTGGAGTTGAGCTAATGGCGGACATATACGTTACCACCTCTGGAAACGATAGCAGCGGCAACGGATCAGTTGGGAGCCCATATTTGACTATAAGCAAAGCATTCGCAGCCGCGTCAAACTACGACGTTATCATAGTCAATGATAGTGGAACATACACCGTAGTCGAGGGTGGAGCCAATCAGGTGATAAGTGCGACCGGAGTATTAAAAACTGCCTTGACTTTCAAAGCTGGAGAAAATTGCAATCCTATTTTTGATGGAGGAGGCAGTGCAACTTATGCACTGAAGACTTATAACTCATGGACGATTCAAGGGCTTACCTTCCGTAATTTTGTGGATGCAACTGCGGGCACAGGCACTGGCGTGATAAGACAAGTTACCAACCACCGCGTTGGGTTCGTATATGATTGTGTATTTCATAATATAACTGGCGCAGCAGTTAATGTGCAAAAAGCCGGAACAAAAGTAGAGAGGAATAAAATATATGATCTAGATGGTCATGCTGCTATTTATGTTGGCATTGCTGTGGGTAACGAGGTCAACAATAATATAATCTACAACACGTCCGCTAGAGCAATTTTCGCATCACAGGGAACAATAGAACATAATACGATATACAATTCACCTCGTGAATTAGATGCTCACGGTACTACGGCATACAGAAACTACACCATTCAAGGAAAGTACATCAGATATAACATAGTGGAAAAGACAAATGTTATCATCGCAGGAGTGCGAGCCATATCAGGCGAGACTAGATATAATTGTGTTACGGGTGCTTACAGTACAACTCACAGTCCAAATAACTACTATAGTAACTCACCGGGTACGGGTGACATTCAGACAAGCCCGGAGTTTACCGACAAGGACAATGCAGACTTTACTTTTCCAACCTCCTCGCCTTGTTTTCAGGGCGCTCATACATCTTCTATGGGGCAAGATCAGCAAAGATTTGATAGAACTTGGCAATACGATGATAAGATATTTGGTCATAACACTGCGGGTCCGCACGAAATGGGAGCGCTGGAGAAACACCCTTCCAGAATTATGGGTGTCAACACTAGCGACATCGCAAAGGTATTAGGAAACGCGGGATAACAATGAAAAAGAATAATCCTAATATTGCAGGAATTGAAAAAGCTATAGCGCAGAAGTATGGTGGCGAGGCAATTATAAATCCTGCTTCCTTGTGGAATAAACAAAAAGAAGCAGACTATATCGAACAACAGCGCCTCTTAGGGTCACAAGTCGATGATAGCATGAATGAAAAAGTAGAAGTTGATGGGGTTTTGATTCCCAAAAAACTACTTAATAGAGAGACAAATAGGACATGTCCAACTTGTAAAGAATATTCTTTCAGTTCAAAGGACGACGTTTACATGATAAAATATGATTGCTGCTACAAATGCTACATTCAGTGGGTAGAGGATAGAGAAGAGCGATGGCTCAGTGGATGGCGACCAAACAAAGGAGAAAAAAATGGCTGACATTATGGAAATAATTAAAGGAATTCAACAGGCTGCTGCTAACGGTTTCGATGGTGGAAAGCCAGTAGATGGGCTCGGGCGTAACGAACCTACACCGATCACAGACAGAAGAGTAATGGATGGTTTCGGCGTGAGAGTGCAAGGTGATACACTTGTTATTAATTATCATCAAGAAATTCCTCTTGCTAAATCGCAACCGAATAGACTTCAGAATGACTGCGACCAAACCCTTGAGGATATTGTTTCCTTCTTAAAGAAGGAATATAAAACAATCACTGGTGAGACTTTAAGTCTTACAGAGATTGACAAAGAGTCTGATATTCATTCTGAGTATATAAATCGTCATCGACTTTCCACGAAAGCTGTTAAAAGATGGAAGATTGGCGGTCTAAATGACTTAACAAAACAAAGAGAAGAAGACAATTCAACGCCAAGTCTAGACGATGCGTTTGAAGATTTTCTTAAGCAAGGAAAGCCAGAGTTCATACAGGACTTGGTATAATCTGCGAGGAGCATGGTCTATAATCTTAAAAAGGACGAAGCATTAAAAGAACTTGTTAAGTGTGGGAAAGATCCAAAATATTTTATAAACAACTTTGCTAGAATTTCTCATCCTTTACATGGCTTGCTTCCTTTCCATCTTTATGATTTTCAAGAAGACATCATAGACGATTTCAACAGCCATCGTTTTAATGTCATCTTGAAAGCAAGGCAGCTTGGTATATCTACGACGTGTGCGGGATATATTGCATGGCTCATGCTCTTCCACCGCGACAAGAACATTTTGGTCATCGCGACAAAATTATCGACAGCCGCAAACCTTGTTAAAAAAGTAAAAGGAATTATCAAGCATCTACCCAAGTGGATGCAAATCGCCAGCATTACAGTTGACAATAGAAATTCTTTCGAGCTACAGAATGGATCTCAGATCAAGGCTTCTTCTACCAGCGGCGACGCAGGTCGTTCAGAGGCTTTGACTTTGCTGGTTATTGATGAGGCTGCTTTTGTTGAAGGTCTTGATGAGCTTTGGACAGGTTTGTATCCAACGCTATCTACGGGCGGTCGCTGCATTGCGCTGTCGACTCCAAATGGCGTCGGCAACTGGTTTCACAAAACCTATATTGAAGCAGAGGGCGGATCAAATGATTTTAAATCAACCATTTTACCTTGGGAGGTCCACCCAGATCGTGACGCAGACTGGTTTGCAAAAGAAACCAGAAACATGTCGAAGAGGCAAATAGCCCAAGAGCTTCAATGTAACTTTAATATGTCAGGAGAAACTGTATTTCACCCCGACGATATTAAAGAACTAGAAGATTATGTTTGCGAGCCCAAATATAAAACGGGAGTAGATCGCAATTTGTGGGTTTGGGAAACTTTTGAGATAGGGTCAAACTATTTAATTTCTGCTGACGTCGCCCGAGGCGATGGGAAAGACTATTCAACCTTTCATGTCATGAAATTAGAAACTTTGGAAATCATAGCTGAATATCAAGGTAAAATCCCGCCGGACGATTTTTCTATCTTGTTGGCAAACACTGGTCGAGAATATGGAAATTGTATGATAGTTGTTGAGAATAACTCGGTCGGATTTGCCGTGCTGGACAAGCTGATTGATAATCATAATTATCCTAATGTGTACTGGTCTAGAAAATCAACACACGAACAAGTGGAGCAATATGTTGCAGAGAGTCAATCAGGTACAATACCCGGCTTTAGCACCACTACAAAAACTCGACCTCTTATCATTGCTAAAATGGAAGAATACATTAGAAATAAACTAATTAAGATATATTCGACACGGATCTTGTCAGAGATAAAGACCTTCATCTGGCACTATGGCAAACCAGAAGCCCTGAGAGGGTACAACGACGATTTGGTTATGGCACTAGCAATAGGCTGTTGGGTGAGAGACACGGCTTTATTAAATAATTCGAGAGATTTGGAGTATAAAAAAGCGTTTTTAGATGCTATGATAGTATCGAATACAAAAATGGATACAAAAATACCCGGTCAAGAAGGTTATGATGAGAAAACGTCCACCAACCGCCTATTTAAAGGTAGCGATGGAAAAATGCACGACTTTGGCTGGTTGTTAAAGGGGTAATACACGATGGCGTCATATGGAAAAGGTCCCAACAGGGGCAAGGGAAGAAATAAGTCGGGAGAGAACCCTGCAAATCCGCAAAATTCTCTCTACAAGGCACTTACACGACTGTTTTCTGGACCGATTGTAAATTATCGCAAGCAACAGTTGAGAGGTAGCTCCCGTCAGGTCCACATGAAAGGAAGGGGCAAGTGGAATCTCAAGATTAAAGATGCCAACGGTAAACATGCATTTAAAAAGCAAGAATATAATCCATTTGACAACTTGAATTTGAATTACATGACTGCTCACAACAGAAAAGAGCGGTACGGCGATTTTGATCAGATGGAATACATGCCTGAAATTGCTTCTTCTTTGGATATCTATGCCGATGAGATGACCACCTCCACAGACATCCGTCAGATTTTAACAGTTGAGTGTGCCAACGAGGAAATTAAGAATATTTTAAATGTACTATTCTATACAGTCCTTAATATAGAATCAAATCTGTTTGGTTGGTGTCGCAGCATGTGCAAATATGGCGACTTTTTTCTTTATTTGGATATTGACGAACACTTGGGTGTTAAAAACGCAATTGGTCTGCCGATCGAAGAACTAGAGAGAATAGAGGGCGAAGATCCGACAAATCCACAGTACATCCAGTATCAGTGGGATGCGGGCGGTCTTACTTTCGAGAACTGGCAGATTGCACATTTTAGAATTCTTGGCAATGAAAGATACGCCCCTTATGGGTCTTCGGTTCTAGAGGCAGCGCGCAGGATCTGGAGACAGTTGACGCTAATGGAAGATGCCATGATGGCTTATCGGATTGTCCGTTCTCCAGAGCGCCGCGTGTTTTACATCGATGTCGGAAACATTCCAGCCCAAGATGTAGAGCAGTACATGGGCAAGGTTATGACCCAGATGAAGCGCAACCAAGTTGTCGATGCAGACACTGGTCGAGTTGATCTTCGATACAATCCAATGAGCATTGACGAGGATTACTTTATTCCAACCCGCGCCGGTCAAAGTTCAAAAGTTGAATCTTTGCCCGGAGGTCAGTTTACTGGAGATATCGATGATGTCAACTACTTGAGAGATAAATTATTCTCAGCGTTAAAAGTTCCCAAGTCTTATCTCTCTAGGGGAGAAGGTGCAGACGAAGACAAAACAACTCTTGCACAAAAAGATATTCGATTCGCAAGAACAATTCAAAGGCTTCAAAGAATGGTCGCTGCGGAGCTTGAAAAGGTTGCCATCATTCATCTGTACACGCTTGGTTTTGAGAAAGAGGATCTACTCGCTTTTAAGATTAAACTAAACAATCCATCAAAAATTGCCGAACTTCAAGAGCTTGAACACTGGAGAACAAAATTTGATGTAGCTGGCGCTGCAACAGAAGGCTTCTTCAGCAAGCGCTGGATTGCAACCAATGTATTTGGTTTGTCCGATGAAGAGATGGTCAGGATGCAACACGAAATGTTCTATGATGCGAAAATTGCTGCCATGATAGAAGCGTCAGCGGAAGAGGTCACGGGCGGCGGCGAAGGTGGCGACATGGGTGGTGACATGGGTGGTGACGATATGGACCTAGGCGGTGACGATATGGACCTAGGTGGCGACGAGGAAGAAGCAGAGGAAGATGATTCCTCCCTCCTCGCCGCACCCGGTATGAGAGATGACGATGGCTTCATGGTCGGAGATGACACTAAGGGATATTTGACCTCCGGAGCTAAAGGTCATAGGTATAGCCCGGTAAAAGATGATAAAAGAACAATGGGCGCTCGAAACCGCAGTATGAGATCCGCTTATTCAGACCAATCTGGAAGAGCAAGCAAGAAGAATGTGTTCAAAGGCATGACATCTTTGAGCGCACTAGGAAGAGGCACAATAACAGAATCGACTGGATCAATTATTAATGAACAGGAAATCTTCTCTACCAACAAGGAGCTTTCGGATATAATTAAACATATGGAGCATCGCAAAAATGAAAATAAAGATGAAGCATAACAAAAAAAGAAACACAGCCTTCTTGTATGAAGCCTTAGTCAGACAAATGACAAAGCATGTTCTAGAAGAGAACTCCCCAGCTAGAGAAGAAGTTTTATCTCTAGTAAAGGGGTTCTTTACCAAGGGCAAACCACTGGCTGAAGAGTTAAAGCTATACAAGGCGATTATGGACTCGGCTCAAGTAAAGCCAAGAATCTTAGAAAAAATAATTGCTGAAGCTAAACACAATCATGCAAGATTGGATCATCAAGAAATATATAATCAGCAGGGAAAATTGATTTCTATTATTAATAGAAAATTTGGCAAGTCTTTTTATAATAGCACCGTGTCAAATTACAGAAATCTGGCTTCCATTGCTGCAATTTTTAATCAAGACACTCCAATAAAAACAAAAGTATTGTTGGAGAACAACCTTGTTGTTGACTTGGCAAACAGTACGGTTATTAGTGAAAGTAAAAATGATATGATAGGCACCCCAGTTTTGATGCGAACGTTCTTAGATAAGTTTAACAACAAATATGACGCGCTCTTGGAAGAGCAAAAATGTTTACTGAATGCTTATATTATCTCTATGGCTGATGATGGACTGAGCATGAAAGCATTTCTTAACGAAGAAATATCAAGACTTGAAACCGTTATCGAAAGCTCTTTAGAGATGCGAGAGCTTGCTTCCGACGACAACATGAAACAGGGTACGGAAAAGGTTATTTCTTTGATTCAAGAATTGAAGAAAAAACCAATACAAGAGCAAGACTTGGACTTGCTGTTAAAGATTCAAACTCTTGCTAGGGAGGTACAAAGCTAATGGCTATTAAGGTTTCCGTAGGTAAATCTGACGACCAGTCAGTAAAAAAGTCTCTTTTAATTAATATTGGTTCTAATGATGATGCCAAACCTGAAGAGCCCGCCCCGCAAAAGTCAATCAATTTGATTGCCCGACGTGCTTTGGACGGAAGCATTATAATTTCCGATCACCCAATGATAGATGTGGTCATTCAGCCCAAAAATTCAAAGGTAGTTACATTTACCAAAGAGGACTTCAGCGATGATGCTTACTACGCTCAAAGCAGGCTCTTTGATTATTTAAAAAAGAAAGGAGTGGTTGAGATGGACTCCGTTCGCGGCGGCAATATATATGGCTCTCTTGAGGCGAAGTATGCTGAATCAGAGAATGTTAGTTCTTTTGAGGCGGTTATGCTTTCTGTGGGTAAATGGGTAAATCAAGAGCAAGCAAACGAATTAAGTATGCAATCTTATGAGCAAGAAGTTGAAGATCTCCTCACTACACCAGAAGAAGAAGAAACCACAGAATTAGGTGAAGTCCCCCACCCAGAGCCAAAGACTCCATATTCTGTGTGGGGTGGTCATTCAAAGAGAAGTGACGCCAATCTGTACGGGCTCAACGAGACAAGAGGCGAGGATGCTTGAGCTTCTTTATTTTATCTTATGTGCATATGGAATGACGCAAATTGTTGTGTATGGAGAGATATTCAACTCTATCCGACCTAATAAAGAATTTTTAAATGGCTTTGGGAAACTGTTTCATTGTCCCATGTGTATGGGTTTTTGGATTGGAGTCTTCTTATTAGGTATAAACCAACATTCGGAACTATTTACCTATGATCAGACGTTTGTAAATTTTTTACTTTTGGGTAGTCTTAGTTCTGGAACGTCTTATATTCTATGCACAGTATTTGGAGATGAGGGGATAAAACATGAATGCACAAACAGATAACAGTTTAAAGAAGTGGTCTTTGCAGCCGGTCAGGAGATGTTGCAAGGGCTCTTAGCTCGGGCGGTTCACGACCGCCTATCACTGAGGTACAAGAAATGAGTAACGACAGTAAAATGATTTTAACAGAGTGGTTTGAGATTTCCTCCGACACTGAGCTTTTGCGAGAGCAGGACTTGGCGGATGTTCAAGGTGGTAAAAATATCATGGTTGGCATCATGCAGAAGTGCGATGCGGAAAACGGGAATGGTCGAGTTTACCCAAGAAGCGTCCTAGAGAGGGAAGTTAAAAATTATCAAAAACTGGTAAAGGAACGCCGCGCCCTTGGCGAATTAGATCACCCAGACAGTTCAGTCATTGAACTGAAAAATGCATCGCATCTTGTTACGGATATTTGGTGGGATGGAGATAGAGTGATGGGCAAGGTTGAAATTCTGGACACGCCTAGTGGCGGCGTCCTCAAATCTCTTGCAGACGCAAAGGTTAAGCTAGGCATCTCATCCAGAGGTCTTGGCACCACAAATGAGCAAATGGGAAAAACTATGGTTAACGACGACTTCCAATTAATCTGTTTTGACATTGTTTCTGAGCCGTCGACGACTGGTGCGTTTATGATGGCAGAAGGAAGAGTTCCCAATATTATAACAAAGGCGGATAGGATTAATCGCGCCTTGAACAACATCTTGGATTGATATGAATAAGAGCGAATTAAAGAAGATATTAAAACCTTTAGTAAAAGAATGTATCAAAGAATCTCTGTTAGAAGATGGTCTTCTTTCGGGCATCATATCTGAAGTCGCATCTGGATTAGTTCAGTCGCCTTTGATGACAGAATCTCGCAACAGTCAACACCAGACCCAAGCAACACAACAAGAAGCGCGGACACAGGTTGATTTGGAAGAGAAAAGATCGGCGATGGAACAGCAACGCCAAGAACGTATTCGTGCTTTAAACGAGTCTACGTCTAAAAAGTTTGGCGGCGTTAATATTTTTGAAGGTACTACGCCGACAACTACAGAGCGTTCGAGCACACCGGGCTCACTTTCTGGCGTTGATCCTGCCGACCCCGGCATAGATATCGATAGCATCGCCGCCCTTGCAGGCGGTCGATGGAATAAAATTTTAAAAGGTAAATAAAATGAACAACAGACCAATCAATGTTGAAGTCAGATTAAGAAACAATGAGCATCCTGAAAAACTAATTCGGCGCTTTTCTAAGAAGTGTAAGAAAGAGAGAATCGTTGAAGAATGTCGCGATAGAATGTATTACACAAAGAAAGCAGAAAAAAGGCGCAGACAGAAGTATTTAAAGAAGAGAAAAGCTCAATTGGCGGAACAGGAACGGCAAAAATCACCCACGACCACTAGGGGAAGGAGAAGATAAATGGCAAAATCAAGCACATATCAAGGACACACATACAATTCTTGGGGGAGAACCCGTGGACCTAAGAATTTAGCAGGAGCCCACGGAAACGAAGTGGAAGTTGTTGCAGTCGCTGCTCTTGTTGATGCAACCGATGGGTATGCTTCAGAAAATCAAATGTACCTGCACGTTATGCTTATTGACAAGCACGACGGCACGGACCTGACCGTTACCCTCTATGGATACAGTCACGCTTTCGGTAAATGGGCACCCCTAAATCAGTTAAATGGTTCAACCGCTGCGACAGTTACGGTTGCAGATTCTGGAGTAGCTGAAGGCTCTCAAACTGCCGCTCACCGAGAGATGGTATGTTTTGAAATTGCAGGCGTCGATCGCATTGGGTTTGTCGGTACGACTGCTGACGTTAGATGTTACGCTGCTGGCAGCACACTATAATTTTAAGAGAGGAAGGCGGGAGATAGCAGATGAGTATAATCTTTATTGGGGTAGGCAAGCATCATGGATATTGGGATGCAAATGCAAATCAGCTTTATAGGACAGACAACTCCACGACTGTAGGAGTCGCAGGCGGGACTGGCGGATTAACTTCAAGCAATTGGGGATCTGCGATGGACGGCTATGTTGGTGATGGTCCTAGAATCGGAGACTTTCTCATTGTAAAAACAGCAGGCTCAACAAACATCGACGGCGAGACAACTTGGGCTGCTGGCGATTATCTTGTTTATGTTAAAACTAACGTTTGGGAAAAACTAAGCGCTAGCGATGCCGCTGCGGCTGTTTGTATTGGCGATGCAGACTCGGAGACATGGGGACCTCAATTAAGAAGTATCACTGGTTCTACGATGTCTTGGACCATCGATTCAGATAACAACCAGTCTGGTGGATTCTTTGAATGGAAAAATAATGGTTCTACTCAAATTGCAAAACTAGATGAAAATGGCGATTGGCAGATCGATGGAGATCTCACGGTCAGCGGGAATGATATCAAAAGTTCGACTGGCACTGCATTGACCCTAGATGGAGCTAACGTCGAGGTTAAGGGAGATCTGACTGTCACTGGAACCACGACGACTGTAAACAGCACAACGATTACTGTCGATGACAAAAACATTGAGCTTGGCTCTGTTGATAGTCCATCTGACTCTACGGCAGACGGTGGCGGAATTACACTCAAAGGAGCATCTGACTATACAATTCAGTGGCTAAATGCTACTGATAAATGGACATTTAATCAGGGAATTCAAGTTACCTCTGGTGATATTTTAATCGACTCGGGCGGTGAACTTCAAACAACAAAAATTGCCTACACCGATGGCGACGATGCAATTACGATTGCAGATGGTGGAGATATTTCTCTCGCAGGTAATGTTACTGTGGGTGGTAATATCATCAAAGCCTCTGATGGCGGCTCCACAATTACAATGGACACGAGCGATAATGTTACCATCGCGGGAGATCTCAATGTTCATGGAGGCAACGCAACAATTAAAAGTCCGGGCGCTGGGGTATCCGCCGAACTCTT
>MDSV01036103.1_pt1 | contig 11877 bp, 9 predicted proteins | sample 810851 | NCBI WGS metagenome assembly MDSV01 (sample SAMN05326640, study PRJNA326480) | marine metagenome | isolation source: seawater | place: Atlantic Ocean: North East | collected 2012 | reverse complement strand
TATATTCTTTCCCTTTTTAAGTTGTTGGTCAAATAACCATCTATGACCATCGTGTAATCCTTGCCATCTACCTACAAACATCGAGTATTTCATCTATACACTCCTTAACTGATTTATTTGTTGTATCCATATCTATAAAATTTTCGGTTGGTGGTTCATAGTTCTCCACAAAATATTGTTCTCTACCACGAATTTCGGTTGTATGACAATAAACTTCATAAATGTCTTGACCTCTTAATTCTTCTCGTAATTTTTTATAAGGTGAAACCAATGAAACTAAAACCTTATATCGTTTGTTGTGTAAAAATCTTGCAATGTTTTGAGCAGTTTTGATATTGTTCACTCTACCATCAAAATTATAATTTTTATTTTTAAATATTTCTCGGATGTCATCACCATCAATATGAACACATTGATGTCTCCAAAACGACCATTGTTCTTTTAGTGCCTTACATAATGTTGTTTTACCTGAACCAGGCTGACCTGTGAACCATATAATCATTTACTATAACCTTTCTAATATATATCAAGTTAAAATTTCAAAATACGAATTAATATCCAGAATTTCTTCTTAGATTCTGTGTAGGAATGTTACCTGCGGGAGTTTGTATTGTTCTATTGTTCATTGCATTTAGATACTCAGCGTGAGTTGAACCTGGCATCCAAGTTCCGTCTGGCATTTGGTGTGCCCCACTCAATCCAAGTGCATTTCCAATGTTACTTGCTTCTGAATGACTACCATAACCGTGTGGATTGTGTAATAATCTCTCAAGTTTTTTCATTGTAATTTCTTTAGGTGTTAATTCCACTTCTTCTTCTTTATAAAATTCAAGTGGATTTAAAAAATTTAACATTCCAGGTAATTCCTTTTCTGCCACATTGAGTGACAATATGTTATCATTTTTTACATTTTCTTTCACACCTGATATTTGCCAATTAAAAGTTACATAATTATAAAAATTTCCAATTCCAACATCAACTGGATTAATTTCAAATATTGATTTATCCTCATCAAGTAGATATACCGCAAAAGCCCTTGAGAGGCTTCCTTTTTTTCTTGTTGATTTAGTTATGGTTGGTTTAAACGCCTTTAGATAAATTTCTCGATCCACATCTGGTCGTGCTTCCATGTATTTACTAAACATTGTTTTGTCACTTAAATTTCGTGGGAAAACAATATCTTCATTCAAATCCACAAAGGCCTCAAATTTCTGTGATTTAAAATATACTATCCAAATGGGCTTGTTTTCTTTGACTGGAAACCCATCTTCGTAAACAAATTGATGTTTTGCTGCCTTATAGGGTCCCAATACTCTTTCGTATATATCTCTCATCAATCATAATCCCATTCAAGTGGATCAGAAAAAAGTTGTTGAACTTCAGGTGAAAATAATGAAGTATTATCATTATATGGAACTCCAGTTGAACCATCTGGCCCTATTTTATATAGATTATTATTTAAATCCTTTAATGTATTGTTTTGAGGTCCTATGTATACAGGAGTTCCACCACCCACATCAAATTCACTTATTGGTCCTATCTGAGTGTACCCCAAATCAGGTTCTATTTTATCCTCTGGAAACAAGGTTTTATAAGTATTTGACTTTTCCTTATTTTGTGGTTCTAAGTCATAAATTGGTGGTTGTTTTATTGGTCTTGTTGTTACAGCAACAGGAGCTGTGACCTCAATTACTCCACCTTCAAAAACTTCTGGATCTGCCAGTATTGTCATGATTTGTGTACCTGGATCATTTTTTATTTCTTCTATTTCTTCGGGTGTAAAAGTAGCATCAAGTATTATTGGTTCTGGTGGTTTAATTGGTTTTGGATCTGGTTTTTTTGCTGCCACCTTCATCTGTCCTTTTATAGTGGTGTACCAACCATCAGGAGTTATTTGATGGGATGCACCCAATGCCTGAAAACATACTTTATCCATATACGAATTAGGTAAATATGCACTATGAAATGAATTACCAGGAAATATTCCACCCGTTCCATCTATTTCGAGTTCAAGTTCTATAGCTACAAGAGGATCACTATTTTGCATCACACCGAAAGGACCATTTAATTTTAATTGCATTATTTGTTTATGTTCTTTTTTTAATTGTGGGTATCCACTCTCGTTTCCGTCAACACTCATATATCCAGCTCCTTGTGAGGTATGACCTGATCTTTGTATGTAAGTTTTTGGATTATTATCTAATAATTTCTTTGAAAATATTCCAGTATAGTATAATTGTGATATTTTTTGTGCATTATTCCTTATCGAACTACTAAAGGTTGCCCTTCTATCTTTCATTTTTTGCATGGTAGTTTTTTCTTCATCAGATTGTAGTCCCTGATCTTCAAGTTCATCCTTATCAAATCCTGTTTGTTCCTTAATTCTTGCTGAATATTCCTTCGTTAGTGAATCTGTAAGGTGTTCGTTTATTCCCTGTCCCCAATGGTCATTTGCTGAATTTGTTTTAATTCTTTTAGTTTTAGCATCATAATTCGACTTATCCTCATAAACCTCAGTAGTTGTTGGTGTTGGGCCGATACGCCATTCTAATTTTTTTTCATTAAATGCTGAAGCGTTTCCAAAGGAATAATCCTGTGTTCCTTCTTTATTTCTTTTAAATGGAAGTTCCATATTTCCTATCAAGGAATCCAAGAATCTTACCTGACCTTCTTCATCTTCATTGTGTTCATTCATTTTTTGATTTAATTGAAATGCTCCAAAATCGGTATACCCTTTCATCTGATTGCCTCTTTCGTTCAATTCTTTCGTACCATACATTGCTGCCATTTTCATTCTATCGGGTAGGTTAGCGGTTAAATTTTGACTTTTTACTATCGAATCCTTTTGCCATACTGGAAATACAAAACATCCGTCTAAATTATAATTTTCTTTGGTAGATTTATTTTTTAAAACCTCATGAACCCTTTTATTGGCAAATCCTTTATCTCTAATTACAATTCTACCTTCCTTATCATCAAAATCAACTCCAAAATCATAAATACCACCATATGCTGAAGAAAATTTACTCCAAACCTCTGTTACTCCTTCTAAAATGGTTCCTGATTCAAAACACTTTGATAAAAACTCGTGACCAAAGTAAATATTTCTTATAACTCCTCTATTCTGTTCCGAATTCGTGAATGCCCTAAAAGTTGCACCTTCATAATTCCAATCTGTTCTCGCTGCACCGTTCATCTCCGTTCTATTACTTCCACCTGCCATGAAAGTGTTTCTCCATTTAAGATCAGGTGAGTTATAAGAATATTCCCATCTACCAGTTTCTTGATGACTTTGCTGAACATAAGGTGGACCAAACATTAACTTGTGTACCCCAAGACGTCGTAGACTACCTTTTGCATAGGCCTTAGGTGCATCTGGTTTACTAAGGTCGGTTTTAATGCCTTTGGTTTGATAGTCCTGTACAACTACAACCTCTGGAATTAATATGCTATTATCTTCTTTAATTATAGTGTTCCAAAATTTTCCATCTTCAGATGCCTCAACGGAATAAGGACTAATCCAAAACCATCCTTCTGGACTATAATCAATAGGTAGGACGTTTTTATCAATTCTCATCATAATAGGCTGTTGATCTATTATATCACCTGTTTTTTTATCATAAACATTTTCAATACTTCTAAACTCACCAATAACCTTCTCATTCTTCTGATTAATCTGTCCTGCAAATCTACTCAGAACATTATCCTCGAACCAACCCCAAGTACAAAATGGTTGGTCATCTCCTAACTGATATGCTATAGAACCTTTAGAGTCTTGTGCGTTTAAATGTAAATGACCTTCCAATGTTGCCATATATGACCTAAAACTATAATAAGGATTTAAATCTTCTGAATCTTGTGTGAAGTCTGTTTCATTTTCTCTCCACCATAGATGACCGTGAGGACCCTTTGGTTCTAAAATAGGAAGTTCACTTATATGACCATCAACACTATCTGTTGAGGACATCCTTTCTAATATATTAACGCCTGATGAAGCCAGTTCGGTTGTACAATCAAATCCACCACTTTCATTTACGGTGAATTCAAAATTACTCACTATTCCCAATACAGCGTCATAATGTCCATTTTGTTGTAAAATGTGTTCGGGTATTATTTCTTGTAAAGGTCGTTGTTTACCCTTTCCGCGTATCAAATCTTCGTTTATCTCTCCGTTTTCCTTTATTATATTTAAAAACATTGGTGCACTTGGACCTTTGAATGACCATCCAAATTCTACCAATACGGACCTTGAATGTGTTAGAAAAAATGGCTGAAGTCTTTCAATTTCTTCCCAAGTCCAACACATCCAATTAATGGTTGTCTTTCTTCTTGAACCTGCCATTAATCCAGCACCTTGAAATTCTACATTTACATCTTTGATACCTGCAATTGGTCGTTTATTTTTGTTATCCATTGGTTCTAAACTATCAGATCCAGCACCCATTCTATTACCATAAGTTCCCATACCATATTGTGGTTTGATAATTCCTGCTGCATCATTGCTAATTAATTCCCCACCCATCAGAACAACAGGTTTTTTATGTTGTGTCACCAATGAAGTCATTCTTATGAAGCACGACCTTGTGTACATATAATTTTCTTGTGGATTACCACTATCTCCAGTGGTTGCCTCTCCTATTGGTAACTGAGGTTGTTTATCCAACATCCTCATCTTTTCTTTCATTGTCCTTTGAATGGACTCTTGAATTGGATTAAATGTAATCATCTTAGTAGGATAGTTCTTTTAATTGGTTTAAAATAGGTTCTATTTCAATTGGGATTCTAATTTGTTTATCAACATCAAGTCCGATGTGTGCACTATCTAAATTATTTGCCTTCGCTATAATCCACCACAATGAAACATCCTTGTAATACTTGTACGCGAGATTATCCAATCTATCACCAAATCTTGGATAGATAAATATATCACTATCACGGATTGGGATTTTTGGATAGATGGTTGGTTTGAAAACCCTTTTACCATCCTTATTCAATTTAATTTTTGTATGTTTGTATCTACTTGGCATAATTTAATTCCTAAGTTACATTATCCCCTGAGGGTGGTGTCACCACCTGTACCTTCTAAGTTCATATTAACACCAGGCAGTCCGAATGGATCTTGGTCGTGAAATGGTTCTCTACCATCTCCACCAAATTCATCAAATAGATTTACCATACTACCTTGTCTATCAGGTTGAATAGTATCTCTTATCGTACCACCTTCACCTATTTTAAATGTTCCAGCCACACCGTTTTTAGTATCGTATCCATTGTCTTGTAACCAATTTAATTCATAGTGTTTACCCAAAGTGGATGGTTGATATCGACCAATATAGGTGAAACTACAAGTACAAGTTATGTGTTTTGGAAATTGTAGTCCTTCTTGCATCTCCCAAGTTGAAGTATCATTGACTTCTATACTTAAACTATCAAGGAATCCAGGTGAATTCTTAAACATATCACCGATGGTTAAATTCATAAATGGTGCTATCATCCTATGATTTTCAGTATAGGTTGGGTAACACAATCCAACTAAATAATTTAATTTTTCCAACAATACAGGAAATTCTTGTTTAGTTTTTGGATATATTTCAAAATTAAAATTTAATTTTCTTTCTGCACCTTGATAAACATAAACTTGATCAGGTCGACCAACATATCTCGTTCCACTCCATTCAGGAGTAACTGAATCTGATATTCCACTTAGTATTGCTCTAAATATGAGTGGTTTATTATTTACCACATCATGAAATTTAAATTTTATAAAATCTTTATAGTTATCTCCTAACTCAAGTCCATAAGGTGTTGCATTAACCTTATCAACCGCCATACTTCTATATCCTTTTGTATCAGTTAAGTCTGTTTGAATCATACCGAGTCCTGACTGACCATCTTTAAGATTGGGATCACCATAAATCCCATCAGATTTAAGTGTAAATGAATTTCTTAATCTACCAGGATCACCTAAACTTGTAAGTCTACCAACATTTTTAACATTTTCTTTATGCTGGTCTTTCATTCTATCTCTTTGGTTGTCAACACTATTTTCACCAAATTCAGCATCATAATATAAGTCGTTTTCTGTTTGTTGTGCAATGGTAAGTGGTCTTGGTATGGCTACCCCACCATCTTCACCAAAATCAACAAATCCAGTACCACCCCATGCCTTAGTTTCCATATGAAGTTTAAATGGATTCTCTCCTGGATCTGTTAGACTATTCTCAGCACTTGTCGGTGAAAGGGCTGAATAAGGTCTTGGTTTTTTATCAATATCTCCGTATGTCGTAGATTGATATCTTTTTATAGGAGATTTAAAGTTCATCGTATCGGCAGTAGATTTTTCTCCAAATGGTCCTCTTTGACTATAAACAACTTGAGTTGGTAATTTTGGTGTTCTACCAAAAGGTGCTGTTCCGTTTCTCATATCTGTAAGGTTTATTGAACCAATATTACCGAGCTTAAATACACCAGCATCTTCCACACCTGCAATCATTTTATCTCGTAAAAATCTTAATCTACCACCCGGAGCCAACGCATTAAAATCAATAGCACCTAATGCAGTATTAACATCACTTAATTTAGATAAAAATTTATCAAGATTATCCTTTCCTGTACTGAAGTTTCCTGTTAATTTTGCGTAATTCGGTTTATTTCTTACTAATGAATCATGTATTATATTTAACTGAGTAGAAGCTAAATCTCCTAAACTACCTACGGAACTTGGATCAAACGCAGGTGATGGTGAATCTCCATCATATAATGGTCCAAAATCTGCCTGTTCCATATAAGTCGAACCACCAGTATGACGGGCAGCGTGAATAAATGGTGGAAGTGAAAGTGTTATATTACCTACACTAAACCCTCTTGTTTCTTCTCTTGGATTTAAATTTTGTAATATGTGTTGTTTGGTAATCCATAAACCACCCTTTGGTGTCTCTAACCATTTTGTTATACGAGATGTATCTTCTGCTGTTCTTGTAGCCTGAAGTGCCATCCAATTCTCTATCGGGCCCCCTACTGAATATCTCTGACCAATATCCTTTTGAATCAACGGATGGTCATTAAATGTTCCATAAGGTCCTGTTGAATTAGGAGTTGTATAATCAAGAACACCATATGGCCATATACCATTTGAATTACCATAACTTAGTAAAAATTGTAATTCTAAATAACTCTGTGCACTATAATTAGGTTCACTACTGATATAAAATGTTTTAGATGGATGTTGTGTTTCTTTTTCACTCGTTTGGCCAGATGGTAAATCTGGATAAAAAGATGGAAAAGTACCACCACCACCGCCACCTTCACGGAATTGATCTTCTAATGTTTCCCTTAACTTAAACCCTCTCCAAGGTGTTCCATGACTTTCTAAGTATTTACTTTGATAAGTCCATCCATATTGGGAATCAATACTATACGCAAAATTATTAAATGGGTATCCATCAGGTATTAAAAATGTTCTCTGTACTCCTTCAAAGGATGGAAAATCTGTTGAACTTCCTGGTCGTGTTATTTCTTCACTTGTTGGTGTTGTGTATGAACCATCTGGTTTTTGAAATTTAGACCTTCTACTTGCTATTAAATCAATATTACCATAATAGGTATTATTACCACCCACCACACCAAATGGAATACCTTCAATTGGTTGTCTGTTTGTATAAGTTGAAATTGGTAAAGATGAAACTCCATATGCACCTTTTGCTGCTGGTTCAATGTTAAGTGATTTATTAGAAACTTCTCCGTATGATAAATCTGAAACAACACCAGCAATCTCATACGATAATGGTGTTCGTGTTAAGTTTCCACCGATTTCAAATTCTGATGGATTGTGTAGTAAATCCATATCCTTAGTAAATCCAGCTGGTGTGGAACCTGGTGGAATAAACCCTCGTCCTTGTTTTTCACCATCCATAACATTGGAAACACCATAAGGACCTCTTGATAATGGTTGGGTATCAATAGGACCAAATTTTGTTTCCATTCCCTCTAAGGATTTTGGATTAGGTCTTTCAAAATAATTTGTACCATCTTGTTGTGGTGATTTACCCTCTCCAGCCTTTTCATATGATGTCCATTTAAAATTTGATAAATCTTCTGTTAATTTTTCTAAACTCATAATATTATCCTAAGCTGGTGCTAGTGAATTTTTTAAATCACGAGCATTTTTCTTTGAATGCATCTCTGCCTGTTCATATCTTTTTTGTGATAAATCATTTGACCTTCTAAGTTCTTGAAGCATTGACTTACCATCAACTCCTGAAAATGTAGCCCCACTTCCTTCTGCCATATGTGGAACATTTGGAAGTATATGACCACTCTGTGTTGGAATAAATAATTCAGGTCGTTTCTCTCCAACTACATAAGGATTACCAGCCCTAACTGGACCACCCCTTTCTCTCTTTGACATCAGAGATAATCCTGCATATGCTGCAGTTCCACCGAGTCCAGCACCGATGGCCGCTCCTGTTAACATAGTTGACGCGGCGGTGGCTTGTAGTGCGGCTGCTATAGGTGCACCTATTCCAGTAGAAGCAAGTATACCAGGTATTATAGATATCATTAATCCTGCAATACCACCTACAACTGCTGCTAAAGCTACCATATACATATTTAAACCACTCGCTTCTTCGATTGCTGCATCTTGAGTTTTATTAAATTCTGCCATTTCCGCTACACTCAATCCTATTGCACCTGCCATTGCCTCTCTTTGTTGTACTCCAGCTCTAGCAAATGCTTCTTCTCCACCCATCTGTCGTTTAACTTCCTCTACCGCACCAACAATATCCTTGTTGTGTGCTAAAGTTCTTGCCCTTTCAAGACTTATAGCACGACCAGTTATTGCCTGTAATTCCATTTCGGCATTAACAGATGATTCGAAATCTAATAAACTTTCGGTTATTTTTGACATTGTGTCTAAACTAATACCCATTTTGGCTGCTGCTTTTGCTGCTTCTTCCATATTCTTAGTTCCAGATTTTTGGAATTTTGCCATAAATTCAGTATTCTGTGCCATATCTGCTATAACCTTGTTTGCAGATAATCCATCCTTCACAAGTTCTTTCATAAATTTAGATTGTTCTTTTAATGCCATTTCTTTAGTGGCATTAGTGGTAGAGACTTGTAATTTTAATAATTTAGCTGAATCTGTTGCACTTACCCCATACCAATAGGATTGCATTTTTAAATTTAAAAGGTTTGCTGTTGTAACTCCTTCTAATGTTTTAAACTCATCTAATAATGCACTAGCTTCTTCTTTTGCCAAACTAACACCAATTGGCATAGATTTGAAACTTATTCCCATTTCTCTGGCGAAATCATACGCACCCTTTATTGCCTCACCTAATTTAGTTGCGGCTGTTACTGCCAATCCAATAAAGAATCCCTTCATCAAAGTGCTTCTAAACTGAGGATCAGTAACAAATGATTTTACCTTGAAAATCTTATCTTCAAATCCATCTATAGCATTTAAAGATTCCTTCGACATTTCCATTTTTCTCGCAAAATCTTCACCACCACCTGCAGATTCGATTAAGTTATCTACTTCATCACCGAACGCTTTAGCACCACCAATTAATAGGTCAAATTCTTTAGAATCTAATCCCTTGATATTTTCTAATCGAGATGTTAGATCATTTACATAGTCTATTCCCTCAAACTCACCTGCTTCTATTGCAACCATGGCTTCTTTTCTAGCATCTTGTGCTGCGTTATATGCCTCTTGTGCCGCTAAATTCTTTTCCTTGTCAGCCTTTAAACTCTCGTCTGCCGCATCTCTTGCAAATGACCTCGCACCCTTTGCCAGATTATTATCCGAATCTGCTATTTTGAGTTGTTGTAAAAGTGTACCTGTATTACTTTTTAGAAATTTACTATAATCTTTTGCTAAATCACGACTTTTCTTATCTTGTGAAATTTGTTGTTTTTTCTCTTTAGTTACCTGCTCTTCTTCTTCCTTTCGTCTCTGAGTCATTATCCATTGTTCACGATATTCCTTCTTGGTAATTCCACTTGCAGATAAGGAATGTCTTTTTTCAGCATAATCTAATTCGAACTGAGCTGATTTGGCCCGTCTTTCAGCAGCTTTTGCCGCTCTTTCTTCAGCTGCAGCGTATTGTTCAGCTGTCTTAACATCTCTTGGTGTTATTTTAGCCATTGTGTTCCTTGATTAGTTTAAGTTTTAGTTATAAAACTATACTGAAAATACAATTTTAATTACTTTGAATCTTTTTGGTGAGCAAATCGTTTTTTTATTATATCACCCAATTCTTTATGATGTTTATCTAAATTTTTGACTGCCTTTCTAGCATCTGGATCTTTGAGAATATCTTTTGTGAAGGCATTTGTTCTGCCTTTTCTAAGATTGTCGAAAAATTTACTTATTAGTTTATCTAATTTACTCATAGTGATTTCCTTAAAAATGATTAAAACTATTGTATTTAGTTACTAATAAATATCTAAAAATCTATTTTTTGAATCTTGGCCTGTTGGATTTTTGTTGAGCCTTTTTCATTTCATCAGCTTCTTTTTTGTAATGTTTTGTTAATCGCTGAAGATAGAATCGGCGGAGATAAATGGGCATATTGTACCCATCTTGAAATGATATTCCACCCTTTGAGTGGAAAATTAATTGAAATATTTCTTCGTGTATGTCTGGTTTGTTACTTGGTTGAAGGCCAAAAAAACTGAGTGGTCATCGGGACCACTATCTCCTTTGTATCACCAAGTATGGACAAAAACTTATAAGTCATGTCAACATCAGGTACTACTTTGTCTGAGTGCTTTCTAAATGCCAATGAATCAACCGAAAGAAATTCATTATCCACAAAGTTATTTATATATGATTGTTCAGAATTACCATCAACGGATGTGATTCTTCTTTTTAATCTTGTGGTCATCTCACTTTTTATTTCAGAACCTACTTTTTCAAGAGCTTCTAATTCTTTTTCTATTGACTCATCATCACCCCAAGTCAATATTTTAAAAGTTATTTCTCTTTTTGAATTTGGTAAGGTAAATGAAAATTCATTCTTTCCTTTTTCAAATTTAGAAATATCAAATTCTTTGTCTTTTAATGAAGTTAAATCTATATTTACTTCTTCACCTTCAAACTCTACCACATATTCTTTTCCATAACCCAACACTCTTGCTGCTATCATAATTGCATTTTTATCACCAATTAAAATATCTTTTATATTAATATCCTTATTGACAATCAAGGATGTTAATAGTTTATCTATAGCAAGTCCTTTTTGAATTAAATTAACTGAAGTCAAAATATCTTCTTCTTTTGCAGTCATATACTTTAATTCAACTTGTCCACTTGATAGTGGATTGTCTGCAGGATAGAAATGTCCTTTTGACGGCAAATCTATTACCTCTGTGGGAAATTGGCGTTTTTCTTCTGCCATTACATTCTCCTTTGTATTTTATTTTTATTGTATTTTATACAATATAACCAAATTATTTAAAACTTTATTGGGTATCAATTAAGATACCCAAATAAATTATTACTTAGGTGTTGCAAATTTCTCTGCTGCTGTAACACCCAATCCAACTACTGTGATGTACATAAAACATTCGAGTATTTGGTCTTTTATATCAAATCCACCAAATGTGTTTGCTCCCCAAGAAGCTACTAACATTACAAATGATGCAAATCCAATAAATCTTTTACTTGAAATTTTTGCATCATCAGATAACATCTGTGAAAAAAAATTCATTTTTTTCTCCTTTTAGAATTGTAGGATAGCGTAATCGTATCTTAGTGTAAGTGTAATGTCTGCAGGATCAGTAGTGTTTGACCAATCCAAGTCATTAAAATTAGCGTTTACAATCCAAGTTCCTTTTAATGTCCATTCCTCAACTTTATCACCAACG
>MDSV01184406.1_pt1 | contig 11878 bp, 9 predicted proteins | sample 810851 | NCBI WGS metagenome assembly MDSV01 (sample SAMN05326640, study PRJNA326480) | marine metagenome | isolation source: seawater | place: Atlantic Ocean: North East | collected 2012 | reverse complement strand
TTTCTCAATTGGATAGTCATAAATATCTACAATTTTGAAAAATTTTTTATGTATTTTTAAAATAATTAAATTTATTATTAATATAACAATTAAATTAATTTCCATATTTATTTTTATTTAAATAATAAAAGCCTAAAGGTAAAAAATAAACAATGGAAAGCCAATTATTAAAAAAATTTCCACTTGGTAAAAATGGAAACAAATTTATAAAAACACCAATTAATATACAATTTTGAAGATCAAGATTATCAATATAGCTTTTTTTATAATAATTTAAATAAATTGAGTACAAAAATTTTTTTATTATCCAAAACATAGCAGATAATAAAAAAAAATATCCTATGATTCCTGTTTCTGATAAAATTTGTAAATGCAAGTGATGCGGGTGGGTAGTGCAACTATATTTGCCACTTTCATATTTTTTATTTGCACACTCATATCTAAACATTTTAGGGCCTACTCCAATTAAAATATTGTCTTTAAAAATTTTATATGCAGTTTCATAATGATCTTGGTGGATATTTGAAAATAAATATACTTTATCTTTTTTTAAACCAATATCTTTTATAGTTTGATCAATCATTCTATCTTTAACCACATTATTACTAAAAGATATTAGTCCAATTAAAATTATTGAAATCAAAAATGTAACGAGTCTTAAAAATTTCATTTGATTAATTAATATTATAAATCCAACATTTATAATTAATAAAATTCCAAATGAAGTTCTTTCCCCAGATAGATAGATAATTACATCAACTAACACTAACAAAGTCGGACTCAAATATTTAATTTTTTGTGTATATTTTGTTGATAAGTAAAGAATACAAAAAAGTACCAAAGGAAATAATCTTGATAAGAAGCTACCTACCACCATCTCATCACCAAAAAAACTTGATAATCTATTTTTTACTGGGGACTCAAATCCTAAGATATTATATCCAAATACAAACTGAAAATAACTATCAAATAAAACTATGCAGTAAAAAATTAAAAATGATATAGAGAATCTTTTTAAAAAATTTTTTGTTTCATTTACAAGAAATAAAACAAAAACAGTAAAAATACCAAACCTTATATAAGGAGTAGCTGATTTTAATGAAACATAAATTTTTTCAGAAAAAAAAGCGCATACAATAATATATACCCAAAAAAGAAAAAAAAATTTAAAATATAAATTATTAAAATATTTGAAATTGTCATTTTTAATACAATAAAAAATAAAAAATATTGCGCTTACAGATACTATCAAATCTGAAAAAAAGGGACCTGTAACCAAAGCTATTGGTAATATAATTATCAAAAAAGAAAAAAAATTTAATGCTTTTGTCATTATTAAAATTTTATTAATTCTTTTTCAAAAAGTTGATGCTCTATGACATTTTTAATATCAAAAAATAAAAAATTTTTTTTTGTAATATTTTTTATTTGTTTTTGAAAATTTTTGTTTAAGTATTGTTTATGAGGTACAACCATCACAACTGCATCATAATAACCTTTTGAAAATTTATTTATAAATAAATTTTGGTATTTTTTGTCGATTTGAAATTTTTTAACCAATGGGTCACTTATTTGAACTTCAAAGTCTCTTCTTAACAGATCTATAATTTCTAATGCTTTGGAATTTCTCGTATCACTTACGTTTTCTTTAAAGGAAAGACCTAATATGAGGATTCGCTTTTTTTTATTATTAATTTTTAATTTTTTTTTAATTGTAAATTTAATTTTTTTTGAATAAAATTTTGCCATCGCATCGTTAATTTTTCTTCCAGACAAAATTATTTGAGGAGTGTATCCTTCAATTTTCGATTTATATGCCAAATAATATGGATCAACTCCTATGCAATGGCCTCCAACAAGACCTGGTTTAAAATTAACAAAATTCCATTTTGTTGATGCAGCCTTTAATACTTCAGAAAAATTAATTTTTAAATTATCAAATAATAATGTTAACTCATTCATAAAAGCTATATTTATATCTCTTTGACAATTTTCAATAATTTTAGCTGATTCAGCAATTTTGATAGATTTAGCTTTATATAATTTTTGCGCAACTATTGAATAAACTTTTGAGATTATTTCTAGATTTGTAGGACTCGAGCCTGAAACAATCTTATAAACGTTGGATAAATTATTTTTTTTATCTCCTGGATTTATTCTTTCGGGACTATATCCGTAATTGAAATAATTTTTATTTAAAATATTTACTTTATGTTTTTTTGAAAATTCATTTTCAATTATTGGTATACAAAATTCTTCAGTTGTTCCAGGATGAACTGTTGATTCAAAAACTATAAAATCATTCTTTTTAATTACCTTTGCCAAAAGAAGACATGCTTTTTTTAACAATGATAAATCAGGTATATTTTTTTTGTTAACTGGAGTTGGTACACATATAATATAAAAATTTGAATCAGACAAATTTTTATAATTGTTACTAAAAGTTAAAAATTTACTTAATTTAAAATCTTTTTTTTTTAATTCATTATTTTCATCATTAAATTTTTTTAGATTTTGAATTCTAGATTTTTTTATATCAAAACCTGTAGTAGAAATTTTTTTGCCAAACTCAATTGCCAAAGGTAAACCTACGTAACCTAAACCGACTATACAAATCTTCAAATTATTTTTTTTAAACAAGTATTTTTTCATAAATTTTTATAACTTTATCTATGCTATATTTTTTAGATACAAATTTTCTTGAATACTTTGACATTTCAATTTTTTTTTTGTTAGATTGTTTATGGAACAATTTAATAGCAAGAAAAAGTGAATTAACATCTTTTATTTTTACTTTAAACCCATTTTTTTGATTTTTAATTACCTCTCTACATCCAATAGCATCTGTTGTTATTATTGGTCTACCGACAGATAATGACTCGAGCAATCCTCTTGGTGTCCCCTCTCTATAGGACGGTAAAACAACGCAATTTGACCATTTAATTACATCTCTGACATCTGATTGAAATTTTTTGAATTTATTATTTTTAAATTTTTTAAACTCTTTTATGTCATTTTCTGAAATAGAAGATGGATTATTTTTATCAAAATTACCTACAATCTTAAATTCACAATCAAGTTTGAGTTTATTGATCTTATTTGCAACTTCTATAAATTCTCTTATACCTTTTTCATTCAATAGCCGACCAAAAAATAAAAATTTTGTTCTTTTGGAAAAAATATTTTTCTTGTAACTAAAATAATCTAAATCAACACCTGATCCTGGTGATAAAATTGCTTTTCGGTTATCAACTATTCCAAGATTGATAAATAATTTTTTATCATCTTTGTTTTGAAAAATAACCCTATACACTTTTGAAAATGAGATTTTATACATCGCAATTACTAAAAGTGTTAAAAAGTTTTTTTTAATGAAGATTGTGCCCAAACCAGTCATCATACATATAGATTTTATATTCATCAAATTTGCCACAAATGTTCCATAAATTAGTGGCTTAATAGTAAAATTTAATATGTAATCTGGAGAAATCTTTCGGAGATTTTTTTTAATATCTAGAAGTAAACTTATATCTTTTAATATATTGATGCTATTATTTAGCATTTTGATTTCCACTATATTGCAGCCAATATTTTTTAATTTAGTAGTACTTTCATCTTTTGGGCTTAGGATAAAAACTTTATTTCCATTATGAATCAACTTTTTTATTAAGTTTCGTCTAAAATTATAAATACTCCATGATGAATTTGAAAAAAAAACTATTTTCATTTATTTTTGAAAATACCAAATTTGAAATATTAAATAAGACCAAAGAAATTTTTCATTACTTCTTTTGTTATTTAAGTGCTCATTAATTACTTTATTTATAAACTCATAATTAAAAATGCCCTGATTTAAAATTAAAGTCTTTGAGGAATAATCCATAAGAATATTTTTTAAATCATTCTTTAACCAAGATGAGATTGGAACTGAAAATCCTCTTTTTGGTCCCAAAAATAAATTTTTTGGTAAATATTTTTTTAAAATTTCTTTTAAAATATATTTTGTTTGTCCATTTTTAAATTTAAGATTAAAAGGGATATTTTGAGAAAACTCTACAACACTTCTATCTACAAAAGGAGATCTAACTTCTAAGCCATATGCCATTGAGGCTCGATCAACTTTGCAAAGTATATCATCAGGTAAATAATTTAGTAAATCATGATTTATTACGTCTTTAATACTGTTAATTTTGGAGTCAGATCTAAAGTTAAAACTATTTTGGTCTACAAAAATTTCATTTGTTTCAATAGGATTGCTTATCAAGCTATAAAAAGAATCTTCATAATTTTCGCATTCTAATAATCTTCCAAATTTGTTTACAAAATATCCAAAATTATATTTTTTCTGTGAATTAGGTAAAAAAATATTGAGTGATTTTACAAAACTGTCTAAATAATTTGGATTTAAATTTTTTAATATATTGCCAATTTTTTTTCTTAAAGAGATTGGAATATATTTTAACTTTGGATAAATTTGATGAAAATATTTATATCTATTATAACCACCAAATAATTCATCTCCACCATCTCCGCTAAGAACAACTTTTACATAATTTTTGGCAAATTTTGATATCAATATTGATGGAATTTGACTACTGTCTCCAAATGGTTCGCCATAAATTTTTGGTAAATCATTTATGGTACTTAATATATCATTTTTTGTTGGCTTATATGTCAAATTATCAAAACCAAAAAAATTCGATATTTTTTTTGCTTTTTCTGACTCATCAAAATGATAATCGTCGCTTCCAAGTGTGAATGTTTTTATTCTATTGCCTAAATATTTTTTTGAAATAGCTGTTATTAAACTTGAGTCTATACCGCCTGACAAAAAAGTACCAACCTCTACGTCAGAAACCAAATGTCTTTCAACAGATTTATCTAATAATTCACTAGTTTTATCTATCAATCTTTCATTTCCAAATGATCTAAAATCTTTATTTAAATTCCAATACTCTGCAATCTTAAATGATTTTAGCTTTAGATCATATTCCAAATAATTACCTGGTGTTAATTTTAATATATTTTTGTAGATTGATTTTTTTTTTGGTAAATAATTTAATTTAAAATACGATTTTACTGAATCCTGGCAAATTTGTAAATTTTTATTAGGAATTATTTTTATAGAATTTATATTTGATCCAAAACTTACTAGATCATTATCTATAGAGTAGTACAATGGTTTTTCCCCCATCCTATCTCTTGTTAAAAATAATTTTTCATTAATTTGATCCCAGGCGGCAACAGCAAACATCCCATCAATTTTTTTTATAGCATTTTCAAATCCATATTTTTCTATTAATGCAATCAAAACAGCTGTATCACCATTCAGTTCTATTTCATTTTTAAAACAATTTTTTAATTCTTTATAATTATATATTTCTCCATTAAATATTATTGTCCACCTCCCGTTTTGACTTCTTATTGGTTGATTACTTCTTGAATTTAAATCTATTATTGCAAGTCTAGCATGACCTAGGAAAATTTGTTTTTTTTTATCGCTCCAATAGTTTTGAAAATCAGGACCTCTACTTTTTACTTCATTTATCATTTGTGTGATAACCAATGATGGCTCAAATGAATATTTCTTATTATTTAAGTTTAGAAATCCTACTATTCCACACATAATAAAAAACTATGCCTCATATGGATCCGTTGTCCAAATAGAATAATATTTTTTAATTAAATTATCATTACTAAAATTATTTTTAATTCTATCAAAACAATCTTGTTTTCTTATTTTCCAAGTATTTTTATCTTGAATCGCGTCTAATGAAGAATGAATTTTGCTTATAAAGTCTTTTTTTATATTGTGATTAAATACCCATCCTGTATTTCCTACTATATTTCTATTGTCGCCAACATCGCTTACTATCGATGGAACTTTATTTAACATGGCTTCACATAATGATAAAGGGAAAGACTCACCTAGACTTGGCAATAAATTAATATCTATTTTTTTAAAAAATAAATCTATATTTTCTATATTGTCCAAAAGCACCACTTTATTATTTAAATTTTGATTCTTAATTATATTTACTAAAATTGAATTTTTTTTATTTATATTTTTTCCTGCCATAAATATTTTAATATTTTTTGATTTTATTTTTGAAAAACTATTTAACAAATATTCTTGATTTTTTTGGACATCCCAGCGAGCTAGATGACCAAAATAAACTATTTTCTCTTTTTTTTTAATATTTCTGAGTAAATTATCACCACGCGATTTGCTTGAAATTGGCTTGTTTTTTTTTTCAACAATTGGAGGAATGTGTAAAAAAATATTTTTATTATATCCAAATTCTGCATGAGTTTTAATTGAGGATTTAGACACGCTAACAATTTTTTTTGGTGAAATATGAGATAATAATGCACACAGATAAACTACTAACTTAGTTAAATAACCAATATTATATATTTCTAGATTGTTGTTATGAACAGTCCAAATTATATTTTCTTTTTTCTTTTTAGATAGAAAAAGAGAATAAAAAGATGAAATTAAATCAGAGTGATACAGCCATGTTTGTAAAATATTATAATTAATTTTTCTAATTAAACTATAAAACTGAAACTGCTTAAATAGGTTAAATCTTTTAGGAACCATATTTAAAATATGAACTTTTATTCCTAATTTAGTTATTTTTTTGTAAAAATAGCCTTTTGATTTCAGGCAAATTACTTCATGATCAGTATTTTTTTTTGTATTCTTTATTAATAAGTAAAGTGCTTTCTCTGCACCTCCCACATCTAAACTAGTTATTACATGCAAAATCTTATTTGCCTTTTCCACACTCTTAAAATTTACATTTTGATTTTCTTGCATTAAGTTTGAGGTGGAATATTTATAGAATTTTCTAAAAAAGAAATTTAGTTGCTTATCTGAAAGAATTGATAAGAAAAATCTGTAAAATAATAGTAAAAATAATTTATAATTCGATTTTGAACCTCTCCATTTACTATAATATTTTAAAACATTTGAATAACTATAAAGTTTATTATTTTTATTTCTAATATATCTAAAAATTTGAGAATAGTGGTTTAAAGTATTCTGAAGCAACATTCCCTTTTTAGATACATTGTAATTAAATAAATTTTTGTTAATACATTTTCCATAAATTCCTTCTGCACCTAATCTTATATTTAAATCCCAATCCTCAAATCCTTTTTTCATTTTTTCGTCATATCTAAAATTATTTTTAAAAATATTCTTTCTAAAGAGAATGCAGTATGGGATTTGGTTTGTAAAAAGTTGCTCAAAAAAATTAAAATTTTTCTTTAATACTCCTTTCTTTTCATCTGCAAGGTGAATGTTAGAATATACATAAGACATCTTTTTATTTTTTTCTAAATAATTATAAAAAGTTTCTATACCATCTAGTCTTAACCAATCATCAGCGTCTAACATTAAAATATATTTTGATTTTGCGTTATCTATTCCTGTATTTCTTGCTGCCGATAAACCAGCGTTCTTTTTATTTATTATTTTAATTTTTTTATTTTTTTTTAATTTATTTAAAATTTTAATCGTAAGTTTGTCAGTTGATCCATCATTAACGATTACTATTTCAATTTTTCTAAAAGTTTGGCTTAATATACTTTCTACTGACCTTGTTAAAAATTGACCAGCATTAAAACATGGTATTATTACACTAACTTCTGGTATTACTTGCATATAAATTTATTCTAAATAAAGTTTTATCTGCATATATTTTATTTTATTTTTTAAAATTTAATATAATTTTTGTGAATTAACTGTATACATAATAATTGACGTTATGAAAAAAATATTAATTACTGGTGCTGGAGGTTTCATCGGATCGCACTTAACTCAAAAATTGGTCAAAAAGGGTTTTAAAGTAACAGCACTTTTTAGATATAATTCGTCGAATTCAAGGGGGTGGTTAGATCAAGATATGGATGATACTGAAGGTCACTTTGAAAATAAATTTTGTGATTTAGGTGATTTTGATTTTATAAATCAATTAGTCAAAAATAAGGATATAGTAATTCATTTAGCAGCTTTAATAGGGATACCCTACTCTTATCAAGCAAGAGAATCTTATGTAAAAACAAATATTAATGGAACTTTCAATATCTTAGAGTCTTGTCTAAAAAATAATGTTTCAAATGTGATACACACTTCTACAAGCGAGGTTTACGGGACACCTCTTAGAACACCAATTTCTGAAAAAAATGAGCTTCAGCCGCAATCACCATATGCGGCCAGCAAAGTTGGAGCTGATCAATTGGCAATGTCATATTTTAAATCATTCAAACTTCCTTTAACAATAATTAGACCATTTAATAATTTTGGTCCAAGACAATCAAATAGAGCAGTAATTCCAACAATCATTAATCAAGTTTTAAAAAAAAATTGTAAAGAAATAAATATTGGATCAACAAAGCCTACCAGAGACTTTCTTTATGTAGAAGATACAGTCGATGCCTATTTAAAAATAATAAAAAATACAAAATTGTACGGAGAAATATATAATGTTGGCACTGGAGTAGAGATATCAATTAAAGATTTAATTTATAAAATTTTAAAAATTACTAATAAAAAAAATATTAAAATTAAAAATGAAAAAATCAGAAATAGACCAAAAGATAGTGAAGTAATGAGGCTTGTATGTAATGCCTCAAAAATTGAAAAAAAATTAAAATGGAAATCATCAATCAAATCTAAAAAAGACTTTGATGATATTTTAAAGAAAACAATAGAATGGTATGAAAAAAATACAAAAAAAATCAAAAATAAAAAAAATTTCTATATATAAAATATCTGTTTTTAAATTTTTTTTTAATTAATTATAATAAATAATTTGAAATTTTAATTTTTTTAATATGTCAAATCTTTTTATCTGTGCAACACCTTTGCAGCTAAAAATAGCTAATAAAATAATAGAGAGAAAAAAATTAAAAAATGAACAAGTGAGAATTATTTATTACTTTTGGGAAAATGAAAAAATTAAAATTAAAAAATTTAACCAGAGTAAAAATAAAGTTGGTAAAATTATCAAAGTAAAAATAAATAAAAGATTTCCATTTTATATTTTTTTTTTAAAACAAAAATTTTTTAAACTTAAATACAAAAATGTTTTTATAGCTACATATGTAGGTAGAATAGGACAAATAATATTAAACCTAATATTATTTCAAAATCTCTATTTTTTCAGCGATGGGTCATTAAATATTTTTGATAATAAAACTCAGAATAAAATGATTCAATTAGCAGAAAATAAATATAAAAAGTTTATATACAAACTAACAGATATAATATTGAATTTTAAATCGATTAAATATTTTAAAAGGCTTGTTAATAAAGAATATACAATTTATCCAAAAAAAAATTCAAAAAATTATAAATATTTTTATTTAAAAGATTTTTGGAATACAACTGATAATATTTCAAAAAATTTAAGGAAAAAAAAAATATTAAAAATTTTTATTGGTACCGTATATAAAGAATTATATAAAAATTTAAATGTTGAAAATAATAAAGAAATAGAAAAAAAAATAAATAACTTATTAATTAATAAAAAAATTGATATTTATATAAATCATCCAAGAGAAAAAAAACTTGAGTTTACTCATAATACCAAAAGTTTAGTAATGAAAGGCCCTGCAGAAGATTTTATAATAAAAAAAAAATTATTTTATAAAAAAATATATTTATATGGCATCTGTAGCTCTACAACATTATTTAATTTATCATTTATAAAAGGACTAAAAACTAATATGATTATTTTTTTTCTAAATAATTATTATGAAAAAACTTATACTAATTTATCTAAAAAATTTAAAATAAATGTCATCAAATTATTAAAATGAAACTAAAGTCAGTAGAATATAAAAATACAATTATAAAATCTTCAGATACAATCAAAGACGCACTTAATAATTTAGTTAATTCATCAAAAAGAATATGTCTTGTGGTAAATAAAAAAAATAACTTCATAGGAACTATCACGGATGGAGACATAAGAAGAGCCCTACTTAAAAACTTTAAATTATCTTCTCCAATAACTAAAATAATTAATAACAAACCATTACGATCCTCTATTTCTGATAATTTAAACTCACTTAAAATAAAAATGATTAAAGGTGATATTTGGCAAACACCTATAATAAATAAGAAAAAAATTATAGGTTTACTAATCCTAGCTGATGAGCACGAAAACAAAATTTATAATACTATTTTTTATATTCCGGCGGGTGGATTTGGAAAAAGAATGGGGGCGCTAACTCATGAAACTCCAAAACCAATGTTAATAGTAAAAGGTAAGCCGATAATTCAGCATATAATTGAAAATGCAAAACTTGCGGGATTTAAAGAATTTGTAATTTCACTTCATTATAAATCCTCAATAATTAAAAAGTTTGCTAAAGATAAAAACTTTTTTGGAGTAAATATAAAATTTATAGATGAAAAAAAACCATTAGGTACCTGTGGGTCTTTAGCAAAAACCTTAAAATTAAGTTATAAAGAAGTCGTTGTTCATAATGGCGATATAATTGGAGATATTAATTACCAAGACCTATTAAATTTTCATTATAACATGCGAAATAAAATAACAGTTGTAAAATCATCACTGGAATATCTAAATCCGTTTGGAGTAATAAAAATTAACAAAAAAAATCTATTAACTGAACTTAAAGAAAAACCTATTTATAAATTTAACATATTGTCCGGTATATATATATTAAATAAATCAGTTTTAAGAACAATCAAAAAAAATACTTTTACTAGTATGACAGATTTTCTGAGTAAAAATTTAAGGAAAAAAATATCTGTTTATCATTTAAAAAAACAATGGAATGATATTGGAAGCCCTAAAGATATAACAATAGTTAACGATATATTAAAAAAATTATAATTGAAAAAAAATAAATTTTTAGTTGTTATTCCTGCACGGAAAAATAGTAAGAGACTGAAAAATAAAAATATATTAAAAATAAATGGAAAAAGTTTAATTCAAAATACTATAGACTTTGCTTTAAAACTTAAAAATGTTCAACATGTCTTAATATCAACAGACATAAGAGACATAAGAAAACATATTTCCTTAACAAATCGAGTTTTAATACCATGGATTAGACCTAAGGAACTCAGTAAAGACAAATCTTCTACCAAGGATGTTTTATCTCATGCAATAAAATGGTATAATAATAACTTTAAAAAAGTAAGTGGTGTGATCCTATTACAGACAACTTCTCCAATAAGATCAATTAAGATGGCAAATAAAGTAATTAATAATTATATAAAATTCAAAAAAACTTCGCTTACTGTAAAAGAAATTAAGTCTAAAATTAATTTTGGCGTCAAATATATAAAAAAAAAGAACAAACTTTATTATCCTAATGGCTTTATTTATGTATTTCCTCAAAATCAAATATTAAAAAAAGAAATTTATAACCATAATTCTAATATAGTAATTGATAATAATTATTATAGAAATATAGACATTGATTATAAAAGAGACCTTATAAAAGCAAAAAAATTTCTTAATAAAAATTAATCATCAACTCCTGTTTGATTAGCATTATGCCTTAAATACCAATTTCCCTTTATTTTTTTCCATAAATGTGGAGATCTAAATTTTTCTTCTAATTCAAAAAAAGTTTTTTTACTGATATTAAGATATTTCAATATTTCATTAAAATACCTATCTGGAAATTCTCCATCATATTTTTCAATTAATTTCTTTCCCTCAAAAACGTTAAGATGTTTATTTCTAAGTTCTTGTGAAACATCATAAGTGGCTCTACCGATACCAAATTTTATATAGGTGGTATAATAATGAAGATCATCTATTTTATCATCTATACTATTATATTTTGAATAAGTTCCTTGAGTTCTAAATGGCCTTGGTTTGAA
>MDSV01093596.1_pt1 | contig 11878 bp, 14 predicted proteins | sample 810851 | NCBI WGS metagenome assembly MDSV01 (sample SAMN05326640, study PRJNA326480) | marine metagenome | isolation source: seawater | place: Atlantic Ocean: North East | collected 2012 | reverse complement strand
GAAGCAGCACCAACTGAAGAAGTCAAAACTGAAGCAGCACCAACTGAAGAAGTCAAAACTGAAGCAGCACCAACTGAAGAAAATAAAGACAAATAAAAAATTGATGCCAAGTGGTGATTACATTATTGTCGGAAAAATCCTCTCAACACAAGGAATAAAGGGCTTTGTTAGCATTCAGTCGTATACTTCAAACTCTAAAGATATTTTTTCATATAAATTAAAAGTTCTATCAGATACTTTGTATAAAGATATAACTATTATGGAATATAATTTTATGCCAAAAAAAATAACTATGAAAATAGAAGGAATTAATAATATAGAACAGGCTACCGAGTATATAGGTAAAAATCTATATATGTCTAAAAAAGATTTACCTATTACAAGTAATGATGAATATTATTGGCATCAATTAATTGGTTTAAAAGTAATAAATGAAGAAGATGTAAATTTAGGAGTTGTTAATAGTATTTTCTCAAGTGGTAATAATGATATTTTAGTTATAAAAACAAACGATTCTGACGAAGAAGTATTCATGCCTTTTTTAAAAAGTAATTTAGTCAAAATTGATTCAGATGCTATATTTGTTAGGTGGAAAAATGAATTATAATATCCTAACTATATTTCCTGAGCTCATTACTACTTTCGCTAATACTGGTTTTATAAAAAATGCGATTAATAGTCAGCTCATAAACATTAATACAATAAATATTCGTGACTATAGTGAAGATGTTCATCAAAGAGTGGACGATAAAGTATATGGTGGTGGACCAGGAATGATATTAAAGTATCCACCAATAGATAGAGCTATCAAGGATATCAAGAAGAAAGGTTATATCTTATATCTTTCACCACAAGGAACTGTGTTAAATCAGAAAAAATTGAAAAAATTATCTCAATATGAAAATTTAACATTTATTTGTGGTAGATATGAGGGGGTGGACCAAAGAGTAATCGATACATTGGTAGATGAAGAAATATCAATAGGTGATTATGTTATTTCGGGTGGAGAAATTCCTTGCATGACAATCATAGAAGGCATAACGAGATTATTACCTGGCGTAGTTGATGATTTTGAGTCTATCAAGCAAGACTCATTCCAAAAAGGCATCTTAGATCATCCTCACTATACTAGGCCTGAGGAGGCCAATGGTTGGAAAATTCCAGATGTATTGTCAAGTGGAAACCATGAAAATATTGATAAATGGAGAAAAAAACAGGCCCTAGGAGCAACATGGATAAAACGTCGAGAATTATTAAAAGACGTGAAACTTTCAATAGAAGATGATAAACTTCTCAAAGAATACATAGCTGAGTATAAGAAAAATGGGAACTAATAAAGTTATAAAGAAGATAGAATCGGACCAATTGAATAAATATCCTGATTTTTCTAGTGGTGATACAGTTGAAGTATCTGTTAAGGTCAAAGAAGGAAAGCGTGAAAGAATCCAGCTTTATGAAGGTGTAGTGATAGCAAAAAAAAATAAAGGTATTAGCTCATCATTTACTGTCAGAAAAATATCTTATGGAGAAGGAGTTGAAAGGGTTTTTCAATTACATAGTAAAATCATTGCAGACATTCAAGTCAAAAGAAAGGGCAGTGTTCGCAGAGCAAAACTTTATTATCTACGAGAAAGATCTGGAAAATCAGCTAGAATAAAAGAAAAGCTAAACTAGTTTTACAATCTTGTTTTGAATACCGTATTTATAGCTTTGGGAAGTAACCTTAACAACCCAATATATCATATAGAAAAAGGTATAAGAGATATTAATCATTTGACGAATACAAAAATTCTCAAGAGATCATCATTATATAAATCTAAACCAATTGGACCTCAAAACCAGTCTGACTATATAAATGCTGTTATAAAGATTCAAACTCTATATGAGCCAATTGAGCTACTTGATATACTCCAAGATATAGAAAACAAGCATCATAGAAAAAAAACCAAAAGATGGGGACCTAGAACTTTGGACTTAGACATACTTATATTTAATAAACTAGAGTTTAATCATAAAAGATTAACGATTCCACATCCCGAGATGATTAATAGAGATTTTGTTCTTATACCCTTATATGAAGTAACGAATTATAACTTCATGATTCCAAAATATGGTAAATTATTACAGTACATTTAAAAATGATTAAAAATAAATATAAGTTCATTGTTGTGGAAGGTCCAATAGGAGTAGGCAAAACTACTTTAGCGACTAAGCTTGCAAATACATTTAACAGTAAACTAATGCTAGAAAGTTATTCAAATAATCCATTCCTTAAAAAATTTTATAAAGATATGAGCAAGTATGCTTTTACTACGCAACTTTATTTTTTATTACAGAGAGCATCAGAATTTCAGAGCAAAGCAAATAAGGATATTGAATCAAACAATATAATTTCAGATTATTTTTTTAACAAAGATAATCTTTTTGCCGAGACAATTTTAAATATTGATGAATATTCTTTATATAATAAAATTTTTAAACATCTTAATATTAGTATGTCAAAGCCAGATTTAGTGATCTATCTTCAGGCTGATGCATCTGCTTTATTAAAAAGAATTACAGCAAGAGGCATAGATTTTGAGCAATATATTACAGAAGATTACTTGAAAAAAATTATTGACTCATACACTAAATATTTTTATTCATATAACGACTCTCCCATATTAATCATTAACACATCAAGCGTTGATGTAAATAATGTACATGATTACAATATGTTAGTAGGTGAGATAAACAAGGATATTAAGGGAAAAAAGTATTTTAACCCATCTTCATTGAGAAAAGACTGATGACAAAAAAGACTTTAAAAAAAATCTATGATTTAAAAAAAAACAAGTTAGGAATCACATGCCTGACCTCTTATGATGCCAGTTTTTCTAAATTAGCCGATCATTTAGGAATAGATATCCTTTTAATTGGAGATTCCTTAGGAGAGGTTATTCAGGGCAATAAAAATACACATTCCGTCTCAATGAATGAGATGATTTATCATACTAAAAATGTATCGAGAGGTTCGAAGGATGCATACTTGATTGCCGATTTACCGAAATATTCATTTGATAATAAAAAAAAAGCCTTAATGAATTCTAAAAAGCTCATTGGTAAATCTCTGGCAGATATGGTCAAAATAGAAACATCAATTAAAGAAATTAATATTATTAAGTTTCTAGTTAATAATAAAATTCCAGTATGCGGACATATTGGAATTAGACCTCAGAGTATTAGTAGCAAAAAATACTATAAAAAAGTAGGCAGCAATATAAAAGAATATAATAATCTTATTAAAGAAGCTCTTTTGGTTCAAGAAGCCGGAGCTGGATTAATTATAGTGGAATGTATTACCGATGAAGTTGCTCAAAAAATAACTAACTTACTATCAATACCCGTTATAGGAATAGGTTCAGGAAATAAGTGTGATGGCCAAATTAGAGTGATATATGATATTTTTGGATTAAGTTTTAATGGTATGCCGGGATTCCTTAAAAAGACTCAGAAAAAAGTTAATGTATTAGAAAATATTATCTCTAAATATATTAATAATACAAAGAAGTATAAATAAAGATTGAATATAATAACTACAGTTTCAGAACAACAAAAATATTGTAAATCAATTATAAATGATCATAGGGGAATATCACTAATTCCAACGATGGGAAATTTACATAAAGGTCATGAGAGTTTACTTATAAAATCTAATGAGAGTAACAATAGAAGAATTGTCTCAATATTTGTAAACCCTTTGCAGTTCGACATGGAAAAAGATTATTTAGAATATCCTAGATCTATCGAAGATGATATCAAGGTATTAGAAAAGCATAAAATAGATTGTCTCTTTATGCCTGAGGTAAAAGATATAAATTTGGAGAGCAAAAACAAACCAGAATCTTTGCCAGATTATATGAATTTTCTTTGTGGACAATATAGATTAGGTCACTTTAACGGAGTTTTCAAAATAGTTAAACATCTTTTTGAAATTATTTCTCCTTCTATAGTATATTTTGGAAAAAAAGATTATCAACAGATCTTACTTATCAGATATATTATTAAAAAATATTTTGACAATAATATAAGCTTAGTTGAATGTGAAACTATAAGAGATGATAGCGGTCTTGCAATGAGTTCTAGAAATATTCATCTATCATTAAGCCAAAGGAATAAGTCTTCAATTATTTACAAAGGATTATGTTCTATAAGAGATAAGATAAAAAAAGATAATAATTATAATTTTGATAATTTGCGTAAAGATTTAGTATCTGAAGCAAAAAAAGAGAATATCAGAATAGAATATTTTGAACTCTTAAAATCTGAAAATTTATCTGAACCATCAACTAACAAAGATGAGCAACTAACATTATTTATCGCTTTTTATGTCTCAAATATTAGGTTGATTGATAATATTCAGATATAATTTTATCAATCTACAATAATATAGTAATATAAATATATGAAAAAAACTTTCCTAAGTTCTAAAATACATAAGGCGACTGTGACAGATTCACAGATTGACTATGAAGGGTCTTGCGAAATTGATATTTCTCTAATGAAAGCCGCATCAATAGCTGTTTATGAAAAAATTGATATTTATAATATTACAAATGGCGAGAGATTTACAACATATGCTATTGGCGGAAAAGCAGAAAGCGGGGATATTTGTATCAATGGAGCTGCATGTCATAAAGCCTCAATAGGTGATAAAATTATAATTTGTACATATACAGACTTAGATAATAATGAGATTATAAATCATAAACCAACGGTTATATATGTAGATGAGCAAAATAAGATTACTCCAAAAAATAAGAATAGAAAAATTAAGTTGGCTTAATTGTTTATGATTAAAAATTCATTAGATGCGATTTTAAAGCAACAAGCAGAGAAAATTCTAAATAAAAAAACCCCTAAAAAAAATTTAATATATACATTTAATAATCTTACTATTGATATTAGTCGTCATTTGATCGATGAAGAGGTTTTAAAAAATCTTCTAGCGTTTTCAAAATCTATAAATATAAAATCTAAAATTAATCAATTATTCAATAATAAGTATAAAAGTCAGTCTGAAAATAAGAAAGTTTCATTTTTATATGAAAGATCAGATAAAAATCTTAAAAAGAAAAATATTAATAAGTTATTTGAGCTCCATGATTTAATCAAAAATGGAAAATGGCAGAATAGCTCTGATAAAGACTTCAAATATGTTGTTCATATTGGAATTGGAGGTTCTATTTTAGGTCCAAAAGCAACCAGCCATGCATTAAAAGATTACCATGATAAACAACTACAAGTATATTATGCTTCGAGCGCAGATACATCAGAAATAGATGATATACTTGAGAAGTGTGTGCTTGATGAGACCTTATTCATATTTGCATCTAAAAGTTTTGAGACAAAAGAGGTTTTAATTAATTATACGCATATCAAAAATAAGTTATTAAAAACTACAAAAAAGCCAAAAGATATACAAGATAATTTTCTTGCCATAACTACAAACAAAGATAATGCTTTGAAATTAGGAATAAACCCCAAACATATTATCATATTTTCTAAAAATATTCCCGGAAGATTTTCTTTAAGCTCTTCAATTAGTTTTACTTTGCTTTTGCAAATAGGTAAGAATAACTATACTAGATTCATTAATGGTATCAATAAGATGGATGTTCATTTTAAAAGTTCTAAGATTGATTCCAATATACCCTTATTATTGGCTCTTATATCTATTTGGAATATAAACTATAAAAATATAATTTCTAACTGTATACTCACATATAATCATCGATTACGCTCTCTCTCAAGCTTCATTCAGCAGTTAGAAATGGAAAGTAATGGTAAATCAATTAACAATTATAATCAAAGAGTAGATTATAATACCTCGCCCTTTGTATTTGGTCTTCAAGGCACAGAGTGTCAACACTCAATTTTTCAAATGGTACATCAAGGAACATTGAAAACATCTATGGATTTTATTGGTGTTATTAATAGTGACCACTCGAGAAGACGCTATACTTTGCAAGAAAAAGCTTCTTCTAATTTTCTATTATCCAATCTAATAGCACAGGCCGACTTGTCTTTTGATGGCAAACAGGAGTCGAAACAATATAAAATATTAAATGGAAAAAATCCTTCTACAGTCATTCTTCTTGATATGCTCACTCCTGAAAGCTTAGGAGCTTTAATATCCCTTTATGAAAATAAAATCGTCTCGGAAGGTTTATTATGGGACATTAATAGCTTTGATCAATGGGGGGTCGAAGAGGGTAAAAGCGCATCTAAAAAAGTATTTAAAAAAATTAAAAGTAAATTAAAACTAAAAAATACTTCTGAAATTATTAAGGTTATAAGAAAAAAAATTAAATAATCATGGCTCTAATTTCGTTAATATTTAGAATCAAGTCTTTACGATTATCTTTTATACAGGTTATATGTCCTAGCTTCCTATTTTCTCTTTCGGACTTTCCATAATCATATAAATTATAACTTGAATTATTTATTAATTTTTTTTCATTAGGCATTTTTGATAAGATATTTACCATACCTGAATATCCTGATGTTGATATGTTTTCAATTTTAATATTAGCAATAGCCATTATATGCGCTTCAAACTGACTAATATTAGCACCTTCATTTGTCCAATGACCTGAATTATGGACTCTTGGAGCCATTTCATTTGCAATAAGTTTACCATCATTATTTATAAAAAATTCAATAACCAGAACCCCTATATAATTTAACTTACCTGTTATTAGATTATGGTAATGCTGAGCTTGTTCTTGTAAAATTTTATTTTCATAAGGCGCAATACTCATATTTAATATGCCATTTTCATGAAAATTTTCTACAAGAGGATAAAAAAAAGTTTTTTGCGTTTTAGTCCTGACACCTATCAATGAAACTTCAGTCTTAAAGTTGATTTTTTTTTCTAATATTGCATCCACACCTGAAGATCTTGTCCATGCATTTTCTGGAGTACAGCTATCCATTCTGATTTGATTTTTGCCATCATATCCTAACTTTCTAGACTTTAGAATAGAATCTTTACCTAAATCATCTATTGCAGATATTAAATCATCTTTTGAATTAATTTTTTTATATTCTGTTATGGGTATTCCATTCTCTTGAAAAAGGTTTTTTTCTTTTAGTCTATCTTGACAAACCTCAACAGCAGTAGAATTTGGATATACTTTGATCTTATCCTCTAAATATTTTAAAGCTTCTGCTGGTACATTTTCAAAATCTATGGTTATCACATCACATTGATTAATCAAGAGATTCAGAGTACCTTTATCATTATAATTAGATTTTATATGCTTTGAATATTGAGAGGCTGGTGGATTATCAGCTGGATCAACGACAATAAAATCAATTTCATGCTTTTGGGACATTTGAATCATCATCATTGCTAATTGTCCGCCGCCAAGGATCCCTATACGCATATTACTTCCGGGGATCTCCATTTTTTAAAACATCCTTGGTTTGCTTAGAACGAAATTTGATTAACGAATTTTTAATTATTGGACAAGAAGAGCTTAATATACTTGCTGCTAGTAATGCAGAATTTATTGCTCCACTATTTCCTATCGCTACTGTAGCTACAGGGATGCCTTTTGGCATTTGAACTATAGATAAAAGAGAATCTAAACCATCTAAACTCTTAGTCTTGATTGGAACTCCAATAACCGGTAGATGTGTTTTTGATGCTGTCATGCCAGGTAAATGAGCAGAACCTCCAGCGCCAGCTATAATCACTTTTATGCCATTGCTTTCTGCTTTTTCAGCGTATTCATATAGAAGATCGGGCGTTCGATGTGCTGAAACGATTTTAGTTTCATATTCGATTTTAAGTTTATCAAGCATATTTGCGGCATTTTTCATTGTAGGCCAATCTGATTTTGAGCCCATTATAATCGCAACTAATGCATTGGATTTCTTCATAAAGTATTGTATCAGTATAAAATGTCTGTTAACAATAGTTATTATCTTTTATTGGTCAAATAGATAGATGTTTTATATAATCTTACTTAATAATATAATAGGGAAATAGAATATGATTATCATTACTGGGGGCGCAGGGTTTATTGGTAGTAATCTGCTTAAGTTTTTAAATGAAAATCAAAATGATGAAGTATTAGTTGTTGAAGAAATGGATACTTATCTTAAAAAGTTTGATAACTTAAAAAACCTAGACTTTCTCGATTGTATTGATAAAGATTTATTTCTTCATGACATTAAAAATAATTCATCATTATATGATAACAAGATTACAACAATATTTCATTTGGGAGCTTGTTCCAAAACTACAGAACCAGATAGAGATTATATAATGAATACAAATCTATCATATTCAAAAGATCTATTAGAGTACTCAGCAAATAATGGAATTCCAATGATATATGCATCATCAGCTTCAGTTTATGGTGAAGGCAAAGCATTCATAGAGTTGCCAGAAAATGAATCATTCTTAAATCACTATGCAGAATCTAAACTATTATTTGATCAATATTACCGCAAAAACTCGTCTAAAATATCTTCGCAAGTTGTAGGTTTGAGATACTTTAATGTTTTTGGACCTCGCGAGCATCATAAAGAGGGAATGTCTAGCGTTGTCTATCATTTCTTTAATCAAATAAAAGCAAATAGGAACATAAAAATTTTCAAAGGTAGCCATGGTTACAAAGATGGTGAACAAAGACGAGATTTCATTCATGTAGATGATACGGTGAAGATTAAAAACTGGTTCAAGAATAATTCTAATATTTCAGGTATTTATAATGTCGGAACAGGAGTTAGTAGGACGTTTAATGATATTGCAAATTGTGTCCTAAAATACTATCAAAATGGAACTTTAAGCTACATAGATTTTCCCCGAGGTCTTGAAGATCAATATCAAGCATTTACAGAGGCTGACATAAGCCTAATAAGGTCTAAGGGTTACAAAGAAAATTTTATTTCACTTGAAGAAGGAGTTGAATCTTACCTGGATTGGTTGTCTAAATAATAATGAATGATGAAGAAAGATTTTTAATTATTGCACCTTCCTGGATTGGTGATTCAATTATTTGTCAGTCTTTATTAATTAGCATAAAAGATAAATATAATGATTGTAAAATAGATGTTGTTGCTAGGCCTGAGTTGGTAGATATATTAAAATTAATGCCTCAGATTAATAAAATCTATGAATTAGATATAAAACATGGGGTCCTAGGTTTATCAAAAAGACTTAAGTTAGCTAGAATTTTAACATGCAATCAGTATACAAAATCAGTCATTTTGCCTAATAGCTTCAAATCAGCAATAATACCATGGTTATCCAATATTCCAATACGCATTGGATATAATAAAGAATTAAGGTTTTTGCTAATCAATAAATACTATAAGTTTATTAAGCATAAAGATAAAATGGTCGATAGATACTTAAAACTTATAGATGAGAGATATTCGGAAAAACTAAGGCCCCAACTTGACATCAATCAAGAATCCAAAGAAGTATATAGAAAGAAGTATTTACTAAATAATTTAAAGAAAAATATATTTTTATGTCCAGAGGCAGAGTATGGTTCTGCTAAAAGATGGCCAGATACACATTGGATTGAATTAGCAAATATATATGAAAAGAATAACTATAATATATATTTTCTTGGCAAGGATAAAACCCTAATTCATAAGTATAAAGATATTTTAGAGAAGAAGTCTGTAGTTTCTCTGATTGGCAAAACTAATATAAAAGATGCGTCCTATCTACTTGCAACCGCAGACTTAATTATATCAAATGATTCAGGACTTATGCATATAGCTGCATCTGTTAATTCTAACCTCATATCAATATTTGGTTCATCATCTCCTTTTTATACGCCACCATTAATCAAAGGAAAACATGGGGAAGTTATTTATAAAGGTTTAGATTGTAGCCCATGCTTCAAACGAGAATGCCCTTTAGTCCATTTAAACTGTTTAAAAGACATATCTGCTAATGAGATATTCGAGAAATCAATTAAATACTTAAACTGAAGTAATAAATTTCTGTATCTCTAGAATTAATTTTTTATTTCCGATAGAAATACTATCTTTATCTTGCCCTATGTCAGAAAAAGCCATTCTATTATCAAAGCTGTTAATGGTCTGCCAGCGTAGACTAGTAGAAGATTTTTTACTAGGATAAAAACCAATTGTTTTTTTATTCAGAGCTCCTGCAATATGTAAGGGGCCGGTAGAACCAGCTATAAAAACATCACAAATATTTATATTATTAATCATATTTAATATGCTTAGCTTGGGTTCAATTACTCTAATCTTTACATTTTTGTCAACTTTCATTTTTAATTCTCTCGCTAATTCTTCTTCACTATCTGAACAATGAATTAAAAAATTATAATCATCAAAATTTCTTAATCCATTACAAATTTTAATAAAGTTTTCTATACTTAAAACTTTAGAAGAACCACCTGTGCCTGGATGTAAAAAAATTATTTTTTTATCTGCATCAAGATTATACTCTTGAATAAATTTTAACTTATTTTCTTCAGTTATTTTTGGATTAAAGCTCATATATGGAGCACCATCTACATCTTTTATGTCATTTATATCCAGTATTTCAAATAGCATACTAACAAGATCAATATTATATTCATACTCGGGCTTAAGAGATCTTGATCTTCTTTGTTTTAGTTTATAGTTATAAAAAAACTGAGCAAGTTTCGTTTTAGGAGCTATGCGAATAGGTATATTTAGTTTTTTTAATAAATACCCAATTCTAAAAGTAGAAAAAAAAGAAATTGATGCATCAAATTTACAATTACATAAAAGAGCGTTTAGTTTTTTAATATTTGTATCATCAATTACTTTATCAATGAATTTACAGTTTTGTGCTAGTTCATGAAGATCTTTTGAGACAATGCAGGTAATTTCTGAATTAGGTATATTTTTTTTTATCCAAGATAATGCAGGTAATATTAATATAAAGTCTCCTATTTTATCATTCCTAACTACAAGGAGTTTAAATTCTTTTTCAAACATAGAATAATTAGATTTTACTTTTAAAATAATCTATTGTTGCTTTTAAACCATCAGTCACATCTACACTTGGTTCCCAGTCTAAAGCTTCTTTAGCTTTACTTATATCAGGCTTTCTCCTTATCGGATCATCTGTCGGCAGCCCTTTATTAACAATTTTTGACTTAGAATTTGTTAGCTTAATTATCATTTGTGCTAACTCGATAATTTTAAATTCAACGGGGTTTCCTAAATTTATTGGACCTATTACTTTTTTTGGTGATTTCATCATTTTCATCATTCCATTGACCAAATCATCTATATAGCAAAAAGATCTTGTTTGTTCGCCATTTCCATAAACTGTTATATCTTGGCTTGTTAAAGCCTGCATTATAAAATTACTTACGACTCTCCCATCATTAGGATGCATGTTTGGTCCATATGTGTTAAAAATTCTCACAACTTTAATATCTAGCTCATGTTGGCGGTAATAATCAAAAAATAATGTTTCAGCACATCTTTTGCCTTCATCATAACAACTTCTTGGTCCTATTGGGTTCACGTTACCCCAATAGCTTTCAATTTGAGGATGAATATCAGGATCGCCATATACCTCAGATGTTGAAGCTTGCAATATAGTAGCATTTATACGTTTAGCTAGGCCCAACATATTAATTGCCCCGTGAACAGTTGTTTTAGTAGTTTGTACAGGGTCATACTGGTAATGTATTGGGGAAGCCGGGCAAGCTAAGTTGTAAATCTCATCAACTTCAACATATAATGGGAAACAAATGTCATGTCTAATCGCTTCAAAGTATGGACTTTTAAAAAGCTCGCTAATATTTTCTTTTGTACCTGTAAAATAATTATCAATGCATAGGACATCATTGTTATT
>MDSV01093279.1_pt1 | contig 11880 bp, 12 predicted proteins | sample 810851 | NCBI WGS metagenome assembly MDSV01 (sample SAMN05326640, study PRJNA326480) | marine metagenome | isolation source: seawater | place: Atlantic Ocean: North East | collected 2012 | reverse complement strand
CCCAAAGGTCTAGATAAAGGATATTATGTAAAACCAACAGTTTTTGCTGATGTTAATAATCAAATGGAGATTGCAAGAACTGAAATTTTTGGACCTGTACTTTCTATAATTCCATTTGAAAATGAAGCTGAGGCTATTTCAATAGCTAACGATACTCCTTATGGATTAACAAACTATATTCAAACTCAAGATAAAGAAAAAGTTAAAAGAGTTGCAAGAAAACTAAGATCTGGAATGGTAGATGTCAATGGAGTTGGTATAGCTGTAAGCTCACCTTTTGGTGGATATAAACACTCTGGTATTGGCCGAGAAGCTGGAACTGAAGGTTTAATAGAATTTTTAGAAGTTAAAACTGTAGGTGGTTGGAATTAATTCTAAATAGATTGTTTTTTAATTCCTTCAAGAAGATTTAAGCATTTTTTTAATTCATCTAATTTAATAAATTCATCAACTTTATGAGCTTGCTCAATTGATCCCGGACCGCACACAACAGTACTTATCCCAATTTCTTGAAACAAACCAGCTTCTGTACCAAATGAAACAACTTCACGGGAATTGTCTCCTGTTATATTTGAAATTAATTCACATGCTTCTGATTTTTTTTCTCTATTGAAGCCAATTATTTCTCCAATAATTTCTTTTTTAATTGAAGATTTGGGATAAATTTTTTGCATTTCGGGAAGTAGTTCTTCTTTAATAAATTTATCTATTTCTGAATTCACAAAAATTCCATCTTCTTTAATTACCGGTCTTAGTTCCCAATCAACTTTACACCTATCTGCAATTACATTTCTAGCTATACCGCCAGAAATTCCACCAATTTGAAGTGTTGTATACGGTGGATCAAAAACAGATTCTTTTGGAGTTTTTTCTTTAAGAATTTTTCTAAGTTTTAATAATTTATCTATAAATTTTGCAGCATACTCAACAGCGTTTACTCCTTTGTCAGGCGCTGAACCATGACCCGCTAATCCTTCGAAGTATGTGGTGTATTCATAACATCCTTTGTGTGCATCGATAATTTTCATATTTGTTGGTTCTCCAACAATACAAATTCCATTTTTTATACCTCTTTTTTTAAGTTCGGCTATTAAGATCGGAGCTCCTTGACAGGCTGTTTCTTCATCAAATGTAAATGAAAAGTGTATGTCTCTTTCCAAATTTGATTTAGAATAAATTGGAGCATAAGCTAAACTGCATGCAATAAATCCTTTCATATCGCAAGAGCCTCTTCCATACAGCTTATCACCTTTAATTGTAGCTTTAAAAGGATCTGTAGACCAACTTTTTGAAACTGGAACTACATCTGTATGACCAGAAAGAATGATTGGGGTTTTTCCATTTGGTTTTTTAGCTTTTATAGTAGCAAATAAATTTACTCTTTTTTTTTCTTCGTCATATGTTTTAAAAGATTCTGCACCAAGATTTTTTAATATTTCATCACAATAATTAATTAATGAATTATTATCTTCGCCTGAAATTGTTTTGAAAGCTATTAAATCTGACAGTATTTTGATAGAATTTTCATACAAATGTTCTAAATTATTTTCTGTACTCATATATATTATTAACTATATATTAAATTCATGAAAGAAGAAATAACCTACGATATATTTGATAAGGTCGATATAAGACTTGGAACGGTAATTTCAGTTAAAAAAAATGAAAAAGCTAGAAAACCTTCGCTGGTTGTTGAGGTTGACTTTGGAAAAGAAATAGGAATAAAACAGTCTTCAGCACAAATAACACATTATTATAATGAAGAAAATTTACTAGGAAAACAAGTAATAGGAGTATGTAATTTTCCAGAAAAAAATATCGCTGGTGTAAAATCTCAAGTTTTAATTCTTGGATCTATAGATAAAGAAGGTAGAGTTACTTTAGTTCATCCCTCTCAAAAAGCTGAGAATGGTTTATCAATAGCTTAAAACTATGCATCCAGAGCTTTTGTCATTATCTTTATTTATGCTTGGCACAAGTTGTTCACCAGGTCCAAATAATATAGTAGCCTCATATTCGGGTTTTAATTTTGGGGTAATAAAAACTTTTCCACATATGTTAGGTGTAATTTTTGGATTTACTACAATGGTATGTGTTTTGAATTTTGGTTTAATTAATATATTTAAAATTTATCCAAATATACAAGAAATATTAAAAATTTTTGGATCTGCTTTTTTAGTGTATTTAGCTTATAAGATAGCCTTTTCACAAAATTTAAAAGAAAGTAAAAAAGATAACCCAGTTAAATTTATAGAAACATTTTTCTTTCAATTTTTAAATCCTAAAGGCGTTATAGTAGGGATTATAATTGTTTCAACCTACGTTGAAAGTGGAAATAATTTTATTAATTATTCATTTTGGGTTATTCTTGTTTCTTTTTTGTGCGCTTCCATAAGCATCACATTTTGGACTTTTGTTGGGAAATTTTTCAGAAGATTTGCTACAAATCAGAAATTTATTAAGGTTTTTAATTATGTTATGTCATCTTTACTATTAACTTGTATTGCAACATTTTATCTATAATTTGATTCATAATTTAGCCGAAATAATCTATAAGATATAAAATTATGAAACCAGGAAATAGAAATTCTTTTAAAGCATTAAAATCTATTAATATAAATGATAGAATATATAAGTATTATTCAATAAATGAGGCTGAAAAAAATGGCTTAACAGGTGTTTCAAAATTACCAAAATCTCTAAAAGTTCTTTTGGAAAACCTACTTAGATACGAAGACGATATATCGGTTACCAAGAAACAAATTGAAGCAATTAAAAATTGGTTAAAAGAAAAAAAATCAACTACTGAAATAGCATATAGGCCAGCAAGAGTACTATTACAAGATTATACTGGAATACCAGCTGTTGCAGATTTAGCTGCAATGCGTGAGGCAGTTAAGGAAAAAAATAAAGATCCAAATTCAATTAATCCACTTTCTGCAGTTGATTTAGTTATTGATCATTCAGTTCAAGTAGATAAATCAGCAAAGGCTGATTCTTTTGAAAAAAATGTTGATATAGAATTTAAAAGAAATGGTGAAAGATACTCTTTTTTAAAATGGGGACAGCAAGCTTTCAATAATTTTAGGATCGTTCCTCCAGGAACAGGAATATGTCATCAAGTCAATTTAGAATATTTATCGAAGGTAGTATGGTCCGAAAAATATAAGGAAGATATTTATTTATTTCCTGACACACTAGTAGGAACAGATAGTCATACAACAATGGTAAATGGATTATCCGTTCTTGGTTGGGGAGTTGGCGGAATAGAAGCAGAAGCAGGAATGTTGGGACAGCCAATTTCAATGTTAATACCTGAAGTAATTGGCTTTGAACTTATAAACAAAATGCCAGAAGGTACTACTGCAACAGATTTAGTTTTAACTGTTGTTAAAATGTTAAGAGATAAAGGTGTTGTTGGAAAATTTGTTGAATTTTACGGAGAGGGATTAAAAAATTTAACCCTTGCAGATAGAGCAACTATTGCAAATATGGCACCTGAATATGGTGCCACTTGTGGTTTTTTTCCAATTGATGAAGAAACTTTAAAATATCTTAGATTTTCAGGAAGAGATGAACATACAGTTGCTATTGTAGAAAAATACGCAAAAGAGCAAGGCTTGTGGGCTAGTAAAGATATTCAGTTTAGTGACAATATTTCTTTAAACATGTCCTCAGTTGCTCCAACTATTTCAGGACCGAAAAGACCTCAAGATAAAGTTTTACTAAATGAAGCATCGTCTAATTTTAAAAAAGTATTTGAGGATAACACTAAAAGAAAAGAAAAAAGTGTTTCAAAAGTCGATAAAACCGATTTTTCAATTGAAGATGGTTCTATATTGATTGCAGCAATAACATCATGCACAAATACGTCAAATCCAAATGTTTTAATAGGGGCAGGGTTATTAGCAAAAAAAGCTGTAGAATTAGGTTTAAAAACTAAACCTTGGGTAAAGACATCATTGGCACCAGGATCGAAAGTTGTAACAGATTACTTGGAAAAAGCTGGGTTAAACAAATATTTAGATGAATTAGGATTTAATTTAGTTGGATATGGCTGCACAACCTGCATTGGAAATTCAGGCCCTTTACCTGAAAATATAGTTCATGCAATTGAAGAGAAAAATATATATTCAGTATCAGTTTTATCAGGCAATAGAAATTTTGAAGGTCGTATCTCACCACATATAAAAGCAAATTATTTGGCTTCACCACCGCTTGTTGTAGCCTATGCTCTAGCTGGGCATATGGAAATTGACTTGTACAAAGATTCTTTAGGAAAAGGTAAAAATGGAAAAGAAATTTATTTAAAAGATATTTGGCCAACAAACAAAGAAATAGAAGAAACTTTGAAAAAAGCATTGAACGCAGAAATGTTTGTAAAAAGATATTCAAATGTATCAGAAGGGCCAATTCAATGGCAAAATATTAAAACTAAAAAAAGTAGTATTTATAACTGGGACGATGGATCAACATATGTAAAAAAACCTCCATTCTTTGATAATCTATCTGATGAACCAGAAGGATTTAAACAAATAAAAGACGCAAGACCATTATTAATTTTAGGAGATATGGTTACAACGGACCATATATCTCCTGCAGGATCAATTAAAAAAGAAAGTCCTACAGGAGAATATTTTATGAAAAATCAAATTTTACCAAAGGATTATAATTCATATGGATCTAGAAGAGGAAATCATGAAATAATGACCAGAGGAACTTTTGCAAATATAAGAATAAAAAATGAAATGGCTCCAGGAACCGAGGGTGGGTTCACAAAATTATATCCTGAAGCAAAAGTCATGACAATTTATGAAGCCGCAATGGAATATAAAAAAAGAGGAATTGATTTAGTAGTCATAGGTGGAAAAGAGTATGGAACAGGATCCTCAAGAGACTGGGCAGCAAAAGGTACAAAACTTTTAGGGATAAAAGTTGTAATTGCAGAAACATTTGAAAGAATACATAGATCAAACTTAATTGGTATGGGAATTTTACCCCTTCAGTTCTCTAATGGAATGAATAGATTAAACTTAAAACTCACTGGAGCAGAATTAATTACGGTAATTAATTTAGAAAGAGGTATTAAGCCCTTAGAAAAAATAAAAGTAGAAATAAAATATGATTCGGGTGATATTAAAACAATAGAAACTATATGTAGAATCGATACGAAAAATGAAATTGAATATTTTAAAAACGATGGGATTTTAAAATATGTTTTGAGAAAAATGATATAAATATGGATGAAGAAATTCAAATAATTAATGAAAACACAAAGTACGAAAAAGTTAAAAACTTTTTAATAAATAGCAAAAAAAAATTAATTGCTATATTTATAACATTTATATTATTACTATTTACATATTTTATTTATAAAGATTTAGAGAAAAAAGAAAGAATTAAAATATCTAATAAATATAACACAGCGATTACAAACTTTAATTCTAAAAACAAGATAAATGCAGAAAGTGAATTAATAGAAATAATAAATAAACGAGACAGAGCCTATTCACCACTAGCCCTCTATTTTTTAATTGATAATCAAATCATTACTGAACCAACCAAGATTAATGAACTTTTTGATGTTTTAATAAACGAAACAAATTTAGAAAAAGAAATTAAAAATTTAATAATTTATAAAAAGGCACTGTTCAATTCCGACTTTGAATCAGAAAATAATTTGATGAAAATTATTAAACCTTTAATAAATTCAAATAGTGTTTGGAAATCACATGGGCTCTACTTGATGGGGGAGTATTTTTATTTTAAAAATGAAAAACAAAAAGCAAAAGATTTTTTTTCACAAATTTTAAATTTAGAAAGTAGTAATGAAAAAATTAAGATTGAAGCCCAAAAAAGATTAAGTAGAGATTTTAGTGAATAAATTAGCAAATTTTATTTTATTTTTATATTTATTATTTTTTGTAGGCTGTTCATTTGATAAAAAAACTGGTTTTTGGACAAAAACAAAAAAAATAACTGAAGCTGAAAAAATTGAAAATAAAATTAAAGAAATTTTTGTCGAAGAAAAAGCATTAAGTAAAGAATTTAATCCAAATTTAAAAATTAATTTATCAGCTAAACTAATTAATAATAGTTTTATTAATAATTTTGACAATAATAATGGAAGAGTAAACTATAATGGAAATTTAAAAAATATTTCTAAATATAAATTTTCAAAAATTAAAGATTTTAATCAGTTTGAGCCAGAAATTGTATTTGATAATGATAATATTATTTTATTTGATAACAAGGGATCAATTTTAAAATTTAATAAATTATCTAAACTCGTTTGGAAAAAAAATTACTATTCAAAGACTGAAAAAAAACTAAATCCAATTTTATTTTTGGCAAGAAATAATAAAATATTAATTGTTGCAGATAATATTTCTAAATATTATGCTGTTAATATAGATACAGGTGAGCTGTTATGGTCTAAAAATAATACTTCTCCATTCAACTCCCAGGTCAAAATTTATAAAGATAAATTTTTTGCTATAGATTTTGAAAACGTTTTAAAATGTTATTCATTAATAAATGGTAAAGAAATTTGGAGCATGAAAACTGACCAATCTTTTATTAAGTCTCAAAAAAAACTTTCTTTAATTATAATTAATGATGTAGTTTATTTTAATAATTCATTGGGTGATATTAGTGCTGTTAATATTGATAATGGATCATTATTTTGGCAAACGCCAACAATTGGAAGTTTACTTTATGATGAGCAAATTTTTCTTAAAACGTCTGACCTTATTGGTGATAACGATGCAGTTTTATTTTCCAACAATAAAAATGAATTCATTTCGTTAGACATAAGAACTGGAACCATTAACTGGAAACAGAAAATAAATTCTAGTTTAAGACCAACTTTAATTGATGATTTAATTTTTTCTATATCTTTAGAAGGTTTTTTATTTATTCTTGACAAGAAATCTGGAAATATAATTAGAGTTACAGATATTTTTAAAAATTTTAATGCTAAAAAAAGATCTAAAATCAAACCTGTTGGGTTTATTGTTGGATCGAACAACATTTATTTAACTACCAATAATGGCAAATTATTAATTATCGATATTTTGACTGGAATTCCAAGTTCAATATTAAAAATAGATAGAGGCAAGATATCCAGACCTTTTGTTTTAAATCAAAATTTATATATAATGAAAGAAAATTCAGTAATTAGATTAAACTAATAATGATTTTAAAAATATTAGAAAAGCTAGGCAGAAAAAGAACTGTATTAGATCGTGGACCAAGCCACCCTCAATATTATAACGCTAAACCTTGGATTAATCGATACTATATTTTATTTAGAAGAAGACCAAAGTGGTTTCCTTTTAATATTTTGATACATGAAATGTTAGCTGACGATCATGGAGAGGGCGTTCATAACCACACTTGTCCTTACGTTACAATTATTTTAAGAGGCGGTTATTGGGAAACAACTAAAAAAGGTAAATTTTGGAGACACCCTGGATATATTGGTTTTAGATCGGCAAACAACCTTCATAGAGTTGATTTAAAACCTCAAACAAAACCTTTAACTTTATTTATCGCAGGACCATTTGGTTTAAGAAAAGGTTCTAGATCTCAATACGGAATAGACTTTAAAACTAAATATAAATAACTATTTTAATAATTTTCGGTAAGCAAAAATTACTGCAAAAACTATTATTAAAGCTGCAATACCTTGTATAGTTGCATAGTTGAATTAAAGCACTAATGAAGCTATTTAAATGTCCATTTTAGGTTAAATTATATAAAAGGATTATAAGCCCATTGAAGAATTGCTTGTCTTTGTCTTCTCCTACAAGATAAATCATTTTTTTCACAATTTTTTTCTATAGCTAATACATGTCGTCTAAAATTTTTCCACCTTTTAATTTGAATTTCATCAATATGGTGAATACGTCTACCATTTGAAAATCTACAATACCATTGAAACCACCCAAGAGGATCTTCTTTAAAAATCCAACCTTTTTCGATCCAGTGCTGCCTAGTCAATCCAGACTTAACTTTAAATCGATTTAAACTTACATCAAAATTTTTACTAAGTTTGGCATTTTTAAACCAAGATTTAGGATATTCTTTTATATTTAATTTAAAATATGATCCTCCAAAAACACCTAATTCTAACATTTTTTTTGGAGTTATTTGAGGTTTAAAAAGTTTATAAAAATCTAAATTAGTATTTTTTTTCTTTAAAATTTTTTTAAGCATAAATTATTTATTGTTTTAATAATTTTTGATATAATTCTTCATCAGCATCTCCCTCACATCCAAATAGTAATATATTTGAATTTTTGGAAAGATTTAATTTGTTTTTAATATATTTGTCATTACACAAACCTATCAAGCTTACTATTCCTGGCGTAGAACATTCTCCCCCAATGATTTTCTCCTCACTAAAAATAGAATTTGCAAGATATTTAACTGTTCTTGCAATATAATCATCAGAAACAGTCACACAATGAGTAACTGAGTTTTTTAATATTTGCCAGGGAATCAACGATACTTCATCACAAGACATTCCTCCCATTAAGCTTTCTTTTTTAATAGAAATTTTTTTAATTTTACCTAACTTAATACTTTCTAAAACACAAGCTGCATTTTCAGGTTCAACAATAATAATTAAAGGAACAGTATTTAAATATTTAGCAATTCCTGCTATCATAGCTGCAGCCATTCCACCAACGCCAGCCTGTAATATTATATGTGAAATTTTTTTATTATTTACTTGCTCAGAAATTTCTTTCATCATCACTGAATATCCTGCCATGGTTAATTTAGGCACTAATTTATAATTATTCCATGCCACATCTTGTACAATTTGCCAATTATTTTGTTCTGATTGCTTTATGCATTCCTTTAAAGAATCATTATAATTTCCTTTGACTCTTATTACATCTGCTCCAAAACTTCTCATTATTTTTGCTCTAAATTCGCTTACAAATTCGCTAATAAATATTTTACATTTAAGCCCTAATTTTTTTGATCCCCAAGCAACTGATCTCCCATGATTTCCTGCTGTTGCAGTAGAAATAACTACATTTTTATTTCCGTTAGTAATTTTTTCAACAGCGTATGCTCCACCTAAAGCCTTAAAAGATTTCAGATTAAATCTCTTAGATTCATCTTTATAAAAAATATTATTGAGTTCTAATTTTTTAGAAAGTTTATTCAAATTTATTAATGGTGTAGGTGAGTAATTCTCCCATTTTGAAATTTTTTCGTATGCCTCGTCTATATCTTTCTCTGAAAGAATATTTAAAATTTCGTTTTTGCTAAATTTTTTTTTTTTATTTTCTAAAAAACTTGAGTATTTCCAATTTAAAACTTCAGATTCAGCTGACATATTTTAGCAATCTAAAGTGTTGTTTTTTTCCCAGTCAGTGACAGTATCTTCTTTGTCAAACCTTTCGTTTTTATTAAAATCATCAATTTCACTTTTTTTCAATTTAATATAACTACTAATCACATCTTCTCCAAAAGATTCTTTGAGTTCTTTATTCTCATTTAAATTATAAATTGCATCTTCAATATCGTCAGGAAGTTTTTTTAAATCTGGATATTGTTTATAGTCTGTGTACATGTTGCAATTCAATGGCTCTCCTGGATCAGACTTAGTATTCATTCCATAAAGACCAGCAGCTATCACGCCTGCCTGGAGCAAATAAGGGTTAGCAGATCCGTCCATTAATCTAAGTTCAAATCTTCCAGAATCGGGAATTCTTATCATGTGAGTTCTATTATTTCCAGAATATGATATGCTGCTAGGGGACCAAGAAGCACCTGATTTTGTTGGTGGTGCATTTATTCTTCTATAACTGTTTATAGTTGGATTAAAAAACGCTGATAAAGATTGAGCATGCCTCATTATACCGCCTAAAAAATTATATGCTATTTTACTTAAACCATAACGATCATTGCTATCTAAGAATTTGTTTATTTTATCGTCCCATAAAGAAATATGTGCGTGACAACCATTTCCAGTTAAATTTTGAAAAGGTTTTGGCATAAATGTTGCTCTTAATCCATGTTTTTCAGCTAAGGATTTTACCATATATTTGAAAAAAACATGTCTATCTGCTGTAATTAAACAATCGTCGTAATCCCAGTTCATTTCAAATTGGCCATTAGCATCTTCATGATCATTTTGATACGGTTTCCAACCCAATGCAATCATACTATCACATATTTCTTTTATTAAATCATATCTTCTCATTAAAGCTGATTGATCATAACAGGGTTTAGATTGAATATCTCTAGGATCAGCAATGCTTGAGCCATCTTGTGAAATCAGAAAATATTCACATTCTACACCAGATTTCATTTTTAAATTTTTACTATCAAGTTTTTTAATTTGATTTTTTAACATTACTCTCGGTGATGCTTTTACTGGTTTTCCTCCCATCCATAAATCCGAAGCTAACCAACCTACTTCTTTGTTCCATGGTAGTTGAATCAAACTATCAGGATCTGGTATAGCAAACATATCTGTATCAGCAGGCGTCATATCTAACCAAGTGGCAAAACCAGCAAAGCCAGCTCCATTTTTTTGCATTTCAGAAATTGCTTGCATAGGAACTAATTTGGATCTTAAAACACCAAATAAATCTACAAAGCTAATTAGAAAATATTTTATTTTTTTTGCTTGAGCTATCTTAAATAAATTTTTTGCCATCTTTTAATTTACCATATTTTATTTTAAAAAAGAAAAAATTATATCCCTATAATAAATTAAATTTCCAACTATTATAAATATTATTGCAAGTATAGCGCCGTACTTTGCTTTAGGCCATGCCAAACGTGCCATTTTTTCTGGTACTTTATTTCTTTTTTCTTCAAAATTATCAGACATTTTTTTGAATTTTGTTAGCGATATAAAGGGCGCAAATTAAAGCGCCCTTTATAAATAATTAAAATTTAATTACCATTCGGTAATATTACCTTTGTGATCATTAGCACTGTGTCTTTTTCTTGCTAATTTCTCCAGATGTTTAGACTCGGCATTATTTTGTAAAACATGCCATCCTATCCAAATTACTAGAGCAATAATTACCAAGATACCTTCAGACCCAACTCCAGGATAAACTGCACCCTGAACTTCTTTGGCACTCAAATGATCAATCCAGTTTGTTACTGTTGCCATAATTTATCCTCCTTCACCTAGTTGATGATGAAACTGCTTTTTCGTCGTCTCTAGCCGCTTCCATCATATCGTAGTCTAGTCCAGCTATTTCAACTTCACGAGGAATTCTTAATTTACCCATTCCATGAAGAACTTTAGCTATGACGTAGCCTGGTATTAATCCAAGAACCCCGAACATTATAATTGCACCTATAAACATTCCTAAAGGATTGATTGGCGCATAGTCTGTTCCTACCCACATTGATCCTACACTATATCCAGATGAAGGATATCCGTTAAGAACAAAACCACATATTATAAGTCCAGCAACTCCTGCATATCCATGTACCGCTACTGCTCCAACAGCATCATCGATTTTAAATTTACGCTCAACCCAGTAATGTAATTTATATGCAACCACAACACCGATCATAGCAATGATCATTGATTGTATGGGATGATATAAGTCATTACCTGCAGAAGCGCAGATGATACCTGCTAATCCACTTGAGTATGTCCAGAAAGGATCTTTACCTGAGATCAAATATCCAGCTAATAAACCACCTGATAATGACATTAGGAAGTTAAAAGTTATACCACTAAGTGTAGTAGGGGTTACGTATATATTTGTTGCCGTCCAGTATGTTACTCCTTCCATACCATACTCAGGTCCTAAATCGAATATTGGTATATTACAAGCAGCATAGAATCCCCAGAAACCAGTATAAATTAAAAATAATCCAATTGTT
>MDSV01166288.1_pt1 | contig 11881 bp, 11 predicted proteins | sample 810851 | NCBI WGS metagenome assembly MDSV01 (sample SAMN05326640, study PRJNA326480) | marine metagenome | isolation source: seawater | place: Atlantic Ocean: North East | collected 2012 | reverse complement strand
TTTATATTGTATAGGCTAATTATTTAATGTAATTGATTACATCGCAATGACGAAAAAAAAAATTCTTATAACATTCGGAACTAGACCCGAACTAATAAAGTTACTTTCCATTATATTAGAATTAAAAAAACTTAAGAAATATAATATATATATCTGTAACACCGCACAGCATGTAGAGCTTTTAAATCCTTTAATCAATTTTCATAAATTAAAGGTAAACTTCAATTTAAATATATTAAAGCCAAAACAATCTTTATCTGTAACTACAAGTAAAATTTTAGATAGATTTGAAAAGGTTGTCAAAAAACTAAACCCTGATTGTATTATTGTTCAGGGTGATACTAGTACAGCATTTACTTGTTCACTTGTTGCTTTCTACAATAAAATTAGAGTATATCATATTGAAGCTGGTTTACGAACTCATAATATATTTTCACCTTGGCCAGAAGAATTAAATAGAAAATTTATCTCTGAAATTGCTGATTATAATTTTGCTCCCACTATTATCGCAAAAAAAAATCTAATTAGTGAGGGTATTAAAAAAAGTAAAATTTTATGTACTGGAAACACAGTAATTGACTTATTATTTATTACTTTAAATAAAATTAACAACACAAAAAAAATAAAAGAAAAATTTGAAAAAAAATTTAAATATTTAGATGATAATTCATTTAAGATTTTAGTAAGCATTCATCGAAGAGAAAGTTTTGGAGAAGGACTAAAAAATATCTTTCTTGCTATGAATCATATTGCGATAAATAAAAAGATTAAAATTATTTATTCTGCTCACCCAAATCCAGATGTAATACAATCTGAGAATAAATACCTTAAGAAAAAGCAAAATATTAAAAGAATTGGCAATCTTAATTATATGGATTTTATATATTTAATGAGTAAATCGGACTTAATTCTATCAGATTCTGGAGGAATTCAAGAAGAGGCCCCATCCTTAGGAAAGCCGAATTTAGTTCTTAGAGATTTCACTGAAAGACCTGAAACTATAATTAAAAAAACTTCTGTTTTAGTCGGCACCAATAAGGAAAAAATCCTAAGAGAGTTTAATAAAATTTACTATTCAAAAAAACTATATTCTTATATGTCAAAAAAAAGAAATCTATATGGTGATGGCAAGGCCTATTTGAAAATAATAAGAAAATTAGAGAAAATTTTATAATAAAGAGCCATGCTAGATAGAAAAACTAAAATTGCAATCATTGGCCAAGGCTATGTTGGTTTACCGATCACTCTTTTATTGAGTAAAAGTAACTATAGTGTTTGTGCGTATGACATCGATAAGAAATTAATAGCAAAACTTAAAAATGGTAGTTATGTAGAGTTAAACAAAAATGAAGATGATGTAATTGATCTATATAAAAGCCAAATTAAGAAAAAAAAAATTTCATTTTCCAGCAATCTTGAAGCATCAGATATATATGTTATTTGTGTGCCAACACCCATTAGTCGAAAAAATAAACCAGACTTAAGCTTTGTTTATTCTGCAATAAAAGAAGTTATAAAGTATATAAAAGATGGAGATCTTATTATAATTGAGTCAACTATTGCCTTAGGTTCAATCAAGGAGATCAAAAAATTTATTAAGTCTAAAAAAAAATTAATTAAGTATCAACTTGCTTATTGTCCTGAAAGAGTCTTACCTGGCAATTCATTAAAAGAAGTTATAAGTAATGAAAGAATAATAGGAGGAATTGATAAAAAGTCTGAGCAAATTTCAAAAGAATTTTATCAAATCTTTGTTAAAGGCAAAATTCATATAACATCAATTGAAGTCGCCGAGGTTACCAAATTAGCTGAAAATTCTTTTAGAGATGTAAATATTGCGTATGCAAATGAATTATCAATGATATGCAGCAAAAACAATGTTGATCCCCAAAAAGTTATTCATTTTGCAAACAAACATCCAAGAGTAAATATTTTAACTCCAGGAATTGGTGTAGGAGGACATTGCATACCTATTGATCCTTGGTTTTTAATTGAGAATTACAAAAAAAAATTTTCAATTATAAAAAATGCAAGGATGGTTAATAAAGAAAAAACCAGGTCTGTTTCCAAAAAAATTATTGATATTGTTGAATTGTCAATTAAAAATAAGAAAAAGAGAAAGAATAATATTTTTCTTCTTGGCTTAAGTTACAAGGCAAATATTGGGGATTTTAGAGAAAGTCCATCAATAGAAATAATTAATCACTTATCAAAAAAATTAAATAAAAATATAGATATTTATATAAATGACCCATATTTATCTAATTTAGAAATAAAAAATACAAGGACATGTTCAATAAAAAATGGTTTAAAAAAATCAAAGATTGTTGTGATACTTGTCGCTCATAATCAATATAAAAATATTAAAAGATATATTAATAGTTCTCATATTATTTTAGATGAATGTAACATCTTAGAAAAAAAAAATTAGAATGGCAGCGGTAACAATATGTTTAACTACCTATAATCGTCCTGAGCTTCTCAAAGAATCAGTAAATTCAGTATTAAATCAAACTTTTAGTCACTTCGAATTAATAATTGCTAACGATTTTATTAGTGAAGAAATATCATTCGATAGTTTGGGGATAGAAGAAGATAGTAGAGTTAAAATTATAAATAATAAATATAACTTAGGTGAAATAGATAATTCTAACAATGTACTTAATATCTCACAATCTGAATGGTTTTGCTTTTTGTCTGATGATGATTTAATGCATCCCAGTTTTCTTGAGTCCTTGTTTTTAGATATTCATGCTAGTAGTGATTTAGTTGCAATTTATCCAAATTTTGAAATAGGCAAAAGTCCAAAAAATTTTCTTGTAAAGAAAATGAAAGATAATGTTAAACCTACTTATTTATCAAGCCAAAAATTTATAAAAGAATATTTTTGTAATGATGTTGTTTTAATTGGAGTATATGGGCTGATCAAAACGTCAATACTAAAAAAAATAGGTGGTCTAGTAGCTTTATCGCAAAATCAAAATCTTTATAGTGATATTGCACTTCCAATAATGATTTCTGAATATGGAAAAATAGGATGGATTAATAAAAAATTAATTTTTAATAGGGCACATTCAACGTCACGTTCAATGGCGGATGATTTAGAAAATCTTGTTCAAGCTCAAAATAACTTATTTTCTATTGTTTCAAGAGTAATGAAAAACTTATCGATGAATCCAAAAGATCTAAGTATGTGTAATTATAAAATGTTCACTTCATTTGCTGCAACTCAAATGTTCATAATTTCCAGGTCAAGAAATAAATTTTTTCAGAGTATCAAGAGATTTATAGTATCGCAAAATCAAATATGTTTTTATAGAATAAAAAAAAAGTATTGGTTTATTTTTATATTTAGAATTAAGATTTTAATTGCTAAAGGTATATTAAGAAGAATTAAAAGAAAAATACTAAATTAAATTTTTTTATTATTTAAAGAATTAACAAAAATAAGGAAAGATCAATGTCAGAGATTTTTATGGCCGGACCAAGTATTTCCAAGGAAGATGAAGAAATTGTCTTAGATGCATTAAGAAATGGCTGGTATGGATCTAAGGCATATGAGTACGTGGAAAGGTTTGAAAAAGAGTTTGCAAGATACCATGATCGAAAATATGGATTAATGACTACTAATTGCACTTCAGCAATTCACCTAACACTTTTAAGTTTAGGATTAGAAAATGATGATGAAATTATTGTTCCAGAATGTACGTGGATAGGGTCTTCCTCTCCAATAAATTATGTTGGAGCAAAACCTATTTTTGCAGATATTAATGATCAAAACTGGTGTTTATCTGCAGACACTATTGAATCATCAATTTCAAAAAAAACTAAAGCCGTTATTGTTGTAAACCTGTATGGAAATATGCCAGAATATGATGAGATTGAAAAGCTATGTAAATCTCATTCCATTCATATAATTGAAGACGCTGCAGAGTCCTTAGGCTCAAAATATAGAGGAAGAAAGTCAGGAAACTTCGGAGCATTCTCAGTTTTTAGTTTTCATCGAAGTAAAACTATAACTACTGGGGAAGGAGGAATGTTATTAACTGATGATGAAAAATTGTATGAGAGATGTAAATTTTTAAGAGATCATGGTAGAAGTCCAGGGACTTATTATAATACTGAGATAGCCTATAAATATATGCCATTCAACTTACAAGCAGCTTTAGGCTATGCTCAATTCAAAAGAATTGATGAATTAGTTAACAGAAAAAGACAGATATGGAAATTATATAAAGAAAAATTAAAAAAAATACCAAATTTATTTTTTAATGTTGAGCCAAGCCATGTATTTAATAGTGTATGGTCTACAACATGTGTTTTAGGAAAAGAATACAAATTAGATAATAATATATTAATGAATAAACTTTCAGAACAAGGTCTGCCTTCGCGTCCTTTTTTTTATCCATTATCATCATTGCCTGCATACAATAAAAAAAAGGAATATGGGAGCAAAAATGTAGTTTCATATTCTATCTCCAAAAAAGGTATAAACTTGCCATGTGCATTAAACATTACTGATGATCAAATACATCAATATTGTGAAGCTCTAGAAAAAATTATATTAAAATAAATGCATAAAACGATAGATGAAATTACTATAATTCCAATAACATACATTCCTGAAAGTAGGGGAGAGTTAACTGTTGTTGAAAAACGTGATATTCCTTTCATTTTCAAAAGAGTATTTACTGTAAAAGCTAATGAAGGCGATATTCGCGGCAATCACGCACATAAAGAATGCAAACAGTTTATGGTATGCTTAAATGGAAATTTAGAAATTTTATTTGATGATGGAAATAATAAAAAAAGTATTTTACTTTCAAAACCTAATCAAGGCGTTTTAGTACCAAATGGTATTTGGTGTACTATTAAGTATCTTAAAAGTGATACAATATTAATGGTTCTTTGCGATCAGGATTATTATGAAGGTGATTATTTACGAAATTATGATGATTTTATTAAATATATAGGGAAGTAATATGAATAAAAAAATTATTTCAAAGAGAAAGTTCAATGAATTAAATTCTATTTCTGCAAGAAAAATGGCTAATAATAAGAATATAAATAACAAGGCTTATAAATTATTAGGAGAGGCAGATAAGTATAGATGGATACATCAAACTACATGGTTGGGAGAACCAATATTAAATTTGCCTCAAGATATGTTTGCGATTCAAGAAATAATATGGAAATCAAAACCAGAATATATTATTGAAGTTGGTGTAGCTTGGGGAGGGTCGTTATTATTTCAATCAATGTTGTTAGATTATGTAGGTGGAAAGAAAATAATTGGTGTAGATATTTTTTTACCAGATAATTTGAAGAAGAGAATTAAAAATCATAAAAGATTATTTAAAAAAATTAAGCTAATCAAAGGCTCGAGTGTTGTACCTGAAACAATAAGAAAAGTTCGAGATATTACAAAGAATTCAAAAAATATTATGGTTATACTGGACTCCCATCATACAGAGGACCATGTAAAGAAAGAACTAGACTTATATTCCAAGTTTGTGGGTAAGGGTAACTACCTTATTTGTGGAGATACAGTTATAGATTTCATTCCAGAGCAAAAACATAGACCGAGACCATGGGGCAAAGGAAATAATCCTTTTACTGCATTGAAAAAATTTTTAAATGAAAACAAAAGATTTGAGTCTGATGAAAATATAGAGAACAAACTTCTTTTGACTTGCAATCCAAGAGGATATCTTAAGGCAAATTCTTAAAAATTTAAATTAAAAGATAATTATTATGAAAATTGCAGTAACTGGAGCATTAGGACATATAGGATCTTATATAATTAGAGAAATTGGAATTAATAATCCACAACATCAATTTCTTTTGATCGATAATTTTCTAACTCAGAGATATTGTTCCTTATTTGATTTACCAAAAAATATTAGTTATAAATTTATAGAAATAGATGTTAGTTCAGTTCAAATTGACAATTATTTAAAAGATGTAGATATAGTTATTCACTTAGCTGCAATAACTGATGCTGCAAACAGTTTTAATAATTCTGAAGAAGTTGAAAGAAATAACTTAAAAGCAACTGAAAATGTTGCTAAAGCTTGTTTAAATAATGGATCGAAGTTAATTTTTTTATCTTCTACAAGTGTTTATGGAACAGCCAATAAAGTAATAGATGAAAATTGTTCAAAAGACGAACTTAAGCCCCAGAGTCCATATGCAGAGACTAAGCTTAAAGAAGAAGAATTAATAAATAATATGGAAAATCAAGGATTAAAGTTTATCTGTTGTAGGTTTGGGACAATTTTTGGCGCTTCCCAGGGCATGAGATTTCATACTGCTGTAAATAAATTTTGTTGGCAAGCAGTTATGGGAACTGAGATAACAGTATGGGAAACAGCCTATGAACAGAGTCGTCCATATTTAGATTTAAAAGATGCTTCAAATTCTTTTGAGCATATAATTAATAAAGACTTATTTTCAGGAGAGACCTATAATATTTTAACTCAAAATGCCACAGTTAAAGAAGTTATTAATATTATTGAACATGAAGTTCCAAATTTAAAAATTTCGTTTGTTAAAAACAAAATAATGAACCAGATGTCTTATGAAGTAATGTCTCAAAAATTTGTCTCAGAGGGTTTTAAGTTTAAGGGTGGACTAAAAAGAGGAATCTTGGAAACAATTAATGTTTTAAGAAATTCTAATAATAACTTATGATAAATATATCTGTAATTGGATTTGGGCATATAGGAAGTGTCATAGGATCAGTTTTAGCTGATGAGAAGCATCATGTTATTGGCATTGATAAAAATAAAAACTTAATAGAGTCATTTAAAAAAAAAGAATCTCCTATTAGTGAGCCTGGACTTCAAGAATTAGTCAGCAAAAAATTAGAATTAAAACACTTAGAGCTAACAGATAAATTGTCTCCACTTTTAAAATCTGATGTAGTTATCATTACCGTTGGGACCCCACTTGGAGAAAATGATAAAGCAGATTTAACGCATTTATCTCAGACTTGCTCTGAAATAGAACAGTACTTGAAGGACGGACAATTGATATTAATTAAAAGCACTGTTCCTCCAGGCACAACTCGAAAAATTGTTAATAAAGAATTACAAAAAAATAATAAAAATATTGATGTAGTTTTTAGCCCTGAAAGACTTGCTGAGGGAAATGCAATCATGGAATTAAAAGATTTACCAATAATTGTAGGTGGTATTTCAAATCAAGCAGCTGAAAGAGCAAGTAAATTTTGGAAGAACTCAATCGGAGTGGAAACAATAGTTGTGAACAGTGTTGAAACTGCTGAGTTTGTAAAATTAGCTAACAATGCTTGGATTGATTTAAATATTGCTCTTGCTCATGATCTAGCCAGACTTTCTGACAACTTAGAGTATGATATTGATATATTAGAGGTTATTAAAGCTGCAAATTCTCTAAAAAAAGGAAGTAGCAATGTAAATATTTTATCCCCCTCAAATGGTGTCGGCGGATACTGCTTAACCAAAGATCCCTGGTTTTTATATTCTTTAGGAAATGAACTTGGAATAGAGCTTAATACTATTAAGTCTGGTCGGATTTCTAATGAAATGATGCCTAAATATTCAGCCGAGAAAATAATAAATTTTTTTAACAGAAAAGCCTTTGTATTTTCAAAAGTAAAAATTGCTGTACTTGGACTTTCATTTAAAACTGATAGTGGAGATATAAGATTTAGTCCAGTAATTCCATTTCTAAATTATATTAAAGAGGCTGGATTTAATAATGTTTCAGTGTTTGACCCCTTAGTCACAGAAAATGATTTGAAGAAAATTGACTTCAAATTAGAGAATAATATTTTAGATGCTATTCATCAAGCCGACTGCATTGCCTTTATGACTGCTCATAAAGATATTAAAAATCTGAAAATTGAAATTTTAGCATCAGAATGTAAAGCTTCAGCATTAATTGTTGATGGCAGAAGATATTTTAGTAGAGAAGAAATACAAACAATTAAGAACTACGATCTCAATTACACTGGTATAGGAAGATAAAATGAAAAAAGTAATGATCACAGGAGCAGCAGGTTTTATTGGAAGTCATTTGATTGAGAAATTACTGTTAGAGGGTCATTTAGTATATGCATTTGATGTTAAACCTCTCAATGAGTGTATAAATTTAAAGGATATGAAAGATAATAAAAATCTCAATTATTTCCAGGGAGATATAAGAAATCAAAATGATCTTAAAGAATTCTTTCAAAAAGATGCTAGCATAATTTATCATTTAGCTTCAATAGTTGGAGTTAGGTACTATATGCAGGATCCACTTTCTTTAATTGACATTACTATTAATGGAACAAAAAATATAATTGAACTATGTATAGAGAATAACACTAAGTTGTTATTTGCAAGTACGAGTGAAATATATGGAAAAAATGAAAAAATTCCATGGGACGAGAAAGCAGATCGAGTTTTAGGTGATCCTAGTGTTGATAGATGGTGCTATTCCTCAAGCAAAGCTCTCATTGAACATATGTTATTCAGTCTATATAGAGCGAAACAGCTTGATTTTACAACAGTAAGGTTCTTTAATGTTTATGGTCCAAAACAAAATCCTATATACGTTGTTTCTCAATCTATTCATAGAGTAATGAATAATCAATCGCCTGATGTATATGATGGTGGGGAACAGAATAGATGCTTTACTTTTATTGATGATGCTATTGAGGGCCTAATCCTAGCGGGTACAACAAAAGAAGCATCAGGAAATGCTTTCAATATTGGTAGTCAAATACCAACTAAGATAAAAGATATTGTTAAATATTGTATTCTAGAATCAGGTAAAGATATAAAAGCAAAAAATGTTAAAACAAAAAATTTATATGGATCTGTTTATCAAGATATACACAATCGTATTCCTAATTGTGAGAAAGCAAGCAAATTGCTAAACTGGCAAGCAACAACTGATATTCAAGAAGGAATAAAAAAAATCATAAAATGGACGGAACAAAATAAGTGGTATCTCGAGTAATATTATGACTGTAAGAAAAGGAATTATATTAGCGGGTGGAACAGGAAGTAGATTATGGCCAGTTACTCTGCCAATATGTAAGCAGCTTCTTCCAGTTTATAATAAGCCAATGATTTACTATTCACTTTCAACACTAATGCTGGCTGGTATTAGAGAAATTTTAATAATTACTACCTTAAAAGATCACGAAGGCTTTAAAAATTTATTAGGCAATGGATCAAAGTTAGGTATTGAAATAACTTATGCAACACAATTAGAGCCAAGAGGAATAGCTGAGGCATTTATTATTGGAAAAGACTTCATTGGAGCAAGTCCATGCGCTCTAATTTTAGGAGATAATATATTTTATGGATCAGGATTTTCAGATTTATTAATTCAAAAGTCTTCAAATATAAATGACGCAATACTATTTGCCTACTATGTTAATGATCCCCAAAATTTTGGAATTTGTGAGTTTACGAAAGATGATAATCCTATGAAGATTATTGAAAAACCTAAAAATCCTAAATCTAATTGGGCAATTACAGGATTATATTTTTACGATAATGATATTAGTAAAATTGCTAAAGAGATTGAACCTTCTGCAAGGGGTGAATTAGAAATCTCAGATATAAACCAAGTATATTTAGATAGTAAAAAATTAGATGTTTATAAGCTAGGAAGAGGGTTTGCATGGCTTGATGTTGGAACTAATGAAAATTTATTAAAAGCCTCACAATTTGTTAAAATGGTTGAAGAATTACAAGGTTTGAAAATAGGATGTCCTGAAGAAATAGCTTGGAGAATGAATTTTATTTCTAGAAATGATTTAGAAAAAATCATATACAACTATAAAAATGTTGATTATGCAAAATATTTAAAGTCAATATTAAATGATGAATAAATTGTTTTAATAATATAAAAAGTTTAAAGAATAAATATGAATACGACAGATAAATGTAGAATTTGTGGAAATGAAATATCTTCCTTCATGACGTTTGGAAATATGCCGATTGCAAATGGTTTTCTTAAAAAAGATCAATTTGATAATGAATATTTTTTTGAAATGATGCCATCTTTTTGTGAGTGTTGTTTTGCTTTTCAGCTCATTGGTCAACCAGATGCGAAATTAATGTTTAATGAAAACTACCCTTTTTTTTCAAGTCTTTCAAAGTACATGCAGCAACACTTTAAAAAATTTGCTGATGATTTAATTAATAATTATCTTGAGGATAAAGAAAATTCTTTTGTTATAGAACTTGGAAGCAATGATGGGATAATGCTTAAGCATTTTATGAACTCAGGTATTTCTCATCTAGGCATTGAGCCTTCGTCTAATGTTGCGCAAATAGCTATTGAAAACGGAATTAATACCATTTCCAAATTTTTTAATGAAAGTCTCGCTGATCAAATACTGAGTGAAAAAGGTAATGCAAATATTATATTTGCTGCAAATGTAATGTGTCATATTCCAGATCTTAATAGTGTCTTTGCTGGAATTGCTAAATTACTAGGTAATAAAGGAGTTTTAGTTTTTGAAGACCCTTACCTAGGAGATATGTTAGAAAAAGTATCTTATGATCAAATATATGATGAACATGTTTATATATTTTCAGCATCTTCTGTTTCCTCAATTTGCAATAGACATGGATTAGAATTAATCGACGTTCAACCACAGATAACACATGGTGGATCTATGAGGTACTTCATCGCTCCTATAGGAAGCAATAAGATTTCAAGTAGTGTAAATAAAATATTGAAAGATGAAGAATTAAAGGGTTTTAAGCAAGTTTCAAAATATAATCAATTTAAACTTGATTGTGAAAAATCTAGAGATGATTTAGTTTCTCTTTTAACAAAAATTAATTCAGAAAATAAAAGAGTTATTGGTTATGGGGCTACCTCAAAAAGTACTACAATATTAAATTACTCAAATATTGGATCAAATTTAATTGAATCTATATCTGACACCACTCCTTTAAAGCAACATAAGTATTCTCCTGGCGTTCATATTCCTATAATACCTTATGAGGATTTTGTAAAAGAACCACCTGACTATGCATTGTTATTTGCATGGAATCACTCTCAAGAAATTTTTGATAAAGAAAAAGAATTTGAAAAGAATGGTGGTAAATGGATAAGATTCGTTCCTAAAGTAGAAATCTTATGAAGTTTCTTGCTTCTGATCCTTTATCTCAATTTAATGCTCACAAAAAAGAAATTAATACTGAGATAAAAAAAACACTAAATAGCGGAAATTATATTCTTGGTAATCAGGTATCAAAATTTGAAAAATCTTTCGCGAAATTCTGTAAAGTTAAAAATGCAATTGGTGTAAATAGTGGAACAGACGCAATTTTGCTAAGTTTAAAATCGTTGGACATTGGTATTGGAGATGAAGTTATTACTGTTTCTCATACTGCACTTGCTACATTATCTGCAATAATTTCAAGTGGAGCAAAACCTGTTATTATTGATGTTGATAATGAATATTACACGATGAATCCCAAGGCTCTAATTAATGCAATAACAAAAAAAACAAAAGCAATTATACCTGTTCACATATATGGCCATCCCTGTGAAATGGATAGTATTATGAAAATTGCTAGAAAGTATAAGCTTAAAGTTATTGAGGATTGTGCCCAGGCTGTTGGGGCCAAATATCACAAAAAGATTGTCGGTTCAATTGGTGATATGGGCGCGTTTAGCTTTTATCCAACTAAAAATTTAGGGGCAATAGGAGATGGTGGAATTATTACTACCAACAATAAGAAAATAGCTAAAAGAATTCATAGAATTCGTCAATTTGGTTGGGATGGAGCAAGAAAAACGAATGAACATGGAATTAGCTCAAGGTTGGATGAACTTCAAGCTGCAATTTTAAATGTAAAACTAAAATTTATAGAAAAAG
>MDSV01034092.1_pt1 | contig 11882 bp, 10 predicted proteins | sample 810851 | NCBI WGS metagenome assembly MDSV01 (sample SAMN05326640, study PRJNA326480) | marine metagenome | isolation source: seawater | place: Atlantic Ocean: North East | collected 2012 | reverse complement strand
TCCATCATATTTTCAAAATATTAGGAAGCGCGTCAAAAATAGCTCTAGCTCCCATACCTACTCCACCTTTTGGCTTTCCTGGGGAATGTGAAGGCTGCCATGTATAAATATCAAAATGGGCAAATATTTTAGCTTTTTCAACAAACCTTCTTAAGAAAAGTGCTGCTGTTATTGAACCCGCAAAACCTCCTCCTGGGGCGTTATCTAAATCAGCAATGCCCGGTTCTATTAAAGGTTCATAAGGTGTATGAAAGGGCATCCGCCAAACAGGGTCTCTAACTCTATGTGCAGCTTCAGTTAATAAATTTGAAAAATAATCATCGTCCGAAAAAAAGGGGGCTAAATCTGTACCTACTGCCACACGCGCTGCGCCTGTCAATGTAGCCATACAAATTAATAAATCTGGCGCTTCTTCATCTGCATACGCTAGAGCATCAGCTAAAACTAACCTTCCCTCTGCATCAGTATTATTAATCTCTACTGTTAACCCCTTTCTAGAGGTTAATATATCTTTTGGTCTAAACGAATTAGAGGATATTGAATTCTCGACGGCCGGTATAAGTAATCTTAATCTAATTGGTAAATTCTCGGCCATTATCATATGAGACAATCCAATAGCGTTTGCCGCACCACCCATATCTTTTTTCATTAGAGCCATTCCGGGTCCCGATTTAATATTCAAACCCCCGGTGTCAAAACAGACACCTTTACCAACTAACGTTAGCGTTGGTCCCTTATTGCCCCACTTCATCTCTATTAACCTTGGAGGTTTTATAGAGGCTCGTCCAACAGCGTGTATCATAGGAAAATTGCTGTCTAAGAGTTGGTCACCACAAATAGACTTTGTAGAGGCACCATGTATTTTTGCCAAACTATTTACAAATTCTTCTAATTCTTTAGGTCCCATCTCATTTGCTGGTGTGTTAACTAAATCTCGAGTTATAACTTCACCCTGAGCTATTTTCTCAATTCTTAATGAATTGATTCCATCGGGTTTTACTAACGCTGCCATTTTGTTTTCTTTATTTAAATAATTTGTAAAAGCATATTGGGATAAAAGCCAACCTAGAGAATGCTCCCCTAACTCTAATTCATTATGTTTTGATTCAATTTTATATTTAATGTGTGGCAATTTATTTGTAGAGCCACCCAAAGTAAATCTTTCTCTATTACGGGCCGCCCTATCACCTAATCCAATTAAAATACTCTCTAAATTTCCTAAACTATCTGGAACTAAACAAACTTCTTGAGACCTTGCAGTGAAGTCGTTCGAACGAATCCATTTTTTTATCATCTTATTTTGTAGCTTTAACCATTTATCAAATTCTTCAGCTTTAATTAGATGAATAGGGCAAGCATCACTACTACTTGAAGCAAATTTAAATTTTCGAAAATTCATTGTAGTATTACCCCCTGATAATCCTTAAAAGCTAACTTAAGAAACGAACTGACCTCTCATTAAGAACTTTAGAATACTGGTATTGATTAAAACCACAATACTCAACTAATATAACCAATAGTTAGGAGGGAGAGTAATATAGATGACTACAAAACCGTTACCAAGCTATCTTATAGAGCGTTATTATGGTTGGAAAGCTAACGGCTATTCCGAAAATAAGGCCTGGTATAGAAAATTAGCTGCAGAGGGACAGCATCCTCGCGCGATGGTAATATCTTGCTGCGACAGCAGGGTGCATGTGACCTCTATATTTGGGGCAGAGCAGGGAGAGTTTTTTATACATAGGAATATAGCTAACCTTGTACCACCCTTTTCTCCAAACCAAGACTATCATGGAACATCTGCCGCTATTGAGTATGCAGTGACTGCTCTTAATATTTCTAATATTATAGTTCTTGGTCACTCAAACTGTGGAGGAGTTAATGGCTGTCATGATATGTGCTCAGGTAAAGCCCCAGAGTTAGAAAAAGAAACGAGTTTTATTGGAAGATGGATGGATATTCTACGACCAGGTTTCGAAAATGTAAAACATATTTTAGATGAAGATGATAGGAAGAGAGCCTTAGAGAAACAGGCAGTTTTGATATCTTTAGAAAATTTGAAAACATTTCCTTTCATCAAAGATGCAATGGGAAAAGAAATGCTAACCCTCCATGGGCTATGGACAGATATTGGAAAGGGTGATCTTGAACATTACATTGAGGGCCAAGGGTTTATACTTATTTAGCGGCTAAAACTTTTGAAACGTACGTCTCCGCTATTTGAACAGCGTTTAAAGCTGCTCCCTTTCTCAAGTTATCAGAAACAGTCCATAAATTTAAGCCATTTTTAATTGTCCTGTCTTGCCTTATACGACTGATAAATGTTGCGTAATCGCCAACACACTCAATAGGAGTGACATAACCTCCAGGTTCACGCTTGTCGATAACCATTACGCCAGGCGCACTTCTGAGGAGTTCTCGCGCTTTTTCTTCGCTCAAAAATTTTTCAAATTCGATATTTACCGCCTCGGAATGCCCAACAAAAACTGGGACCCGAACACAAGTTGCGGTTAGAGATATTCTCTGATCAAGTATTTTTTTTGTTTCGGCAACCATTTTCCATTCTTCTTTAGTTGAACCGTCCTCTAAAAATACGTCAATGTGAGGGATAACATTAAAAGCAATTTTCTTAGGATAGATATTTGGTGAAACTTCTTGCCCAGGCACATAGACACCTTTTGTTTGATCCCATAATTCGTCTATTCCCTCTTTCCCAGAACCGGATACAGATTGATAAGTACTAACAACTATTCTCTTTATCGTTGCTACATCGTGTAGCGGTTTTATGGCTACTAAAAGTTGTGAGGTAGAGCAATTTGGATTAGAAATGATATTTTTGTTTTTATAATCAAAAATAGCATCTGGATTTACCTCGGGTACTATCAATGGAATCTCAGGGTCGTATCTATATAGTGATGAATTATCTATAACCAAGCATCCTGCCTTAGCTGCTCGGGGTGCTTGTATCTTTGTAGCTTCGGATCCAATTGCAAAAAGAGCCATATCAAAAGAGGAGAAGTCAAAGGTTTCAAGATCTTTTATTTTTAACGTTTTCTCACCAAAACTCACTTCAGTACCAACTGATCTACGGCTTGCTAAGGCCTCAATTTGTTCAATTGGAAAATTACGCTCCGCCAATATATTTAACATTTCGCGACCGACACTTCCCGTGGCACCAACTACAGCAATTTTATAACTCATTTTTTCGATCCTAATAATTATATAACAAAAGCCTAATAACTCTTTGTAACTCTAGGGGAAAGCAAGAATCTAGTTTATCTTGCTGTTTAGTGGTAATCCAAGGTAAAGGGATATAAAAAAGGATGAAACTGAAAATTGACTGCTAAACCTTCATATAAATCATTTACTTTATTTAAAAGGCTTTGGAATGGGTATCTAAGAAATCATATAGGTTTGTTAGCCGTAGCAATGTTTTTTATGATCATAGAAGGTAGTACACTCGGTGGTTTGAGCTACATGCTTCAACCAATGTTTGATCTAGTTATGGTAAGGGGTGAAGCAGGTGCAATTTGGTTTGTTGCAACAGCTATATTGATGCTATTTGTAATACGCGGCGTAACAGGCATAATTCATAGGACATTACTTACTAAAGTCTCGTATGAAGCTTCAACTCAAATACAAGTAGACTTGCTTCAACACACTTTAAGTCTTGATAATAGTTTTCATTCAAAAACATCCCCAGGAACTCTCATAGAACGCGTTCAGGGGGATGTAATATCTATTCAGCATCTCTGGAATACTATTTTAGTTAATGCAGGGAGAGATACTATCGCACTTTTATCTTTAATTGGTGTAGCTATTTCTATTGACTGGATGTGGACCTTAGTAACAATTATGGGTGCTCCTATTTTACTGCTCCCCAGCCTAGCTGTTCAACGGTACGTTAGACGTAAAAGTGGTTATCTAAGAGAGATTGCTTCCAGTCGGACCCTCCGTCTAGACGAAATTTTTCATGGCATAATACCAGTTAAATTAAATCGTATGGAGTCTTATCAGTTATCTCGTTTTTCTGACCTGTCGAAAGACTGGGTGAAGTCAACAATTAAGACAGTTGCAGGTCAAGCTTCGATACCCGCTTTAGTTGATCTTGCTGTAGGTTTTGGTTTTTTCTGTGTGCTTCTTTATGGTGGACCTCAAATTATATCAGGGGAAAAATCAGTCGGCCAATTTATGAGCTTTTTTACAGCTATGGCCTTAGCTTTTCAACCAATGAGACGTCTGGGCAATGTTGCAAGCAACTGGGAAATAATGGCGGCTAGCCTTAATAGAATTTTTAATTTATTCGATACCAAACCTGAAATAGCAGACAAAGAAGAAAAAAAATTCAAAGTTCCAAAAACTTTTGATATCTATTTTGACGAAGTTTCTTTGAAATATGATTCTCTACCTGTATTAAATAGTCTAAGTTTTAGAGCTCCTCACGGTAAAACGACCGCTTTTGTTGGGGAATCAGGTGCTGGTAAAAGTACTGTTTTTAATGCCCTTACTCGATTAGTAGATCCAGAGGCGGGGAATATAAAAATTGGGGGAGTCAACACTCAGCACACTTCTCTTAAAAGTCTTCGTGGACTTTTTTCTGTCGTCTCGCAAGATGCTTTATTATTCGATGAAACATTAATTGAAAATATTTTGTTAGGAGACAAAAATGTCTCTAAGAATAGACTTAGCGAGGTACTAAACGATGCAAACGTCACAAAATTTCTTTCAACATTACCCAACGGCCTTAATACTCGTGTTGGACCGCGAGGCTCAAATTTATCTGGTGGCCAACGACAAAGAATAGCTATTGCACGAGCATTACTTCGCGACACACCTATTCTATTACTTGATGAAGCAACTAGTGCACTCGATGCCGAATCTGAAAAATTTGTACAAGAAGCGCTAGAAAAACTATCAAAAGGAAGAACTACATTGGTAATAGCACATAGACTTTCAACTATTCATGATGCCGATCAAATAATTGTTCTATCAAAGGGGAAAATTGCAGAAACTGGTACTCACGAAACTCTTATCAATCAAAAAGGCGTTTATTCAAATCTTTACAAATTACAATCTAAGCCAAACAAGGATATTCAAGAGAATGAATCTCAATCTAATTTTGAAAGTGTCTTTAAAAATCAGTTATCGGGTAATTCAAGAAATATGATATCAATTGAAAACAAAAATTCAGACCCATCAGAATACGAAAAAAGTTTGAATTTTGCACAGCGAGGACTAATCTTCATAGCTAAAAAACTAACATTTAAATAAAGCTATTGTTTTAACCTGTCAAAGCTCATGCTATTGATCAATAGGGCTGCATTTTAATAAAAATTAGTATATAAAATCATAATGGAAAATCTCACTAGCGTTGGAAATAAACATTGGCACCAAGAAAAAAAACTAAACTGGAAAAGTTTTTCTCATTTAATCAACATCGTAGGCGTTTTGGCGCACCAAGCCCCGTAAATGAGACACAGGGTATAACCAGCTTGAAGAGTACCATAATTCCAGGTCAAAAAAAGGTTTACACCCACGGTTCTTCCAAAAATCTAAAGGAACATTTAAAAAGTTTGCGAGATGAATTCATCGGAGACCCTGAACTTTGTTATGTTGTCGCAAAGAAGATTGTTTTAATACGACGCGAGTCAAAAGTATCTGAAAATTTTCAAAGTTTAGAAAAACTTTTAAAAAAAGAAAATGAGTTTTTATTCAAAAAACTGAATCTTAGGTGGTTAGTTTCAATTGCTGATACCATATCAGAGCACTCTGAATCGCGAGAAGAACGAGCTCTAGCTCTATGTGCAACTCTACTAGGGAATACTGTAAAAATATATGAAACAGAACGATTTTTAGAGAAAAATGAAACCTCAAAAGATAATCCTGAGCGTTTAAAGCTACTCCAATCTTCAAGAGTCCCATTAATTGATGGCATGTCAGGGTTTTGTATAGGTACTGATGATACTCTTAGAAATATGCTTTTTAGGATGAACACATTATGCGAAAACAGTTATGTAGGGAAACTTGTTCAAGAGGTATTTAGTAGAATACAGTCTGAGAATACCGGCTACAGCAGACTAAAAAATAAACATACTCGGCCAAGGACTAGCTGGTGGTAAAATGGATTTTAAATCGTACATCATCAATTTACCTGGGGAAAAGCTACGTCGAGATTTCATGAAAAATCAGATGAAAGATCTCGATTTAAATCATATCTTTATTCCAGCGGTAACAGTTTCAGATATTAGTGAAAATGATTATCTTAAAGAGGGTATGGGTTGGGAGCGGCCTTTAAGAAAAACTGAATTAGCATGCTTTTTTAGCCATAAAAAAGCTTGGGAAGCCGCCGCACATTCAAATACTCATTCATTGATATTAGAGGATGACGCACTACTATCATCCTCGTGCAAGGACATCATAAGAGACGTTACGAATTTTATTGATTTTGATTTTATATGTCTGGAAACTAGGTTTAGACGTAAAAAACTTATTGGACCCATTCAAAAATCCATAAAAGGGTCTTTTGCTCGTCTTTATCAAGATAGAGCAGGTGCTGCCGCATACATTTTGAGCCCAGAAGGCGCACAGAAACTATGTGATCGATCAAATCATATTAAGCCTGGGTTAGCTGATGCATATATTTCTAGTGCGTATGAATTAAATGCTTACCAAATTATTCCGGCTCTGGCTATTCAGTTAGATCAATGTGAAATCCATAATTTAGTACCTCCAATTAAAACACAAACATCTATAAACGAGGCCAGGCCTAAAATTAATTTATCAATTTTAACTAAATATAGTTTCATTTATAGAAGGGTCTTATCCCAAGTTCGTTTAGCATCAAGAATTTTATCTAAGAGGCTAAAAGCTTCTTTTAAAGAAATACCTATCGCTACTGGTTTTGGCAAATAAGTTTTTATTCAGTTCTTTGCTAACCTTATAATTTAAGACCATAGGTTCTCGTATACCGAATTAATGAGTTTTGCTTCCCTAGCTATACTGTGACTAGCCTCAACAAAGCTTCTTCCATTAATTCCAAGCTGTAATCGATAGTTTTTATCTTCTATAAAATTTTGAACTTCTTTAACCGCTAACTTTACATTACTAATAGGTACTATTTTTCCACACCGACCTCCGTTCGAAAACTCTTCGAAGTAACCAGTTTTACTTGCAACAAACGGCACACCGGAAGCAAGACCCTCCAAAAGCGTCATCCCAAAACCTTCATATCGCGGTAAGGATACTAAAAGAGATAGCGATCTTACTAAGCTAGGTAATTTTTCTGGAGAAATTTCACCCGTAAATATAATTCTATCTTTTAGCCCAGCCTTTTTTACTTTACTCTTTAAAAATTCTAGAAAATATCTATCTTCTGTTGCAGCTTTCCCAATTATTAATGCTGTTAAATATTTTTTAGCTGGTAGTATTTTTATCATCGTATCAATAAATAAATCTGTACCTTTCTCTTTTCTGATGCGACCAATAGTGGCTACACCCATAGCGCCGGGGAAACCCGTATCTTGCCAATACTTTTGATTATTGCTGCCAGGTTTAAAAATATTTGTATTTACACCATGTGGTATAATCGCCCCAACATTTGGAACAAAACTTGCTGCACGGTCCGTGGTTGCAATTACTATATCCATTTTTGAAATTAGCCATCTTGGGAAAAGTGAATGTCGGCGTTGCGCCGCAGAAGTAAAAACTATTTTTATTGGAAGTCCCAAAATATCTCGAGCTATAATTGCAGCTCTCATCTCACTATTACGCCGTACATGCCATATTGAGAAGGGTTTAGTACTAGGCTTCTTTTTTGCTAAAGAGTACGCCTTTAGATTACTTATGGGTTTTGGTCCTCCTGGAAGATTGTAACCTACAAGTTTTAATTTATATTTTTTCTCTTGCTCTAATAAAACATTAGCCGTTGTTGAAGAAACTCCAGTGAAGTTCTTATTGAAATTAGTTAGAAAAAGTTCAGTATTATTATTCATATTTATACACTAATACTTTGTTTAATGGCTCGCAATTACACCAATACACTTTCAAAACACTAAATACAAAATATCAGCACTAAGCTTATCTGACTTTTTTCATACTATAATTTTGAGTTAATTTAAATATAGATGAACTAATAACCCCAGTAAAAAAACTAGCCTCAGTGCATAGACCTATAGCACTTTTTATACCCCTTGTTGATGCTACCGACACATATACACTATTCCTGTTAATACTTTTATAACAAACAAAAGAACCATTTTTAAATTCCTTTGTGCTATTTACTAGTACAAAGAACTCAGAAGCTGATAATTTTAGCATCTCCTCAGAAGCAAAATTTACACTTTCTAATTTATTTATAAACTCCCGACCAATCCTAATTCTGTAATCCTGAAAATACTCTTTTTTGCCTCTATCCTGAGCTTGCAAGTGGTACTTATCATGTTTCCAAGCTGAAATGGCATCCTTACTATCCCATATTTGTAAAGATAGCAGTGCTCTGCTATCGCTCAAACTGGAAAAACGGTCAATCCATTTCAAACCAGGATAGGTAGCCAGTATTGGGTTGAGTTTATCTACCTCTTTCAAATAGTGTTTAAGATAACCCTCTTTTGGTTTTACATTAAAGAGGAGACCATACATTATATACTATTATCCAAAGCCTCAAGAATAGCATCTCCCATATTGGTTGTTGTCACAGGTTTCATATCCTGGGCCTGCATTAAATCAGAGGTTCTAATTCCTTTTGCCAATACAGAGTCTATTGCTTTCTCTAGACGTTGTGCTTCTTCCAATTGTTCAAAAGAATATCTTAATGCCATTGCAAAACTTAGAATACATGCAATAGGATTTGCTTTTCCTTGACCTGTGATATCTGGTGCTGACCCATGCACTGGCTCGTACATTGCTTTTGGTCTGCCATTGCTACCAGCCAAACCTAATGAAGCTGATGGTAACATACCTAGTGAACCTGTTAACATTGCAGCTACATCACTTAACATATCACCAAATAGATTATCTGTTACAATAACATCAAACTGTTTTGGTGCTCTAACTAATTGCATTCCACCTGCATCTGCATACATATGGGTCAGCTCAACGTCTGGGTACTCATTATCATGCACCCATTGTACTTCTTCACGCCAAAGGATACCTGATTCCATAACGTTAGCTTTTTCCATCGAGCAGACCCTATTATCTCTTTTGCGGGCAAGCTCAAACGCAGACCGTGCAACACGCCTAATTTCGTTAGTTGTGTATCTTTGTGTATTTATCCCAACTCGACCACCTTCATTATCGTCATGTATACCTCTGGGTTCACCAAAATAAATACCACTAGTAAGTTCTCGAACAATCATAATATCTAAACCAGAAACTAATTCTTTTTTTAGAGAGGAGAAATTGGCAAGAGCATCAAAACATTGAGCAGGTCTTAGGTTTGAAAATAGGTCTAACTCTTTTCTCAATCTCAGAAGCCCTCTTTCAGGTTTTAAATTGAAATCTAAGTTATCATATTGAGGTCCCCCAACTGCCCCCAGTAAAACTGCATCAGCTTTCAAAGCCTTTCCAACAGTCTCTTCAGTAATTGGGACACCAAATTTATCGTAGGCTGCCCCGCCTACAAGGTCTGTGGTTATATCAAATGATAGGTTTCTGTTATCTTTAAACCATTCAATAACTCTAATGACTTGGTCCATTACCTCTGGACCGATCCCATCACCTGGTAATATTAGTATTGATGATTCAACCATAAATGTTCCCCACTTTTAACTTTCATAAAATATTTTAACTCTAAATCTTTTTTGAACTTCTTACAGCTCTAAACCCACGGCCTAGCAAGAGAAGCCCGTTCCTCAAATTTTTCTATTGAGGTCACTTTTTCTAATGTTAAATCAATATCGTCTAATCCATTTTTAAGACAATGTTTTCGGAATGGGTCTATTTTGAAATTAAATACTTCCCCTTCGGATGATGTTACTGTTTGGCTTTCTAAATCAACACTTATCCTGGCGTTCGACCCTTTTTTTGCATCTTCCATAAGAGCTTCAACTTCCTCAGGGGGAAGAACTATTGGCAGGATACCGTTCTTAAAACAATTGTTATAAAATATATCAGCAAAGCTCGGTGCGATTACACATTTTATACCAAAATCACTTATAGCCCACGGCGCATGCTCTCGTGAAGACCCGCAACCAAAATTTTCTCCTGCTACAATTAACTCAGCACCTCGATAAGCTTTTTGATTTAGAATAAAGTCCGGGTTTTCAGTCCCATCATCTAAATACCTCATTTCGCTAAAAAGATTCACACCTAGGCCAGTTCTCTTAATAGTCTTTAAAAATTGTTTAGGAATAATCATATCCGTATCAATGTTAATTAATGGGATTGGAGCAGCAACTCCAGTTAACGAATTAAATTTCTCCATAATTCAGACCTCCAAAAACTCTCACTTTTAATTTCAGAATTTCATTTTAATTTACGGACATCAGTTAAACGCCCTGTCAATGACGCTGCAGCTGCCATGGCCGGTGACATAAGATGCGTCCGACCTCCTCGACCCTGTCTTCCCTCAAAATTCCTATTCGACGTCGCTGCACATCTCTCTTCCGGACTTAATTGATCTGGATTCATTGCTAAGCACATTGAACAGCCTGCCAATCTCCATTCGAAACCTGCCTCCTTAAAGATGTCTGCTAAACCCTCTTCTTCAGCTTGGGCTCGAACTAAGCCAGATCCAGGAACAATCATACACCTAAGCCCATCTTTGACCTTTTTACCTTTCAACACTTCAGCTGCTGCCCTAAGATCTTCTATTCGACCATTAGTGCAGGAACCTATAAAAACCGTATCTATTTCAACTTCGGACAACGGCGTTCCAGGCACCAAACCCATATAATCTAGAGATCGTCTAACAGCTTCAATTTTACCACCATCAAAGTCTTCTGGCTGTGGAACATTTGCACTTATTGGAAGAACATCCTCCGGCGAAGTGCCCCATGTAACTACAGGAGCAATATCCTCTCCATTAATCACAAGAACTTTATCAAAGATAGCATCAGTATCAGAAAATAATGTTCTCCAATATAGTTCAGCAGAATCCCAAGCTGAACCTTTTGGAGCATTTGGCCTTCCCTTGCAATATTCAAAGGTCTTTTCATCTGGCGCTATTAACCCAGCCCGAGCACCGCCTTCGATAGCCATGTTGCATACTGTCATTCGTCCTTCCATAGAGAGCGACCTTATGGCTTCACCACAGTATTCTATCACATACCCCGTACCTCCAGCTGTTCCTGTTTCTCCAATAACGGATAACGTAATATCTTTGGCTGTAACTCCAGGACTTAGTTTGCCGGTTACTTCCACCTTCATATTCTTTGACTTTTTTTGAATAAGTGTCTGAGTTGCTAACACATGCTCTACTTCTGAGGTGCCAATTCCATGAGCTAACGCTCCAAAAGCTCCATGAGTTGCCGTGTGGCTGTCACCACATACTACGGTCATTCCAGGAAGGGTCCAACCTTGTTCAGGACCCACTATATGCACAATACCCTGCCTAACATCATCAACCGGGTAATAATGAATACCAAAGTCTGCGGCATTCTTGTCGAGAGTTTCTACCTGTATTCTACTTTCTTCGTTATCAATACCCTTTTCTCTATCAAGAGTGGTTGGTACATTGTGATCAGGAACAGCGATTGTTTTTCCAGGCGCATGGACATCACGACCGGAAATTCTTAACCCCTCGAATGCCTGAGGGCTTGTGACTTCGTGGACTAGGTGCCGATCAATATACAAAAGGCAAGTCCCATCATCTGCCTCATGTGCGACATGGTCATCCCAAATTTTATCATATAGTGTTCTTGACGACATTGTGACCTCTAAAAAAT